>JGI12210J13797_10202794_pt1 | contig 30060 bp, 19 predicted proteins | sample ElkSlonscriptome_3_FD_13797 | JGI IMG/M metagenome (IMG submission 13797) | reverse complement strand
CAACTTCGGCATCGACCGTAATCTGCTTGTAGATTCTGCCGATATGATCATTGCCGAATCACTAAAGGACGATGTCAGCTTCAACCGCAGAAAACTCAATACCACCGGAGCATTATATCAGCTTGCAAAAAGGGCGCGAGTCCACTATTTCGACAGCGGGATAGCCCGCCCCGGCGGCTATGGTCAGCGGTCTATTTTACAATCCTCCTCAGCAAAAGGGGCTGCATCCGGTTTTCTGACGATGGTTGATCAGGTGGTTGCGGCCAATGCAATGGCGATTGTGCCCGACGATGGCGACGCTGTGCTGATGGACGGCACCTCTGTTGTGCTTGGTTCTTTCCTTGCTCTTGCGCCTTTGGCATTGCCTGGAAAACAGGAAACCTGACCAGAGCTCTGACGGTCAGTGAAAAATACAATTTTTATCTTGCCATGCACGATACGCTCTCCGCCCCCAGAGTAATCCTATTGCCGGATAACCCGGCTAAGAGGCATTAAGAGCGTTGGCGATGAAGACCAGCAGTGTTTCATCGGCCCGCCTTCTTGATTCTCCTTTTTCAGGTATTACGATGTCAGTATACCCAAAGTAGCACCTCATCAACAACGAGCTTCCAAGGACAGCAAAAAAACAGATCGAAAAAGCTTTTTTCCACACCGGCATAGCACTCAGGATCGTTAAAGAGCAGAGGAATTTATCTCCATGAGGCACAAGAGCACACGGACAGGGAATACCACACTATCACGCTACCAGTATAACTTACACAGGAGGTAAGGTACCATGGAACACGATCACAAGAGTAATCGCCGCATTGTGCTTGCATCCCGACCGGATGGTGCACCGACTGAAGAGAACTTCCGCCTGGAGGAAACCGAAAGACCGTCCCCTGAGGAAGGAGAGGTGCTGCTGCGCAGTATTTACCTGTCGCTTGACCCTTATATGCGCGGCCGGATGAGCGATGCTCCCTCCTATGCCCCTCCGGTGGATATAGATGCTGTGATGGTGGGTGCTACTGTCTGTAAAGTTGAAGAGTCCCGAAATCCTGATTTCACGACAGGCGAATGGGTTCTGGCCTATAGCGGCTGGCAGCTCTATGCAGTCTCGGACGGGTCTGGTCTCATCAGCTTGGGCAAAAACCCCGAAAAACCATCATATGCTCTGGGAGTTCTGGGAATGCCTGGATTTACTGCCTATATGGGGTTGCTTGACATTGGTGAACCGAAGCAGGGTGACACCCTGGTGGTGGCTGCTGCCACCGGTCCGGTAGGAGCCACGGTGGGACAGCTCGGCAAATTGAAAGGGTGCCGGGTGGTAGGGATTGCCGGGGGGCCTGAAAAATGCAGCTATGGCAAAGAAATGCTTGGTTTCGATCAGTGTCTTGACCATAAAGATCCAGATTTCGCCGATCAGCTGAAAGGCGCCTGTCCAGATGGCATCGACATCTACTACGAGAATGTCGGCGGAAAAGTGTTCGACGCCGTTTTGCCTTTACTGAATACCGGAGCGAGGATTCCGGTCTGTGGCCTTGTCTCCAGATACAATGCGACCAAACTGCCGGATGGTCCTGATCGATTATCGGTTCTTATGGGTACAATTCTGGTCAAACGCCTCAAGGTCCAGGGGTTTATCATCTTTGACGATTACGGGCACCGCTACGATGAATTTGCTCAGAACATGAAAGAAATGCTCGATGCAGGAAAAATCCATTACCGGGAACAGATTATTGAAGGTTTGGAGAATGCACCGCAGGCATTTACGGGCATGCTGGAAGGCCAGAACTTTGGAAAACTTGTCATCAAAGTGAATTCTGATCAGGGATGAAACTTAGCTTCCTGTTCATGCACTGCTGGCATACATGAAGAAGCTCAGCCGCAAAACCATCGGGCTTATCATCACCGGTTATGCCTATGGGGCCGGGGCGGGACAGGCTGGACCCAGGCAAATGGGCATCTATTCCGATGCACTGATTGACGGTCTAAAAAACTGACCTCCACTGTTCATGCAATGGAGGTGCTTAACTCGCGCCGAAGAGATCCTCCGGTTTCTGGAAATCGCCGGCAGATTGTTCAACAAAGTTGATTGAAGCATATCTCCTGCCCCTACACCCCCTGCAGCAACCGCAAACACCTTTCCAATTCGGACTCTGCCACCTCGGCGGTGATCTACCTCGACACAACGTCGCCTCCGTTATTTGCTGTCCTTCCTCATTTTTGCTGCCCACAGCGCAGGCATCCGGAGAATATCACGTGATTTGCCTCTGTATTTAAGATATAATTCAAGAAGAGATTACCTGACGGAAGACAGCTTCACGGGTGAGGTAGATGGACAAAAAGTATCTGCTCCCGATAATCCTGACAACCCTTTTGTCTCTTGTGGATCGTCAGGCGCAGGCCATGGATACGGTCATTCTGCAGCTACGCTGGGATCATCAGTTCCAGTTTGCCGGCTATTACGCCGCCGAGTGGCAGGGCTATTACCGGTACAACGGTATCGACGTGGACATCCGATCCGCCATTGAAGCCGACGGCACCATTATCTCGGCAACCGAGGCGGTTGCAGAAAACCGCGCCGACTTCGGTATTGGCGCCGCCGATATCCTGGTCGCCCTCGATCATGGCAACCCCTTGCGCATACTTGCAAGCATCTTTCAAAAGAGTGCGGTGGCGTTTTTCGCTGCCGAAGCGGTGAAATTGAATCATCCCTCCGACCTGGTCGACCTGCGAGTTTCAAGGCGCCCGGGCGATATGGTCGACGTGGAGATGCAGGCCATGCTTCTGGCCGAAGGGATCGATCCGGAACTGGTCGAGACGTACCCCTTCGATCAGAGATCAGGTTATTTCGAGCAGATGAAGGCTGGTAAAATCGATGTCGTACCAGGCTATATCATCGGCACTCCCCATGCGGCCATGAAAGAAGGTATGGAGCTCGCACGTCTCCGGCCGATAGACTACGGTGTGGACTTCTACGGGGACTCGCTTTTTACCAGCGCCGCCCTGATCGCCGAGAATCCTGAGCTGGTCGAGCGTTTCAAGGAGGCGAGTCTGCAAGGCTGGAAGTATGCCCTCGAACACCCACAGGAAATCGCCGACCGTATTGTCGCAACCTTCACCCCGCGCTTCCCCATCCGGAACTATGCCTCATTCGTCCGTTTTCAAATCGAGCCTGTACGGGAGCTGATGCTGCACCAGATGGTCAAGGTCGGCAACATCAACCCGGCCAGGTGGGCCCGCATGCACGAAACATTGAAGGCACTGAACATGGTGGAAAACGAGTTTACCCCTGAAAAGGTTATCTTCGATCCCGCCCTTTTCAGGAAAGCCCGGCAGGAGCAATTGCAACTCGCTCTACTGGTGGCCGGAGTACTGCTGAGCAGTATAGTAGCAGGCGGAATGCTGTGGATTATCGCCTTGAGACGCAGCGTTGGCGAACGCACTCAGGCGCTGCTCCTGCAGAAGGAGCAATACCGCGAGCTGATCGAAAAGAGTCCGGCCATCATCTATTCCTTCGTTCCCGGTCACGGAGGCATATACTACTCGCCCCAGGTAAATCTGCTCGGCTACACCCCGGGAGAACTCACGGCAAATCCCATGATCTGGCATGAATCCATCCATCCGGATGACCTGCCTGCCGTCAACCACGTCATTGAAGGGGGGAAGACAGGTGAGCTCACAGAGGTGCACTACCGCATATGCCACCGCAATGGACACTGGCTCTGGTTCCTGGACCGGACGTATTCCCGCCGCCGCTATGACGGTCAGGTGACCATCAACGGCGTAGTGCTGGACATCACCGCCACAAAGAAGGCGGAAGAGGCGTTGCGGGCCTCGGAGAGAAAATGGCGGCATATCCTCGTCAACACCCCCCAATTGGGAATTATCCTCGATCCGCAGGGAAGCATTGTTTTTGCAAATGAACATTTTCTCAGGGTCACCGGCTGGAAGCAAGAAGAAATTCTTGGCCGGGACTGGTTCGACCTCTTCATACCGGAAAAGATCAGGGCAAACATCAAAACGATTTTCAGAGATACGGTACACAGCGGCGATATGCTCGATTTTTCCAACTATGAAAACACGATCCTGACCAAATCCGGTGCATTGATCGATGTCTCCTGGTCGAACCTTCTAGCCATGGATGATGCCGGCAAGATTGCCAATGTAACCTCTCTGGGCATTGATCTCACCGAACGCAAGGAGCACGAAAATTTTCTTGAAAGGATCAATACCGACTTGAAGCTGGCCCAGCGCATCGCCTCCATCGGTTTCTGGTCACTGGATCCGGAAATCGGTATTCCTCAATGGTCCGAAGAGGTGTATCGTATCTTCGAGCGTGACCGCTCTGAGGGTCCGCTGCCGGTGACAGAGTTTAAAAGCATCTGTAGAGGGAAATGGTGGACGCGGGTGCACACTGCCGTCGAAGGGGCGATTCAGGACGGCACTTCCTATGATATCGAGCTCAAAGTAGCCCTTCCCTCCGGCAGACAGAAGTGGATACATGCCCTGGGCGAACCCGAACCGGAGAAGGGCCCCAAGGGCTACAAGCTACGCGGGACCATCCAGGACATCACCGAAATGAAACTGGCGGATGAGGCTCTGCGCCATTCTCAGAAAAGTGACGCCATCGGCACTTTGGCCGGCGGTATCGCCCATGAATTTAACAATATGCTTGGTGTCATCCTCGGCAATGCGGAACTGGCAGAAGCAACGATCCCCGAGCATGATCCGGTTGCCGAGAACCTCCGCGATATCAAAAAGGCATCCCTCCATGCCCGGGACGTGGTGAGCCGCCTGCTGAAGGTGGCCAGGAAGAGATCCGAATCACGAACACCGATAGAAATACGCTCCACCATCGAGGATTCGCTAACGCTCCTGCGCAAAACCATCCCCACCAGTGTTGAGATCATGACCGACTTTACCTGCACTCACGAACGAGTCATGGCTGATCCCACCGAAATCAGCCAGGTTCTGATAAACCTCTGCACCAACGCTGTACACGCCATGCCAAAAGGGCAGGGACTGTTGCAGATACGTCTTGCAGCCACTACGATTACTTCTCCGGCCGCTGCTCGATTCGACGGTCTTGGCCCGGGAGAGTACGCGGATTTGACGGTAGTGGACGATGGCCACGGCATTCCGGAAGAGATTCTCCACCGCGTCTTTGACCCTTATTTTACCACCAAGGATATCGACAAAGGGCTTGGTATGGGCCTGGCGGTGGTCCAGGGCATCGTCAAAAAGTGTGGCGGCGCCATCACCATTGCCAGCGATCTTGATACAGGCACGACGGTGCGCGTCCTCCTCCCCTTGACCGAAGAGACGATGCAGCCGGCTGCGCAACAGACTCCTTCGCACGGCGGCCAGGAACGGATTCTTGTGGTGGACGACGAACCTGACATTGTCGTCATGATCACCCAACTGCTTGAGCACTCCGGGTATGACGTGGTCGCCAAGAACAGCAGTGTCGAGGCTCTCAAAACATTTCATATCGACCCGGAAGACTTCGATCTGGTGCTCACCGACATGGCGATGCCGATCATGACCGGAGAGGAGCTGGCAAAGCAAATCAAGGAAATCCGTCCGGACATTCCCATCATCCTGATCACTGGCTACAGTGATTATGTAGATTCTGAGCAGGCCGCCAAACTCAATATCGCCGACTTTCTGATGAAGCCTGTGACCCGTGCCGACCTGAACAAAAGCATCCGCAAAGCCCTTGATGCCGGCAGAAAACATCATTGATCCGCGCTTTTATTATATATAGCGGCTAGCCTGTGAAACTCAGTTTAGCCATTTCCACAGAGACAGGGGTGCAAACGCCTTGAGCATTGAGAAAACAATGATGGGGATGTCTATTTTCACCCCTCGGGCGAGTGGGTAGGCCTGCTCTTATTGATCGCTTCTGTGATTGACATTTGCAAGAATTCAAGGAGGAGGATGCCGTGACCCGCAATTCCCGCTATAAAGAAGAAACCGATATCGTTCATGGTGTGAGAAGCTGCTACACCACTACCATGGATCTGGTCCCTCCGATCCACATGACATCGACCTTCACCTTCAGGGATCAGGATCACGGCGCCGGTATCTTCGCCGGCACCGACGAGGGCTATCTCTATAGCCGTATTTCCAATCCCACCGTTGCCCAGCTCCAGGAAAAAATGGCCCTGCTCGAGGGTACGGAGGCGGCAATCGCCGCATCGTCGGGAATGGCCGCCTCGGCTTCAGTGGTCATGTCGCTTGCCCGTCCGGGGGATAATATCGTTGCCTGCAGCGCTCTTTATGGAGGGACCTTTGCTCTTCTGCGCCATCACCTGGCTGATTTTTCAATTACGACCAGGTTCCTCTCTGCCCGAGACAGCAACAGTGCTGACAAGATCGCCGCACTGATCGATGACAAAACCCGTCTGCTCTATCTTGAAACACCGGCCAATCCAACCCTTGGTATAATCGATATTTCATTGTGGGCCGAAGCCGCCGACAGCAAATCCATACCGCTGGCGGTGGATAACACCTTCGCTTCCACCTATCTGCAAAAACCCGTTTCACTGGGCGCCGGCATTGTTCTCCATTCGGCCACCAAATATCTGGGTGGCCACGGGGATATCATAGGAGGGGTCATCTGCTCTTCAAACCGTATGGCCGAAGTTATCAGGAAATCCTACTTCAACCATTTCGGACCGGCTATGAGTCCCTTCAATGCCTGGCTGATTTCAAGAGGTCTGAAAACCCTCGCTGTCCGCATGGACCGCCACAGCAAGTCGGCCATGATGATCGCCGAATGGCTGGAGGCTCATCCGAGGGTCAGCCGTACCTATTATCCCGGACTTGCATCTCACCCCAACCATGAACTGGCCGCCAGGCAGATGAAAGCCTCCAGCGGAATACTCGCTTTTGAGCTCAGAGGAGGTTTTGAGGCAGGAAAAAAAGTCATGAACAATGTCAGGCTCTGCAGCCTGGCGGTAAGTCTTGGAGACTGCGAAACCCTGATCCAGCACCCGGCCTCCATGACCCATTCCACCTATTCACCGGCAGATCTTGAAAATGCAGGAATCGCCACGGGGCTGATACGTCTGTCGGTGGGTCTGGAGAACCCCGACGATATCATCAATGACCTTGAACAGGCTTTTCGGGCACTCTGAGCAGGGCAGGCTGCGATGCCCAAAGCCCATCTCGTAGCTTTATCGGCAGCGGCCAGGGAGGCAGGTGCCCGACCTGGGTCTCCCGCCGCAGCGAAATGCCGCTTTCAGAGACGATGGAAGCGCATGGTCACCCTATAATTGGCCTTGTCTATATCCTTTGGCAAGGTATCGGCGTCCATCACCATCAGCGTCAAAACCCGTCCCTTGGCAGGATCCTTGGTTTTCCTTTCCCGTCTCTCTGCCCCCGAGGGACCGGCGACACCTTTGCGCGGTGGCCGCACATTCAAAAGCCTGCCCTCGACCATGGCGCTTGGCGTCGATGCCGGTTTTTGATTTGCAGTATTCAGCGGCGGAATTGAACCTATAATTATTTCCATGATTATCCAGAGCTCCTCTCCGTTGAGTATCAAATCTGTAGCCCTAAAATACCACAGAATGGTGATTTTTCAACAATTGCCTCTCGTCGTCAATACTGGTACTATAGTGCCCGTGTAATCTCCTGGAAACTACCGGTTCCTTTTGCAAAGCTTACCATGGCCTCCGATGAGCAATATCTTAAAACATCTGCTTCACCCCATAGAACAGACCCAGGTCATTCGTGGTGTTATTCTGCCCAGGGGCCTCGAGTTTCTCCAGCTTGTGGTCACCGGTCCTCCTGGAGCCGGAAAAACATATTATATTAATCAGATACGTGGCTGGCCTAATGAGGGCTATATCGATCTGACCCAGAAAAACTGGTGGAAGAACCAGAGCCTGATCTACCGGCCCCGGGAAGTCCACCTCGGCCTGCCTTTTCAGGGAATAGTCGAATCGCTGACAGTTTTCGACAAAGAATGGCTGGAGTCACCGGCACCGCTGCTCCTTGACCCCGGTCGCATCCTCATCCCCCCTTCCGGCGAAGGCATACTGCGGGCAGACTGGAAACATAAATACGTCTTTGAATTCATTATTCCCGATCCGAAGACAGTCTACCGCCGGCGGACCGACCGCCATGTACAGGGATATTTTCCAGTCGATGACGGTCTCTCCCTGGAGATGGTCGTCAAACAGACCGAAGTGTACCGTGAAGTCGCCCTCTATCTGCACCGGGCCGGCATACAGGTGTATGTCCGCGAAGAATTGACTTCGCCACCAATGCGGATCATGGAAAAGGGAGATACCTCGATGCCCCTCTGGCTGTTACCGAAAAGCGAACGCACCGGCGCCGTCGACTCCCGGCGTAGTTGGAGGAACCTATTTTTAAAAAAACGAACCATCAACTGGCTCAGCCTCTCTGAGTCCAGCAGTGAGATACACGCCCCCTGCCGTATCGCTCACGACGGCAAATCCTTCGAAATGCGCCTGGGCTGCCAGTTGCTCCATTTTCACCCGGAAATACCTCTGGGGGTCAAGAAGAAACATATCCGAAAGAACTGGCACATCTATTCGCCACTCTCCTGCAACGCCAAAAATATCCTGGGCTACGCTCGTATAAAGGTAGGCGAATCGGTCATCATCGGCAGAGACAATTCCCTCTATGTCGACCTTTTCGATCTCGACGAAACCGTGGCCGGGCGTCATATACAGGTGACAAATCGCAACGGCGATCTCATCGTCACCCCGCTCACCAGCAACGGTACGGTAAGTGTCATGCGCATCGACGACCAGGACAATCGGGAAAGGGTTGAGTCGCACCGCCATGAAGCATTGCTCTCCATCCGCGAGATCTACGGCGGTCCAATAGAGGTTCTCCCCACCGAAAAGGCGCAGCGCATCATCGAAAAAGCCTCTGCAATTATCGCCTACGATTCCTTTGCCATAAAAAACGACACCGACCAAGCCGGTGGGGTTCTTGTTATCCCCGAGGACATTACACCGATCATCATAGGTGATCTGCATGCGCAAGTGGACAACCTGCTCAAGATTCTGACGGAAAATTACCTGCTCGAGTGCCTCTACGCCAACACTGCCTGCCTGGTAATACTTGGTGATGCCGTGCATTCAGAAGTTGCCGAAGAAATGGAATCCCTCGACAGCTCGATACTGATGATGGATCTTCTTCTTACCCTCAAATGTTTTTTTCCGGGAAATATTTTTTATCTCCGCGGCAACCACGACAGCTTCGACCCGGAACTCAGCAAGAACACGGTCCCCCAAGGTCTGCTTATGAAAAAACGGCTGGTCGAACTGAGGGGTGAAGAATACACCACGGCCATGGAGCGGCTCTATGCGCTTCTTCCCTACATAGCCAAAAGCGATAATTTTGTGGCCTGCCATGCCGCACCGCCGATGTCCAAAACCAGCCTCACACAGCTGGTCAACATCCACCACAATCCGGAACTCAGCAAAGACATAACCACCAAGAGGGTGCAGCGACAGCATCATATCAACGGTTACAGAAAGAAAGATGTCCGCCGCTTTCGCAAGACTCTCGGGCTTTCCAAAAGAATGCCCTTTATCGTCGGCCATACCCCCATGGACCCCTTCGGCGGCTACTGGAAAAACGTCGGCAATATAAAAAATCATCACATCATCTACAGTGGTCACCAGGAAGGCGCACAGGCATTGCTGCTTGAAAAGACACGGGTCATCCCCCTGGCCTTCCCGGCTGAGCCCGTCACTAAACTCATCGAAAGGATAAGCGAGGCGCCACCGGACAACGGAGGCCAGTGAGGAACTACCTGGTATTGGAGGATATTTTTGAGCATATCTTACCAAGATTTTTCTCTTGGCAGACACTCACCAGGAATGCAGACAGCCCTTCCCTGGCATACATGCGCCCCTGTCTCTCATGAATATTTAACACGGAGCTAATAAAGACTTCGCAAAACATCCATTTTTTGTTTCATTTCCTCAAAAGATGTTCTACAGTCCGGCGCATTCTTTGCTCTGAAAACGCCCCACCATATGGGGCGTAACTTACTCCAAGGTGGGATCATGCCCTTCAAATCTACAAGCCCTTTATCGAGCCTGCTGCGCAAATCACCCTTCAAACCAATCCAGGAGCATATGCGCATCGTCTTCAACTGTATCTGCACTCTTCCTCCGCTTTTCGAGGCCCTCTACAATCAGGAACAGGATATCGTCGGCGAGTGCGCAGAACAGATTCGGCAACTTGAAACGGAAGCGGATAAGATCAAGAGCACATTCAGGCTGAACATGCCGACAACCCTTTTGTTACCGGTGGACAGAAAAGACCTTCTCAATCTCATTGCCGACCAGGACAGTCTTGCCGATAGCGCCGAAGAGATAGGCAAAATTCTCTCCTACCGCGAGATGGAGGTACCGACCGAACTGAAGGCCTTGATCGATGAACTGCTCGAAGGAACCATTGAGGTCAGCGGAGAGGCCAAAAAAATGATCGAAGAACTCGACGAAATGGTCGAGGTAGGTTTCGGCGGCAGCAGAGAGCTGAAAAAAGTCACCGCTATCATATCTGGAGTACGCAAGAGCGAACATAATATTGACAATATCCTCAATCGGACTCGACGGACACTCTACCAGATAGAGGGGAATCTCAATCCTGTTGACGTCATGTTCTGGTATAAAATTGTCGAACTCATAGGCGACATATCCAATCAGGCGGAAAACATGGCCGATCGCATCCTCCTCTTTTTATCGAGATAACAAGGAGAGAAAACGTGGATATACTTACCAGCTACGGAACCATCCTCATCGCCCTGGCCATTATTTTCGGGCTCTACATGACCTGGGGAATCGGCGCCAATGACTTGGCCAATGCCATGGGCACCTCCGTGGGTGCTGGTGCCGTCAGCGTCAAGCAGGCCATCGGCATCGCCATTGTTTTCGAATTTCTCGGAGCGGTCATCGCCGGCGGCCATGTCACCAAAACAATTCGCAAGGGCATCATCGACCCGACCAATATCAGCGGCAATCCGGAAATACTGGTCTTCGGAATGCTGGCGGCGCTATTGGCCGCAGCCTTCTGGCTGATGATCGCCTCGACCAAAGGCTGGCCGGTATCGACGACACACTCCATCATCGGTGCTCTCATCGGATTTGCCATCGTCGGCATCGGTCCCGAAGCGGTAAAATGGGACAAGGTGATGAAAGTCGTCGCCAGCTGGGTAATCTCCCCGGCCATCGGCGGCATCATCTCTTTTCTACTGGTGATGAGTACCAGAAGACTCATTTTCGACACCGACAATCCCTTGAAAAACGCCAAACGCTTCGCCCCGGTCTATATCTTCCTGGTGGGGTTCATCATCTCACTGGTGACCATGTTCAAAGGACTCAAGCATCTGAGCATCGAACTTTCGGCGATGCAAAGCTTTTTTTTGGCCGTGCTGTGTGGGCTGATCACCAGCCTCATCGGCTGGTATTTTGTCAGCAAAATACGGGTAAGCGCCGAGGAAAACCGTGAATTTCACTATGCCAGCGTCGAGAAAGTCTTTTCGCCGATGATGCTGTTTACGGCCTGTGCCATGGCTTTTGCCCACGGCTCCAACGATGTCGCCAACGGTATTGGTCCCCTGGCAGCGGTTGTCAGCATTGTCAGCTCCGGCGGCGAAGTCATGCAGACTTCGGCGCTTCCTTTGTGGATACTGGCTCTGGGTGGCGGGGGCATCGTCCTTGGTCTTGTCACCCTGGGATACAGGGTGATGCTGACGGTGGGGAAAAAAATAACGGAACTCACCCCCAGCCGAGGTTTCTGCGCCGAGCTGGCGGCTGCTACCACTGTCGTTCTGGCCTCCAGAACCGGTCTGCCGGTTTCAACCACCCATATTCTTGTCGGTTCCGTGCTGGGCGTGGGGCTTGCCCGCGGCATCGGCGCTCTCGATCTGCGGGTAGTCGGCAATATCATCATCTCCTGGCTCATCACTTTGCCGGCGGGGGCGATAATGGCCATGGTGTTCTTTTTTACCCTCAAGGGCATATTTTCCTAGCCCAAACATGTTATGCACCAGAGACGACGCACTTCGTCATCTCTGACACCAAGAGCTGAAGAGAGTCACCAGAGCGGTCGTCAATGCAACAGCTGGTACAATGAGCAGGGAATGAAGGGGATGACCATTTTTATCCGACCGAGTCGAGACGGCTGCTATCGCTCTCCTTCATCGCTTCTGTGATTGACCTGCGCACGAAATGCCAGTCACCGGTTTTCTCGTCGAACAGACCATCTCAACGCGTGGAATATTCAGGCTAGTTTCCTTTCTTTTCGATCTGCAGCATATAATCATGCCAGATCGGCGCCGCCGTTCTGCCGCCGTTCTCGCCGCTGCCAAGGCTTTGGTTGCGATCGTGGCCCACCCATACCCCTGTGATCGTCTCGTCGTTGAAGCCTATGAACCAGGCATCGCGTAAATCATCGGAGGTCCCTGTCTTGCCACCGCTCAGCCCTTTGAGTCCCTGGGCGCGACTGCCAGTCCCTTCAGCGATGACGCCGGCGAGCATGCCTTTCATCTTTTCCGCCGTCCCGGTTGAGAGCACCTTCGTCTTAGCCGGCCTTCTGCGGTTGAGCACCATTACCCCCGCCCTTTCTATGCGATCGATAAAAACAGGGGGCGCATACTCTCCTCCACAGACAAACGGCTGGTAGGCGGCACTGAGCTCGAGAAGCGTCATATCCGCAGATCCCAGGGCAATGGAGAGATCACCGGGCATCTCCGAACTGATGCCCAAAGATGAAGCCAGTTCATGCACCGGATTCAGCCCCACCTGCTGCAGCAGTCGCACGGCTGCGGTATTGTAAGAATGGACAAGTGCTTGCCTCAGCGTTACCTTCCCATGATATTTGCCGGAATAGTTCTTCGGCTGCCACCTGCCGTCCGCGCCACCATCTATGGACAGCGGTGCATCGAGTATCAGGGAGGAGGGCTGCCAGCCACGCTCCAGAGCTGCTGCAAAAATCACCGGCTTGAAGGCCGAGCCGGCAGGTCGTCTGGCAATAGCCGCCCGGTCGTAAGGAGAAGTCTGGTAGTCGGTACCGCCGACAAGCGCCCTTACCTGGGATCCGCAGGCATCAATGGAAACCAGCCCCCCCTGCGGCGCCTCCTTTTTCCCGCCGCTCCCCAGTCGTGCCTGACGGCCGAATGAGGCCTTCACACCGTCTCGCAGGGCCTGAACCGCCGCTGCCTGACTCCCTTGGTCAAGATAGCTATGCACCGTTACGCCGGCACGATAGAGCGGAATCCCGATCAGACGCCTGGCCCGGTTCTTGACAATCTGGGTATAATACCCCGCCTCCAGGGCGGAGTCGCGGTCATTGGTATGCAGATCCAGGCCTTGCTCGAAGGCCTCTCTGGCTGCAGCCGCTTCTACATAACCATCGGCCACCATCCTGTTGAGAACATAGCGCTGTCGTTGCACCGCCCCCTGTAGATTATCATGGGGCGAATACCTGCTGGGCGCCTGGGGCAAGCCGGCGAGAACAGCGATTTCCCCGAGATCGAGCTCATGGACATGCTTGCCGAAATAGACCTGGGATGCCGCTTCCACTCCATAAGCGCCGGCGCCAAGGTAGATCTGGTTGAGGTAAATGTAGAGTATGTCTTCTTTACTCAGCAGGGTGTCTATGCGCCAGGCCAATATGGCCTCTTTGAACTTGCGCAGATATGTTTTCTCGCGGGATAGCAGAAGTGATCTCGCGACCTGCTGGGTGATGGTCGACCCTCCATGAGCCCTGCCGCCGCGCTTAATATTGACGACAGCCGCCCGTAGCACGGAAAAGAAGTCAAGCCCAGGATGGTCGAAAAAACGTCCGTCCTCGGCAGCGACGAAGGCCTTGGGCAACAGTTCGGGCATCCGCGACAGAGGAACCACCACCCGGTTTTCCTTGTAGATCCTCTCCAGGACGTTACCCTGCCGGTCAAGAATGAAGCTTGTCTGCAATGGCTGATAATGGGCAACCGTACGGATATCAGGTATTCTCAGGGCTACCATGGCACCGAGAAAAACAGTCAGAAAGACGGTTACCAGCAGACAAATGCCAAAAAGAAAGGCGATGACATGCTTTTCACCATAGGGTTTTCTCCGTACCGTTTTTCTGGTATTCTTGCGGGGAGAAGACTTAGCGGTATTTCCTTTTTTTGTCGCTGGCACTCTTTATCGGTCGCTGGTAGATGTATACGGTGGAAGTGGTCCTCGGCCGACGAAACGCATATCTCTCTGTACAGCCGCTCCGGTAGCGATCTCATAAGACATGCGATCACGGTACCTTATAGACCCCATAACGAAATCACCTTACCATGACCGGCGAAACATTCAACACCTCATTGACCAATGGCTAAAATACGTATCCTTCCCGAACAGCTCGCTAACCAGATCGCCGCCGGAGAAGTGGTGGAGAGACCGGCATCCGTGGTCAAGGAACTGGTGGAAAACAGCATCGATGCCGGCGCCGACCGCATAGAAGTCGAAGTGGAGGGCGGCGGCACGCGCCTCATCCGTGTTCTTGACAATGGTCTGGGCATGGATGAAGACGACGTTCTTCTCTGCTTCGAGCGCCATGGCACTTCCAAGATCAGCCAAACAGATGATCTTGCAGCGATCAACTCCCTTGGCTTTCGAGGCGAGGCCATTCCCTCCATTGCATCGGTTGCCAAGATGAGCATCATCTCGAAACCTCGGGAAAGTGATTTGGGAACCAAGGTGGTATTTGATTACGGCAGATTGCAGGGAGCTCAGGAAACTGGCTGCAGTTCCGGCACGGATATCGAAGTTCGGGGGTTATTCGCCAAGACCCCGGCCCGCAAGAAATTCCTCCGGACCGCCCGCACAGAGTTGGGCCATATTGACGAAATCCTCAAAAACTATGCCCTGGCATCTCCCGAGACCGCCTTCTCTTTGAAAGTCAACGGCAAAGAAACCCTCATCCTGGGAAGCGGCCATGACCTCGAGCACCGGCTGCGTTCTATTCTCAGCTACGACGGCATGTTCATCGAAATTGGCGAAGACACAACAAATTTCCAGGGAAGAAGTCTTCGGGGCTTCCTCGTACCCCCGGAACGAAGTGTCAGTGGTTCGGCGAGGCTGCGTCTTTTTATCAATGGCCGCACCATCCGCGACCGCCTGATGACGCATGCCGTTTTCGAGGGATTGCGAGGTTTTCTGCTCAAAGGCCGAACACCTGCGGGTTATCTTCACCTGAGGGTACCTGCAGAGGAAATAGACGTCAATGTCCATCCGGCAAAACACGAAGTCCGATTTCGCAACAGCGGCGATATACACCAATTCATCAAGCAGAAGGTGATCACGGCGATGCACGACTACCAGCAAAGCATCCGCTCGGCCTATTTCAAACCACCGGCCGCCGACAGCGAGTGGAGCCCATCGCCTCCCCCCATCCCGGATAATTCTTCTGCAGCCGAAAACACAATTCAAATTCCAGAAAACGATATCTCCACCAAAGGTGGCCCGGTATCTTCCCGCAGTCCTTCTCTTTTCAGCCCGCCTTACCGGCAGGACCACCAGAGCCACTCAGAGCGTCTCAAGACCATCATACCCACCCAGACCCGGGAAGTACCTCCTGCGGACAACCGCAAAGACTCTGGAACCACCATTCCTGGAGGCAGCGCCGCCTCCCATGGTCTGCAGGTCGTCGGGCAGTTCCGCAACCTCTACATATTCTGCCAGGCCGGCGACGAACTGCTTGTCATAGACCAGCACGCCGCCCACGAGCGACTCCTCTACGAACGGCTGCGCAGCCAGTACCGCAAAGGCAAAGTAGCCTCGCAAACCCTGATGTTTCCGGAAACAGTCGAGCTCAGCCCACTACAGATCGAGCTTGTCGAAACCAACAGCGAAGAATTGGCACAGCTCGGCATCACCATTGCCGAGTTCGGCGGCAATTCCTATGTCATCTCTGCGGTGCCGGCCCTGGCCGGAGATCAGCGAGCATCGGCAATCTTCTTCGACGTCCTCGAACAGTTCGGCAGTGAAAAAAACGGTGACGGTGGTTACCTCGATCATGTACTGGCGACCATGGCCTGCAAGGCGGCGGTAAAATCGGGCGACAACCTGACGCCGGCAGAGATCGACGCCCTTCTGGACGCCATGGCCGCGGCCGATCTTTTCAGCCACTGCCCGCACGGAAGACCGGTACTGAAAACCTTCAGCGAAAAGGAGATCAAGAAATGGTTTTCTCGAACCTAGGCGCGGTGATGACCAAAATCTTCTCGGTAAGCCGTCTGCCTCTGCTCCTGCTTGTTGCCGCAGCTCTTCTCAGCAGCGGCTGCGGAAAAAAACCCGTCGCCAAGCTGATGACCGCTACAGCCTACTGCGGCTGCTCCACCTGCTGCAGTTGGGAGAGAGGCGCTCCCCGTTACCTGCATCTGGACTTCTGGAACAGATACGTCAGCGCCGGTGCGGCAAAAGGCAACGAATATACCGGTCTGACCGCCAGCGGCACCGACCCCCGTGAACCGCAGTCCGGACTCTTCTCAGTCGACAGTCTCAAACGCCCCTACATGATACCGATTCGCACTATTCTCTTTCCCTGGTTTTTTTTCCCGGAAAAGGGTACCATCGCCGCCGACACCCGCTACTATCCCTTTGGCACCGAAATGTTCGTTCCAGGCTACGGTTGGGGAATAGTCGAAGACCGTGGCGGTGCCATCAAAGGACCTCATCGCATAGACCTGTATTTCGACAGCCACAGCGACGCCCTCAAATGGGGAAGAAAAAAGGTATATGTCGAGATACATATGCCCTGACATCCCGACATCTTAACAACGTGGAAACTCCATGACAGAAAGTGACAGACTCATCATCATCGGCGGCGGGCTCGCAGGCTGCGAAGCCGCCTGGCAGGCAGCCAAAGCAGGATGCATGGTCGAGCTCTATGAAATGAAGCCGCACCATTTCAGTCCCGCCCATGAATCATCATTCCTGGCAGAGCTGGTCTGTTCCAACTCGTTTCGCTCCGATGACCCGCATTCTGCTGTGGGACTGCTCAAGGAAGAGATGACCCGTCTCGGCTCCCTTGTCATGGAGGCGGCACGAGCCACTGCCGTTCCTGCCGGCAAGGCACTGGCCGTTGACCGCGAGCTGTTTGCCCGCACCATCTCCGAGGCCATGGAGAACAATCCCTTCATCGACGTGCGCAGGGAGGAGATCAATGCCCTGCCAGACACAACTACCAGCCCATACATCCTGGCCACAGGACCGCTCACTGCCGAGTCCATGGCCGACAGCCTCAGCCGCTTCACCGGCAAACAACGATTGTTTTTCTACGATGCCATAGCTCCCATCATCGAAAGCGAGTCTTTGGACAGGCACATCGTCTATGAGAAATCCCGTTATGACGAAGGCCCCGGCGACTATCTCAACTGCCCCATGGATAAAGAGCACTATATGCGGTTCATTGATGCTTTGGCGGGCGGCAACTCCGTACCATTACATTCGTTTGAGAAGGTAAAATATTTTGAAGGATGTCTGCCCATCGAGGTCATGTGCGAAAGGGGGCCGGAGACACTGCGCTATGGACCGATGAAGCCCGTAGGCCTGCCTGATCCCCGAACCGGCAGAGAACCCTACGCTGTAGTCCAGCTGCGCAAAGAGAACCTGCAGGGGACGCATTACAATATGGTTGGCTTCCAGACCAAATTGAGCTACCCCGAGCAGAAGAGAATTTTCACCCTCATTCCGGGCATGGAACGGGCGGTATTCTCACGCTACGGCTCAATTCACCGTAATACCTTCATCTGTGCACCGGAACTGCTGATGCCGACCCTGCAGATGCGCACACATCCAAACCTGCTCATCGCCGGCCAGCTGTCCGGCGTTGAAGGCTACATAGAGTCAGCGGCCATGGGCCTGCTTGCCGGCATCAATGGTTCCAGGATCGCCAAAGGGATTTCGCCCCTTACACCGCCGCCGGCGACGGCTCTGGGAGCTCTGGTTCGGCATCTGACGGCCACCGAGGCGGACCGATTTCAGCCCTCCAATATCAATTTCGGCCTTTTCCCGCCTCTTGGCAGGAAAATTCCCAAAAGACAGCGGGGAGCGGCACGGGCGGAGCTGGCCCGCATCGACCTGGGAAAATGGATAGATCAGGAAGGACTCAGTGCAGAGGCACAGGATTCCTAGCCATCATTTCATGAGTTGTTCCGGCTAGAATTCACTGAGCTCCTTCTCTTCGAACCCCCAATAAGGATAGTCGAGGACATACCTGGCCACCAGTCCCGGACTGTGCTCACGGCTGGCAACCAGCCACAGCCTGTTCTCCCGGCTGGCCATATCCTTCTGCATATGATCCCACATGGGGAGAAAGACCAGGGCATTGTCAGCGCTGTATTCGATATCTCCCGACCCCTTGAATAATCCCATATGCGGCTCCTGTCCATAGCTTCCGGCATCCCCTCGGGACAGCTCGGAAACCACGAGAAAAGAGACATTGAGTTCGTCGCGCATGGACTCCATCTGTCTGAGCCAGGAATCGATGCCGGTGCGCATCTCCGAGAGGTCCTTGAAGGGAAGCTTGTGCAGACTGTCGATGACGACGACACTATACTCATTGCGGGTTTCGTGCCTGAGAAAATCAATATGGCGGCGCATCAGCTCAGGAGTCAGCTTGCGATCGTTAACAACTCGGAAAAACTGCAGCATTTCTTTGAATCTGTGACTCGTCTTTTCATGCCGCTGCCGTTCATTTTCGTCGAGATTGAGGCCATCGATTCTGTCAGTTTCGAGGCGGCAGAGGCGCGAGAATGTTCGCTGATATATCCGCTGTCTGCCGTTTTCAAAATCATAGTAGAGAATGGGAATGTGACGAGCTGCCATTTCCGTAGCAATCTGGATCATGAAGCTTGATTTGCCGACCTTGGGCCCGCCGCCAAGGATATTGATGCCATGGATTCCGCCAATACGTCTGTCGAGCAGATCAAAACCGGATAGGCGGCTGCTGTACTGATTTTCCTTTTTGTCACTCAGAGTAGTCATGAACCGCCGCCACTCCCTCTCCGGTGGCACAAAAGGCGAAAACGGCTTGGCGGCGGCGATCATTTCGCCGACGTTTTTGCTGAAGTTCGCACCGCTTTCCAGAGCGAGTTGCCGCAGACTGTAGTTAGCGGGATGGTGGGGGTTCCATGTGAGAATACGTACCTTGAAGCCTATCTTTGCTGCCGTCCTTCTCGCCGCAGCGAATGACTCCGCTGTATTTCTGGGGATGACGAGGATGGTTTTCAGCGAGGAAAACACCTGGGGATCGACAGTCTCGAGAATATTTCTCTCATGATAGGCTACACCAGGAAAACCAAGTTTTTTTACAGCCAGAAGATTTTCTTCGCCCTCACAGAGAAACAGGGTTCCTCCGGCGCAGCGATGAATCTCTTCTATATTGAAAAGACCGCCCGGTCCGGCGGCGAATTCGGCATCCCCGTACCAGAAAAAATCGTCTTCCCTCTCCGGATGGACGCACCTGGCCGAATAACAGTTGCCGTCTTGCTGGAAATAGGGATAGACTAAATATCTGCCGTTATACCCTATTCTCAGCTGTTCAAGAACATTTCGACTGATTCCTGCCTGAGAAAAACAGTTCAGTTCCTCATCGGCAAGCCTGGCGCTGAAATCATCAACCTCACCATTGATGTTTTTCTGCGGATAGCTCTCCTCACCCCATGATCCCTCCTCTTCCGGCAGCCCGGGAACGGTGGCGGGGTCCAGTCGCGCCAGTCGAGCGAACCAGTGTTGAAAACCGGTGGCGGCACAACCAGAGGAACACCGAAAATATCCGTAAAAAAAGCTGCTGCTTTTGAGGAAAACGATTATTTTTCCCTTCTTTTCTGCTGTTTCTCTACAGAAAGGGCACGCCGCCTTCAGGATGGAGTCGCGAAAGACTCCATCTGGGAGGTGCTTCATATAGAACTGTGTCAACGGTGCTGTCATTGGCCTGCGACTCTGCTCCTGTTCTCTTTAACTGCGAGGCGTGTCTAGACGCTGCGCTGTATGAGCTGTACTGCCTGCTGCACCAGTTCGGCGGAAAGAGTGTTATCGAACTGCACATGCACGGAATATTCGTTGCTGACGACATGGTGCCCCCTCACCGCCACGATTGAACCGACATATTTGCCTTCATATATTTTGCCGTCGGCCATGTACGGGACATAGACTTCGATTTTCCTGCCGAACAGTCTGCCAGCATTCTTTTTTTTTGAGATCCGCACACAAAAAGAAGTGCCTCCGCGGGAAATATCGAAAAGTTCACCTTTTATCTTCTCTCCGGCATAACCGCCGTTGCGGTCGAGCAGACGAAATGCCGTTCTGCCGCTGATGCTTTTTCTCTCGAATTTTCTTCTGCTTCTTCTGGTCTTCTGGAAAAGCACGTTGGGAGAGGAAAATTGCGCGCAAAAATCAATCAGCTTTGACTCAAGGGCCGGATAATTCTCTGACAGCTGATCAAGATCGGCTCGTCGCAAGGTAAAGATTTCGGCACCGTTGCTGCGGGCGCTGACGGTCCATACCGAACTCTCAAAAAAGCAGTCGGCCCCTAACACTTCTCCCCTTTCCACCGATTTCAGATAGACCTCCCGACCGGAGACATTGGTAACCACCCTCAACTCTCCATCGTTGACAAAAACAAGTCGAGGCTTTTGCCCCTGCTCAACGACCATCTCAGAGTTGACGCATCTTTTCAGGTCCATGGCATGATAGAGCGAGGAGAACTCCTCCTGCGTCAGCGTCTCCACCAGGGACCGCCATGTGGCCATATGATTAACATCGATGGAGGCTGTTTTTTCCGCCTCGATAATCTCCGCAGCCCGGATGATATCTGAGAGCATCATCGAGTCTATATCTATGAGCCTGTCGCGAAGCTTTTCTGCCCTGGCAAACTTTCTCTGCCGGGCCGCGACTTCTATGTGTTTCATTATGATCGCCGCCGCTTCCTGCTTCCTGCCTTGCTGGAGCAACTGCTTTACCTGCATCTCCACTTTCGACCCGTGGGAGGTTGCTGTCGCACCGGCCTTTTCTTGTTTGGCCGGCGAAGCCGCAGGTTGTGGAGAAGTTGCAGAGGAATCCTGTTTTACCCCGGAGGGAGAAGAAGTGCCGTCACCTTTCACCGCGTTTTTTCCCCGTGTATTCTGCACTCCTTCTTCGGCAGAATCACGGTCGAACTGAAGCTGCTGCAAAGAGACCCTGGCAGCCTGTTCGACCTCGGCACTATCGACGGCATCGTCGCCGGCGTACATCTCCAAAAACACCTGAAGCGGCCCCACGGCCGTTCGGGTCTTGCAGTCACCGAGAATACGACAGGCTGCCAGCAGCAACCTGGTTCGGACATCTTCGGGTATCCTGCCGTAATTTCCCAGAACGGAGATAAGGTGATGGGCTATTTCCGAATCGGCAAGCGCCGCCATTTCTTCAACGATCTGAGGCTTAAACCGAAAATCAGCTTCGGCCAGCAGGTTCAGCAGCGTTTTTTTTCGTACCAAGGGATCTGCAGACGCTCTCTGCACATCGCTGCAGATGGCCTTGACCTCTCCCAGTGATACAGGGTCTTTCAGACCGACCACCAGATAACCAAGGCGGGTACGGACCATATAGCAGAGGCCGTTATCGAAATGGAACTGACCGCTCTCCGGTTCCTCCAGCGTGGAGAAGAAATGCCTGCATGCCAGCTTCAGCTGCTCTTCGCCAGGAAAGGATTGAGGCAGCTTGCCATAGAGAACTTCTCCCGTGCTCGAGAGGAGAAGAACATCGTTATTTACAGCTAACCGCTGAATATCGTTAAATACGGATCTCATGGAATAGATTGTCCGAATCGTCCGCCTGGGCGGACGGCCACACAGAGCTTTTCCCTGTTGAGTCTAAAGTGCAATAGATAGGGCCAGTATACCACTCTGTGAAACCGAACCGTCAGGATGATCCCACTTTTCCTGCTTCCAGGATACCCCGTAGTTCTGCTTCGGTCAGAAGACGGTTGAAACGGACATGCACAACGTAGTCATTGTTCATGGAATACATGGAGCGCACATTCACCAGCACACCGTCAATGCCGGTTAGTTTACCCTGAGCGCTGTCAGCGGGCAACTGGAGACGCATACTCCTTCCCAGCAGGATTCTGGCATTGCTCTTCGTGGAAATTCTCATCAAAAACGATAGTCCACCGCGGGATAGATCAGCAAATTCACCCTTCATCTGCACGCCTTCCTCTCTGCCGTTCTTATCCAAGAGAGAGCCAAGGACTGATCCCTCGGCTGGATTACGCCTATGCTCTCTTCTGCTTTTCTTCGATTCCTTGAGATCACTTGCCAAGGCACAGTAATTTTTGGTAAAATCATGCAGCTTTGACTCCAGGGCTGGATGTTCGTCGCCCCATTTTCGGCTGTTGCCCAGTGGCAGTATTGATACCTCTGCCCTGGAAAGAGCGGTGGCGCTGGCTGTCCACACCGATGCATCAAAAAAGGTGTCTGTTCCGAATATCTGTTTTTGCTCAACCACATTAATAAGTATTTCTGTGCCCTTATCGTCGTAAGACAGCTTTATTTTCCCTTGATTGACGAAAAAGAGGGCCGGATACATATCTCCCTGCCGGACCAGCGGTTCTTCTTCAGAAAACGTCCGGTGTTCCATCGAATAGTAGAGAGCATTAAACTCCTCCGTGCTCAGATCATCGTAGAGTTCGGACCAGACCTGGAGAAAATCGCTGCTGATGTTCTGCCGTTTCGCCTCCTCGATGGTTTCTGCCGTTCGAATTATGTCGTTGAGGGCAGAAGGTGCTATCTCAATGAGCCACTCCCTCAGTCGCTCCGCCTCTTTAAAGCGTTGAACGCTGACAGATCGGGCAATCAACTCGACGAGCATCTTCTGCGCCCTGTCAGTGTCATTTTCCCTGATTAACGACTCGATCTGCACCTCTTCAGGATACTCTGACCGCCGGTCTTCAGCTCTTTTCTCCTCCATCTGGCTGTCGGCAAGATGCTCGCCTGACTCTTTCAAGGTCTGCAGATACTGACGTTTGCCCAATTCTCTTCTGCGCATCTTCAAATGGCGCAACGCCATTTTGGCGCTCTGCCATACGCTTTCATCAATATTTCTGGCCTTACCCCTGCCTTCCACCTTGAGAAATCTTTCAAGCGCCTCTTCCGTCGTCTGCGAGCTGCTCTTGCCGAGAAGCGTTACTATCTGAGTGAGAAGCGGATTACGTACATCTTCGCTGAAGTGCTGCCAGTCCTCAAGCAGTTCGGCAACAGCAGCGGTTACCTCCTGATCAGCCATGGGGGCCAACGCTCTGATGACCTGTTCCTTCATCGGCCCGGTGGCCATGGCCAGGGCTTCGAGTAAATTACTCTTCCTGTCTTCACCGCTTAATTTGTGGATGCAGGAAAAGGCCTCCTGCTGAACCCGAATATCTTCATGATCAAGATAATCAAAGATCTCAGCCGCATCTTTTTCGCTGCCGACCTGGGAGAGGAGTTTCAAAAGATTACGTTTACCGTGCCAGGGCATTGGCTCCTTGAGCTTTTCAATCAGCAACGGGGTAAGAAGAGTTCCCATGCGTTTGAGCAGTTCGAGGATTTTGAGACGCACCGCGGTATTATCGGAACGCAGCAGGGTATTGAGCAGAAAACGGGCAACCAGAGGCCCCTGCATGATCAGCCGTCTGTCCACGAGTTCATTGTCTTCCTCGACGCTCCGCTCGAGCAGGTCGGGAAGAGGTGCCTTTTCCACCGACATGTCCTGGAGGCGGCCGATGGTTTCCACCACCTCAGCATTCTTCTTCAACTTGCCGGTACGAATGGCAAAAAACAGCTTAAGAATTTTATCGGCCTTCTTCTCTTTGTCGTTTTTCCAGTAGTACTTGGTCAGTTTCAAAAGAATATCGACAATATTTTCCAGTGCCTGGTCTACTTTATCGGCCTCTTTGAGCCATGTCATCAAAGGAAAAGAAAGTTTTTCCACCCATCCCCATTTGGAGGCACTTATAAGACGTTCGCCGATGCGGCTGAGGCACTCACTGAGCAGATCGTGACTCTGCTCATCACCCTTCATTAACTCGGTAGTAATGTTGGTGATGATAGTGGCGGCGGCATTGTCTTTGCCCCGGATAATCAGCGATTCGATGGTGGCGGGCAAATGGCCGATAATCTCTTTATTCTTAAGACTGTTGACATGGCCGCGGAGAATAGCCTGAATACCAGATTGTATTCGCTTGGCCTGACGCTCCTTCTCACCCGCCTGGAGGAGTTTCTTGGCCTTTTCCCGCACCAGAAACTGTTTGCCCTTGTCCGTTGCAAAGAGATGTTCAAGACCGGCACTCAACTGCCGGTACTGTTCCGAGGATTCTCCGGCATTGCCGGCCACCACTGCCTCTTCCTCGCGAATAAGGCGTACTACCTCGTCGAAGTTGTTTGTCATTGAGGCAACGAGTTTCTTATACAGGGCTGCACCGAAACCACGGGGATGGTGCTGAAGAACGACAATGTGCAAAGCAAAGGCATCAAGATGCTGAAGGCAGGAGGAGGCGACGGCCTGCGCCAGTTGCGGTCGTTCCTGCTCCGCCGTGAACCTGTTGACATTGCGCAGTATTGTCTCAAAAGAACCCGGAAAGGATATTTCGCCGATACGGTGCCCACCCTGAAGGACATGGGCAATGGTTGCAAATATCAGGTCGACCAGCTTTGGCGGTTCTTTTTTCAAGGCGGCAAGGGCAGAAATCCTTTTCTGTCCAGCCACCGTTTCGCCGTCTATTACGCTTGACAGCGAGCGAATGAGTTCACCGGCCGCTCTGTGCTCTTCTCGAAGCCGAGACAGAGAAGTAGCGAAATAGTCTTCTCTTTCTTCGGGTACTTCGATGGTATACTCATCGGGAAAGAGTTTACTGAGGCCGAGATTAATGACGAAAGCCCGCCCGCCGCCTTCCTTGTTGATGAGCTGAGGAGAGGTGGTGAAGAAAACAAGCAACTGTTTGAAGACGGATCTGCTCAGCTCACGCTCAAGGACAAGATGCTCGAAATGCAATAACTTCAACTGCTGGTAAATATCCTCCCCATGAATCTTGCCAAGTGTTTTCTGGCTGACGGGTAAACCACACAGCCTGGGATCGTCATCGATGAGGCTGAAGCTCAGCTCTCCATGTCTGCGTAGATACTCATTGATCTGGGAAAAGGCGTTTTCAAAGGCATTACCGACCTGGGGAAATTGGGGGGGATATAATTTGGTCGTTTTGACAGCTGCATTCAGGCCTTTGAGTACATCAAGGGCTATTTGTTGTTTGTCTGCTTCTGCCATACATTCAGCTCCTGGTGATATGCCTCAGGCGATCATCATCTCATGCCTAAAACAGCTTACCGCATCTCCGACAACCGTTCCTATCATTATTTCCGGATCATTATCCACCAATGACCCTCAGCGCCATATGCAGCACAGGTCCCTAAAGAATCCAACCTCCTGCCGCTATCCTTTGTCTGTCAAGGTAATCGTTACCACCCCCCAGGCATCTGGCTGAGACACGCCATATCCGCGGCCATATTTACGGTCGCGTACGCACTCATAGCTCCACAGGGACAATCAGTCAATAGATGGCTTGTGTAAAAAAGAGTCACAACAAAGCCTTAGGATATCGCCCCTCTGACTGATCTATTTAAACATTTTTTTCAGCGAATAGAAAGCATCTTTGCAAAGAAAACCTTCAATTTGTTTTTACTATTCCATATTTACTCAGGGCCGCCAGCACCTGACAAAGAGGGAGTCCAACAACATTCGAATATGAGCCGTGCAGTTCCCTGACCAGGACTCCGCCCTTTCCCTGAATGCCATAAGCACCAGCCTTGTCGTCGGGCTCACCCGTTTCGACATAGGCAATGGCTACCTGTTCGGGAAAATCCCCGAAAACGACCCGAGTACAAACCATCTCCTCATGATTGCAGTCCCCGAGCTTACCGATGGCAAAGGCCGTTGTCACCTGGTGCCCCCTTCCCCGCAGCTGCATGAGAATGCGCAGAGCATCGGCCGGTGAGCTCGGCTTATCGAAGAGAGTATCCTTTCTATACACAACGGTGTCGGCGGCAAGTACATACTGCTGTGGAAACATAGCCATTACAGTTTGTGCTTTTTCTCGCGCCATTCGCGCCGCATAGGCACAGGGCTCTTCCTGAGGCCACGGGGTTTCGTCGATGCCGGCTGCGAATATATCAAACTCCAGACCTATATTTTCAAGGAGAGCCCGTCTTCTCGGTGAGGCGGAAGCCAAAATGAAACGTTTATCTACTCTATACATGCGCTGACTCTCTCCCTGGTTCGCAGTGTCACGGCCCGGCATTCTTTTGGTACGGAGATCCCTCCGGCAAATGACGACTTCTGGCCGTCCAAACGGTTATCCCCTGATCGCGTATCCACCATCGACGGTTATAACCTGTCCTTGAATCATCGTGGCAAATTGACTGCAGAGAAACAGCGCCGCATCGGCGACATCGTCTGGGGTGGTCAAGCGGCCCATGGGCGTACGCGCCAGTGCCGTGGTAAGTATCTCTTCGCGATTGGGAAATTTCTTCAGGGCATCGGTGTCGACGGCACCGGCACTGACGGTATTGACGTTGATCTGTTTCGGCCCCAATTCCACCGCCAGATGCCTGACAAGCGACTCGAGAGCCGCCTTGGAGGCGCCGACGGTGGTGTAATTTTCAATGGCACGAATGGCGCCGAGACTGGAAACGGCAACAATTCGTCCTCCTCGGCTCATCAAGGGAGAACCATGCTGGACCAAGGTCAGCAAAGCCCTGGCATTAATGTCCATGGCCCAGTTCCAATGCCTCTCGGTCAGTTCCATCACCGGTTTCAAAACTCCTGAAGCAGCATTGCTTACGAGAATATCGAGTTTACCGAACCGTCTTTCAATCAACGCAAACATCGAGTCAACATCGGATTCTTTGGCCACGTTTGCCTTGACCATCATGCATTCTCTGCCGAGCTTTTCAACTTCAGCCGCCGTCGATTCAGCGTCTTTTTTATGACGCACGTAATTGACAACGATGTCGACACCGTGCTCGGCAAGTCGTACGGCAATAGCACGGCCGATTCCCCTGGAACCTCCGGTAACAAGGGCTACTTTTCCTTTGAGTTCAAACATGGTTTTTTCCTATTTTCGTAGATGAATCGCTCTTTCCGGGACAAAGGTTCACGGGAAAGGCGGCCCCATGTCCTCTCCTGTCGATTTTAGGAAAGGATTGAGCCAAATAACAACATTTACTGTATTACCGTATTACCGGCATATTTTCAACAGTGACAAGCAGTTGTACGGCTAGTCTCAATCATTCATCAAAAACCAGGTCCACCTTTGAATTTTATACACATTGCTTGCACTTATTGAGCATCCAGAATGCGTCGTGTTGAGAAAACTGTACCCTTGACGCCTCGACTATGAACTCAGCCGACAAGTACAATATTGGGCTTAGGAGTTGATCTTCCGGCGAGCGAGTTGGTGACCGTTTTGCACGAGGAGTGTATCGGAGAAGTGCAATTCTATCTCCAAGCAGGGCGCTGTCCTAGGTTTTTTTTCGAAGCAAGAGAGACCGCCAGTGGAAAAGCCCCGGCCTATTTGCCCCTCAGGTAGAGCGAACATCTCTTGAAGGTGCTGCCGGCAAATCTGGCGGGATTAAAGCGCACCGGCGAAAGCTCCAGCGGCGCCCTGAAGCCGGATGCGCCAAAAGTCTCCGGCGCCAACAGCGGAAAGTCTATCATTTCCAGCTCGGCGCCGGGGCAGTCTCGCTCTTTGGCCTCGCACCAGAGCGGGCTCCTCTGCGGAAACAGCTCCAGGGCATGAAGCAGAGCGGTATCAAGAGCGACCGGATCAGCAGAGCAGCCGACGCAGCCCAAGGCAAGGGTCTCGCCCGTGAGCGGCCCATGCACGTGCATTGCCGTGATTCCATCTATCACGGAAACATGGGCCGGCAAAAGGGCCGTGAGATCCATAAGTATTTTGCGGAAGACGTTTGCAGGTCCACCGTAACGCATATGCAGCATTGCTTTGCGCATACCGCAGACGATGCCGAAAATATTTTTCACGCCCATGGTCACATACATCTGATTATGGGCCTTGAGCTTGGGGACATTGACGAAGAGATCACACTCCAGGGCTTCAGCGGCAACGCCGATATCGACGCCACACCCGAGCTTTCTGACAACGGCTTTCTGAAAATCGCAGACAGTTACGCCCAGTCTCTGCAGCTGACCATCTATACCCAAGGCACGAAGAACCGCCGACGCCTTGCCGAAGGCAGGTGAATCGCCGACCAGGACGACAGCCCCCTGATCGACCAGCCACTCGGCAAGTGCGAGGAGAAAACGTCCGTCGGTACAGGCGAGCCCGCCCCGCTTTGCGGACAAAAGGTTGGGCTTAACGAACACTTTACTGCCCCGAAAAAGCGAACCGGCAGTCCGAGACAGTGAATGTTCGAAAAAATTCTTCAAGGCCGTTGCTTCATAGGCCGGACATTTATCAAGGTAGACAGCAATTCTTTTCTGCATAATCACGAGACGGCACAACAACGGAGGGGAAGCACCACAACAGAAAAGCCAGCTCTGCGAACGCTGAGCCGGCTTTTCCTGGAGAAAGGAGAGAAGAGATAAAGCGTAATATCTAATGCACAACGCATGCCAGTTTCCACAAATCGCTGGAAGAGCCGAGAACACAGCTCTTTTTAAGAGTGAATATCATTTCCATCATGGCTTCCACACCCGTTAAATACAATTTTTTATACTCTCATTTGCACCCTCGGTCGCCTGCACATAAATATATGCATATTATCGGTCACTTGCAAAACGAAACGAGTGAAATTATTTAAACCCTGGTACAAATTTTAACGAAGTCCGGCATATTACTTGAATTGTATCGATCTGGTACGGATAACATTATCATTTTCCTCGATTTCTTCAATCAGAGAGGACGTTACTGGGGCTTCGAGATCTATGATGTTGTAGCCGATGGTTCCATTCGACTCATTGATGTAGCTGGATACGTTGATGCCGTAGCGACTGATGGCGTTGGTGGCAAAGGCTATCATGCCGGGGACATCACGGTTTATCATGATAAAACGGGTATTGACCTTGGCAGCAGGCAACGACTGGACACTTGGAAAATTGACACTGTGAACTATGTTGCCATACTCAAGATATCCCATCAATTCATTAACAGCCATGACCGCACAGTTTTCCTCCGATTCGCTGGTCGAGGCCCCGAGATGCGGCGTGGTCAGCACCTGCGGATGGCCGATGGCCCCGGGTGTAGGAAAATCGGTGAGATACCCCCGGAGATGGCCCGAATCCAATGCTTTTAACACCGCTTCTTCAGCGACAACCGGCCCCCGGGCATAATTGACCAGTACCGCACCTTTTTTCATTTTGGCGAGAAAAGCATCATCGACCAGCCCCTGGGTATTGGGACTGAGCGGCAAATGCAGGCTAACCACATCGGCATCTGCCAGGGTCTGGGCCAGCGTCTTGGTCACCCTCACCTCAGGCAGCAGCAGATGAATATTTTCCAGAGCGGGCTTGGGGTCGTAGCCCTTGACGTGCATATTCCGGTATATTCCACCGTTGGCGAGACGAACGCCAATCTGTCCGAGGCCGACGACACCCAGATTCTTCCCGGCTATCTCAACACCGCGGAACGCCTTTTTTCTCGCTTCAACCTCACCGCTCAAACGCGAGGGTTCGACGTCGACCAGAGACTGACAGAAGCGAATGCCTTCGTAGATGTTGCGCATGTACACACCTATCATCGGAAACACCAGGTCGACGACAGCATTGGCGTTGGCGCCAGGGGTATTTAAAACGCATATCCCCTTCTCAGTTGCCTTGTCAACGGTGATGTTGTTCACACCGGAACCGGCGCGGGCAACAGCGAGGAGACCGGAATATTCGTCGGTATCTATTTTTGCACTACGCACCAAAATACCATCAGGATTAACGGCTTCGGCGGAAACCGCGAAGACATCGCTGAAAAGCTCGAGCCCTTCCCGGGCAATGGCGTTCATGGTTTGGACTGTAAAGGTACCCA
>JGI12210J13797_10333528_pt1 | contig 30062 bp, 19 predicted proteins | sample ElkSlonscriptome_3_FD_13797 | JGI IMG/M metagenome (IMG submission 13797) | reverse complement strand
TCTATCAGTGACCTGCAGCTGTTCGACATTACGGGAGAATGCATCGACTTGAACGACCCCTCGGGGACCCTCGTCGTTGAGCGCATCCGCTGCCATAACGCCACCCGTAGCGGCATTATCGTGCGCCAGTTCGTTGAAGGCCAGGCACTCCACGCGGTTATCCGCGACAACGTGATCAGCAACGTCAACACGACAACGGCAGTGAGTACCCCAGGTATCGCCATCGCCCACAACACGACGGGCGAGCTGCAGGTCGTGGTCACTGGCAATCAGATCCTGAACAATCGAACGACCGGACTTTCTGTGCGGGGCGATGATGCCGCGGCTAGCGGTCAGGTCACGGGCAACCTCGCCAGCGGGAATGGCGCGACAGGAATATTCGTGTTGCCAGACCTTGTGGTCGCGAAAAACATCGCGGCCAGCAGCGGCACTAACTACCTCGTCAGCAGCCAGCAAGCGGCCCCGATTACAGCGCTTGACCAGAATCCCGGCCCCTGAGACAACATCTCCGAGTAGCTCATGAAGATATTCCAGATGTTTCGGATCGCGCTGATCTGCGGATTCCTTGCGGGCTTTGCCTCAGCTGTCGCAGAGGACGTCGACCCTGCCAGCGACGGGTCCCAGTACGCTTGGGCCGCCAACCTGGGCTGGCTTAACGCCGAGCCTTTGGGTGATGGCGGGCCGGGCCTGTCACTGTCTGATCAGTCCGCCAGTGGCTGGCTCTGGTCGGCCAACAGCGGCTGGATCAGCCTGAGCTGCGAGAACACCAGCTCCTGCGCCAGCGTGGACTATGGCGTGGTCAACGACGGCGAGGGCCAGCTCAGTGGTTATGCCTGGTCGCCGACGATCGGCTGGATCAGCTTTTCCTGCGCTGATTCCAGCAGCTGCGGCAGCGTCGAGTACGGCGTGGAGATCGATCCGGCCAGCGGTGCGATGAGCGTGATGACGGTAGGCGCAGGCCCTCAGTTCCCACAGCGCCCCCGCCGTCATCGATCACAGGCTATCGCTGAGGTTGACCAGATCTATCGCAATCTGTCGGTACGGCTGCAGGCGAAGGGAATCGTCCTGGGGGCTCGGATTTCGATTTCCTCGCGCTGGAGGACGCGTACGAGGCTCGGAAATTGACTTGCGTCGAACTGCGGATACAGCAGAAAGTTCAGCAGGCCGTGGGTGCCGTGTCCGACCTCGATGTTCCGGAGCAGGGCGTCCGCCTCATCGGTTCGAGAAACGATGTCGGCTGAGAACCAGTCGATCCATGCCTCCGGAGCGGCTTCGTACAAGTCGAAGGCATCCTCGGCACGATCCTCGGCGCAGGCCTGGCGAATCTGGACAAGGAATTCCGCGCGCGGCGGGGTGTCCATCAGTCGAAGCCTGTCATGGAACTCCCGTGCTTCCGCGATATTGCCGGCCCAAAGAAGCGCGCGATGAATCTGATATTGAACGAAGACCGCGTCTGGCCAGCGCGTGGCGAGCGTGAACGCGTGCTCGATCCAGTCCTCGGGCGCTCGAGCGCGATAGGCATGAACGAGATATTGGATTGCCGCGACGCGATCGTTGGAAGATCGTTCGCGAAAGACCTCAAGCGCTTGGTCATGCAGGGATTCATCACCGACGATGTAGGCGAGTTCCAGGGTCTGCAGCCACGCCGAAAAGTCGCCGGGGCGCTCGTTGACATAGTTCCTGAACAGTGCCGCGGCGTCGCTGAGCCGAAGCTGCTCGCGCGCTTCAACCGCTCGGTAGAGCATGGCAGCAACTGGATCGAGGGCGGTCTCGATGGCCGCGTCGATTCGCTCAGCAAATTGATTCCGAATGTCGGCCAGTCCGAAATCGAGCGCGGTCCGGGAATGGACCGTGGGATTGCTTTGAAACTGCCAGTACAGCGCGGAATTGTAGTGGGCCGCGGCAAAAGCGGGGTCCAGTTCGCGCGCTCGTTCGAAGAACGCGTAGGCCTCGGGTGAGCTCGTCGTTCCGAATGCTTGTCCCTGGATGTAATTTCTGTAGGCCTCGACCGAACCGGTGCCGGCATCGGCCATAGCCGCCAGGGATTCGGGGTCCATGCGGGTTTCCAGAGCAACTGAAATCTGGCGTGCCAGCTCTTCCTGGATGCTGATCATGTCCTCCGTTTCGCGGTCGAAGTTGTTTGACCAGACGTGAAATCCATCGGATGCGCGAGTCAGATGAGCCGTGACTCGTACGCGACCGTCGCCCATTCGAACCGAGCCCTCCAGGATGTGCGCCACGCCTAAGTCGGCTCCGATTTCCGAAACGGGCAGTGCTGAATCCCGATAGGCGAATGACGAGGTGCGCGCAGCAACCAGAAGATCGGGGACGCGCACCAGCGAGTTCAGGATCTCTTCGCTCAAGCCGTTCGCAAACCACTGACTTTCACCGTCGGGACTGAAGTCGGAGAAAGGCAGGACGGCGACGGATTTCTCCGGCAGCGAATCCACGGCAGCCGACGAGGTTGCCGCGGCATCAACGAGCGGCTCAGCCAAGTCTGAAGGCTGGCGTTCATCGGGCAGGGCCTGATCGTCACCGATCACAAGAAACGCGATGGCCAAGAGTAGCGTGGCTGCCAAGGCCAGGCCTGCGGTCCAGGCGGTTTTCCTGTTCTTTGTCGATCGCGAGGGCGTGACCTGGGGTGAGCTTTCCGAGCTGAGTGGTTTTTCGGGCGCCGTCAGCGCTGCGGCTTCGTCCGCATCAAGAGGCCGCAGCGTGCTGGTGTCGAACAGATAGCCGCGCCTTGGTACGACCTTGAGGACTTGGTGGGGGCGGCGGGTATCGCCGATGGCCTGTCGCAGCGACGATACGGCGACATTGACCGAATCATCGGACGCGGCCTCCAGATGCCCCCAGACCACTTCGATCAAGGCATCTCGGTTGATCACCGTATCCGGGTGATCGACTAAATGCCGGAGTAGGGTATGCAGACGCGGCGGAAGCGGGACGCATTCCCCCGCGTGATACACCAGGCCGGCGTGCAGTTCGATCACCCGTTCGCCGATCGCGATCCACTGCATGCTGTCGCTTTCCCCTAAGAAACGGCCTAACAGGTCATTATAGTCAGACTTCCGGGCCGGAGTTTCCATGCTCAATCCGCCTGGAAGAAGATCTCCATTCACCTCTCGGATTAAGCCTTTTAGGATCTCTGAATAACCCTGCGCAGGGGGCAGCGCGCAACGGTTAGGATTGCCGTTGCGACTGCTTGTTCCGATATCGAATGACCAGCCTCCTTCCCTCTGATCGCCTCGACTAGCCTGATCACTCTGGTTGCGAATTCCGGACAACGCTATGGCTGCAGCGGGCGCTGACCGCGGCCAACTTAGCGGCGACTCGTCGTTTCCGGCTGGGCCCTGCCGCCGCCGTCAATCGCAGCTATGGTTGGTCAGGTACGAATTCGGCGACGGCGACAGCCAGGCGCGCGCGTGCCTCTTCGCGAGCGCCTCGATCGACGAGCTCTGCAGCTGCCTCCTCCGCCTCCTGAAGGCGGCCGGCGGCTGCCAGTCGTTCGGCTAGGTGGCCGAGCACTGCTGGCCGATAGCGGTCGTGGCTGATCTGGGCAGCGGTGGCGCCGGCGCGTTCGAACTGGCCGGCGTCGGCTTCGGCCATGGCGATATAGCGGAGGGCGGATTGCCGGTAGGCGTCGGCCTCGATTCGGCCTGCGGTGGCGTGAGCAGCGTCAAAGTCCCCGGCGCGGGCATGGGCTCGGGCCAGGTCGATGTAGGCCGTTGCAGCATCCAGTTCATCGTCGATGCGTTCGGCGACCAGCAGTGCCTCTGACAGCTGCCCGGAATTAGCCAGGATGTCCACCATACCGGCCAGGGTGCTCGAGCGCTCTCGGACCGGCTGCAGATCCTCGATCAGAGCCAGAGCGGCGTCCGGCTCGCCGGCCCGTGTCAATGCCTCGGCGATTTGACCGTAGAGCGAGGCGCGATGCGGCGGGTGGTCGAAGAGGTCGGCTAGGCGGCGCGCCTTGGCGTAATCACCCGCGGCAATCATCTCGGCCACCGACGCGCGAATCGCCGCGTTACGCTCGAAGCTCTGCACCGGCAGGTCGTTGATGAGGGTGATGGCCGTCTCGATTTCGCCGGCCAGGGCGATAGCAGGCGCCAGCATCTCCAGTAGCGAGTTCCGCCGCGCCTCGTCTTCGATTTCTCTGACCATGGCGCTTGCGCGCTCCGCCGTCCGCGATGCCTCCTCGGCGGCGCCGGCGCGCGCTTGGGCCGTCATCAAGTCGGCGAGTAGCTCGGTCTCGGCCCCCCGATTCGGGAGGCCACCGATAAGCGCTGGCAGCGTCTCGTCGAGGGAGCCATCGCGAAGCGCCTGGTCGATGCGAAGAGCGCGGCGCATTCTTTCGGCATAGTCGCCCTCAGGCAGCTCCGCGGCAGCCTCACGCGCCAGGTCAACGTGGTCGTCTGCCAGGGCACGTCGAATCAGAAGGTCGAGCAGCGCCTCGCGCTCTTGAGGCTCATCGATCTCCACCGTGACGCTCAGAACGCGATCGACATCACCAGCCTCGATCAGCGACCAGGCGATGCCGACAAGATTCTCGTCGCGGAGGTAAGGGTCTGGGATTCGCTGATTGATCGCCATTGCCGCGTCCACCTGGTCCGCGTCGAAAAAGCGAGTGACGCCGAGGCTGAGCACGCGTGCGTAGTCGGTTGGCAGCATGTTCAGGCTGGCCTCTGCCGACGCGGTCTCGACCGTTGCCGAGGCGGCTTCTCTTTGACCTGCCAGTTGCTGCGCCAATGCAATCTGAAGGAGTGCAGCGAAACGCTCCTTCGCCGGCTCGATCCCGCGTGCCACTGCCGTGGCCTCCGAGAACAATTCGTCTGCTTTCATTGAGTACCCGGCCTGGCCAGCCTTCATCGCGACCTGCGACAGCGTGGTGGCGACAAGATCAGTCGCCTCGATCTGTCGTGCCAGACCGGCGGCGGTGTCGAAGCTCGGGGCCTCGGCCGAAGCAGAGGACGTCGAGACGATCAGCAGCACGAAGAGCAGGGCCAGAAGGCCAGCTTGGTCAATCCTTGGACCGAGAAGAACGAAGTCGAACGTTGTATTCTGAGTCAGTTGCATGGTCGGGCGAGGTCTCCGGGTAGGGCGATACTGCAGTAGGTACGCTATTTGCCTGAATTTCCGGCCACGAGTCTGCGTTAGAGAGCCCCTGAAAACTCTCTGCGGGTGCCGCGAAACGTCCTACGGCGCCATAATGTCTTACTGCCTTGCAGACAAACCGCCCTTGCGTCTTCTTCTGCACTGTCGCGCCCGAGCAGAGGTCTTCAGAGGTTGCCTTTCTTCGGCCGGAAGTTTTTCTGATCGATCAGCGATCAAGAGCCTGCGAAGATCGGTATATGATCTATCTAAGAAGCTATCTGGTGTCAGAAGACGAGCTCAGGTTCTATCAGGTGATTTATCCGATCAACGGAGCGGAGGCCAGGTGAGTAGCCAACACGAATGGGATGCACTGAAGGGCGTTTTCAATGCGGCCCTGGAGCTTCCTGTTGCGGATCGGGAGCGCTACCTGGGCTCCCTTGATTACGCTCCAGAGTTTATCGCGCAGGTCCGTGGTCTGCTCGACTGCAGCGAGGACGAGTCGGACTTCGAGCGCCTTCTGCCGACGGGCCCAGCCGGCGCCGAACGACCTAGCTACGATCTGGAGGGCAGTCAGATCGGTGCCTATCGCGTGATCCAGCGGATCGGCAGTGGTGGCATGGGCGCTGTCTATCTTGCCGAACGTGAGCAGTCCGGCACACGTCAGCGAGCCGCTCTCAAAGTTCTCCATCGTGGCTTGAATGATGCGTCTGCCGTCGAGCGGTTCCAGCGGGAAAAGCTCATTCTCGCGCGGCTAGACCATCCGTCGATATGCCGCCTGCTGGATACGGGCGTCACCCGCGACGGCCTCCCCTTCTTCGTCATGCCGTACCTGGAGGGAGGTGCTTCGATTGTTGAGTATTGTCTGCGCGAGGACTTAAAGGCAGCAGAGCGGGTGGATCTTCTGATTGAGGCCTGCGATGCCGTCCACTATGCCCATCAGAATCTGGTCATCCACAGTGATCTCAAGCCGGCCAATATTCTGGTGACGTCGGGCGGCCACGTCCAGCTTTTGGACTTTGGTGTTTCTCGGCTGCTGACCCCCGACCAGGCCGGTTTGACCCAGCAGCTCGGCCTGCAGCGCCCACTGACGCCCGACTACGCCAGTCCGGAGCAGCTCGAGGGACGATCGCCGACCACGAGCAGTGATGTCTACGCCCTTGGCGTCGTGCTCTTCGAAATGCTTCTGGGACGCAAGCCCTACGAACTCGCTACCGCTGAGCAGATTCCGGAGTGGAGGGATCACATCGGCCTGCCGACGGCCTCGAGCCTTCGCGGCCGAATACCGGCCGATCTCTACACGATCTGCTCCAAGGCGATGCGGCCGGAAATCCCAGAGCGATACGGATCGGCGATGGCGCTTGCCGAGGACCTGCAGCGCTGGCGCTCGGGTCATCCGGTCCGGGCCCGCCGTCCCAGCGCGACCTATCGATTGACGCGCTTCCTGCATCGCAACAAGTGGCCGGTTGCTCTGGCCGGCGTTTCCTTTATGTCCTTAATGGTGCTGACCGGTATCACCACGATCAATGCGCTCGAACGGGCCCGCCAGGCCGAATTTATCGCCCTTGAACGCGATCGCGCAGAGGCCACGGCGCAGTTCTGGGCCGACCTGATGGAGCAGACCGATCCGGCGAACGCTCAAAGCTCGTCGGACTCCGTCGACCAGCTCCTGAGCACGGCTCTCGAACGCCTGCGCGGCGACCTGGATTTGCCGCCGGTCGCGCGCGTCAGGCTGCTGAGCGTCCTGTCGACCTCCTGGTGGCATCGCGCCGAGCCCGATCAGGCGCTGGAAGCCGCCCGTATCGCCGCCGAGGCGGCGCTGGCGATCGACGATCAGCCGATTGCGCAGGCCGTGGCGTTCCGTCAGCTGGCCAATATTCACGGCTCCCGCGCCGAAGTCGAGCCGGCCCGGCGGGCCGTCGATCAGGCACTCATCGCACTCGAAGCGATCTCGGATCCCAGCCCGGTACTGGCGGCACAGGTCTTGGACGCGGACGCACTGATTCTGGATGTGGAGGGCCAGACGGAAGCGGCGGCTCGACGGCTCGAGCAGGTGGTCGAGCTTCAGCGCCAGCTTCCGATCGAGAGCGTGCGGGTCGACCACGCGACGGCACTTGGGAATCTGGCCTATATGTACTACCGCCTGGCAACGGCGTCCGACGAGGGATCAGGCGATCTGGCGCGCGCCGCAGAGTTGGTCAATCAGTCCATCGAGCTCTTGCGCGATGAATTCGGACCGACTCACCCGCGAGTTGCGTTCATGTTGAATGCAGCCGGCGTGATTCATCGACAGAATGACGACCTCGAGGCGTCTCTCAACGCCTTTGGGCAGGCCGAGATCATCGCTAACGCCCATCTGCCGCCAGGTCACGACATGTTGACCAGCCTGCGTCAGAACGTCGGGTCGGTGCATCACCAGATGGGGCAGTATCGATTGGCAGCCAGTGCCTATCGCAAGGCTTTCGAATTGGCCGAGCTGCCCAAGGGTCACCCCGACGTTGTCCAGCCCTTTATCCGCCTGATGCACAACCTCTATCTTGCCGACGCGCTGAATGAAGCCGGTGCGATCCTCGACGCTATGGAACCCCACCTCGAGGTCCTGCCCGAGGATCACGCAGCCCGCTTGTGGTGGCAGGTCATGAGTCACTTTCAGAGTGAGCCCGAACGCGCGAACCCGAGGACCGATCGTCCGGATCGCCTCCAGGGCTGGATTGCTCGCGCTCGGGCGGTCGAGGACGCCGACCTGCTGGCCCTGCTGGAGAACATCGATGCGCCCCACTGACGCGGATATCACGCGCCTCCTACACGAGCTCAAGGACCAGAACGACGGCCAGCTCGACGCAGTTCTGCCCCTGGTCTACGACCGAATCCGAGCTCTTGCTCAGCGCCAGCTCCAGCGCCTGCCTCGATCACCGACGCTGTCGGCGACCGTGCTTGCCAATGAGGCCTATCTCAAGCTGCAGGAGTCCGAGCAGCAGCAGTGGCAGGACCGCGAGCATTTCTTCGCCGTGATGGCGGTGATGCTGCGCCGCCTGGTGATCGATCATGCCCGCGCCGTCAGCGCCCAGAAGCGCGGCGGCCGCGAGCGCCCGACCTCCCTGGCCGAGCTCGAGGGTCTGGGCATCGAGCCGATCAGCGAACCCCGCTCCGAATCTCTCCTCCGCCTCGATGCTGCCCTGGACCGCCTGGCCGACATCGACGAGCGTGCCGGCCAGGTTGTCGAGATGAAGTTCTTCGGCGGCTTCACCAGCTTGGAAATTGCCGACGTGCTGAAGGTCTCCGAGGTCACCGTCAAGCGCGACTGGCGCTTCGCGCGCGCCTGGCTGCAGCAGGCCATGGACGGCAACGCTGATTGACCCCGTTTTCAGGCGTCGAAACGATCGGCAAAAATGGCATCGGCTGCGTTGATCTCGAAGTCGCGCTGAACCGGGGGCGCTGCGTCGTAGTTGCCGCTGCCGCCTTGCGTGGCTTCGATGCTGCAGCTGCCGGCGGCCAGCAGGGTGGCTTCAGCTCCACTCACTGAACACACGCCCGGTGACAGGCTGTTGAAGTTAACGCTCAAGCCAGAGGAGGCCGTGGCTTCCAGCTCGACGGCGGCTCCGGGCACGAAGGCCTGATCCGGCGGCTGTATAAACGTAATGGTCTGCGGTGCCGGGTTGACGGTGTAGGTCAGGGAAGTTTGTGCAAAGGCGTTGTTCTGATCACCGGAATAGGTAACGAAGAAAGTGCCAGCTCCAGCATTGATGTTTTCCACCGTACAGCTCGCCTCGCCATTGCTATCCAATGGCACGTTGAGGCAAACGGTCGTGAAGCCGCGCCGAATGATCATCTCGCCGGTTGGTGCTTCGCCGATGACCTCAAGATTCAACTCGATGGTTTGCCCGAAGATCGACGGGGAAGATGGCGTGGCGGTGAAGCTGAGGTCAACCGGCCGCGGGGGAGGTGCGTCAACCCAAACCGGCTCGCTTCGATCTGTGGTGCTGCCGTCGCCGAGCTGTCCTGCGTTATTCGCGCCCCAGCACTTGATGTTGCCAACGTTGTAGTCGCCGTCGGAATCACCGATCACCATGCAGGCGTGAGCGCGACCGAGACTGACCTGCTCATCGAAGCCGCTCGTCCAGTCGAAGGGGATGCCGTTGATGGCTGGACTGGGCACGCCGAGGACATCGGCCGGCAGGCGAGCGCTGCCGCCGACCGTTCCGCGGCCGAGTTGGCCTGAGGAGTTGTCGCCCCAGCAGCTCAGCCTGACCCGGACGCCGGTTTCAGCATAGCCGCAGGCAAAGCCATCCCCCGTGGCAATGCGCGTCGCTGCGACTTGCGACAGGCTGACAGCCTCGTTGAAGTCGACGGAGGTATCCGAGCGACCGATCTGCTGGGTGGCGTTATCGCCCCAGCAGTGGGTGACTTCGACCGGGCCGGAGCCGGGAAGATTTTCCTCGACGACGGCGCAGGAAAACTCCAGCCCGGCGTCGATCACCTTGCTGCTGCTCAGGAGACCGCCGCTGCTGTCGTCGACGAACTCCGGCGTGGCGTTGACGAGTGCCGAGCTGCCGTTTCCGACCTGGCCCTTGAAGCCTGCGCCCCAGCACATCGAGTTGCCCCCGACGATCGCGCAGGTATGGGCCCCGCCGACGGCGAGGTTCGTCACCGATGTGCTGAGGTCAGCCAGGGTTGGCGTGAGCCGCTCAGACTGGTCGCCGTTGCCGAGTTGTCCGAAGGTATTGCTGCCCCAGCAGTAAAGGTCGAAATCGGCGGGCGTGGCGTTGTCGCTGGCGACCACGCAGGTGTGCGCCGTTCCGGCACGGGCATAGGCGGCGGTGACGTTGGCAGGGAGATTGACCTGCTGTGGCGTTTCTCGATCGACCTTGTCGCCCAAGCCGAGCTGTCCACCGTCGTTTCGTCCCCAGCACCAGAGCGTACTGTCGTCCTTGATGGCGCAGGTGTGATTGCGCCCGGCAGCGATTTGTCGAACGTCCTCAAACAGCGTCGAAACGACCACCGGCGTGCCGCTGTCTTTGGCTTCGGCGGTGCCCAGCTGGCCGAATTCGTCGCTACCCCAGCAATAGGCCGCGTAGTCCGAACCCGTTGGCGTTTTTCGGAGGGCGCAGCTGTGATCGGCGCCAACGGACACGGCGACGGCGTCGTCGAGGCGACCCGGCACGCCACCGGCCTGGGTCTGAAACGGGAGGGCCAGGCCGGCCACGAGTGCTAGGGTTCCGGCGATTCCTTGCAGGATGAAATGAGTCATCTTAGGCTTTTCCTTAACAAAGAGTATGACTCTCCCTCGGGAAACCGCCCGGAAAAGGATCATCCGGGCGGTGCCCATGCAAGAGGTTCCCTAGGTTCAGCCCTCGAAGCGATCCTGGAGCAGGGGCGAGAGCTCGCCGGGCTGACGCTCGATGGCGCCCGCATCGCAGTCTGCGGCGCCGCGCGCCGAATCCAGAACGGGGCGGGCGCGGCCGAGCTGATCGGACGTGGTCGTGGTGCCGAGGACGCCAGGGCAGGTCGAGGGGCCGATGTCGACGCCAGGGCTGCCTTCGGCCGGCGTCATCACCGGCATGGCGAATTCGGCGATGGAAGACGCGCGGCGGATCGGTCCAATCAAGATGGGATCGGTCAGTGCCTGATCGGTCGGCTCCTGAGCGCAGGTGCTGCTCTGATCGACAAGGTAGCCCAGGGAGTCGAGGGTGCCGTTGTTGCTTGTCTCGCACAGGAGGGTCGATGGCCAGGCGTTGGCGACGATACTGTGCCCGAGGCTGGCGCTGGCATCGCCGCGCACATCGAGCGCCGCTTCATCTGCCGCGCCCTCGCCGCTGTTCCACAGCGTCAGGAAAAAGCCCGTGAACGAGGCCTCTCCGGCGACGGAGATCGCGTGGCCGCCGGGTCGAACCGCGTCCGGGTTGCGGCGAAAGTTTCCGATCAGGGAACCGTTGGTGAAGCTCACGGTCTGGCCGCCGTCGACAAACAAGGCCCCGCCTCGAAAGCCGGCACGATTGTCGACCAGGCTCAGGTTTCTGAGCAGCGCCAGAGCCGGCCCGACGTTGTCGGCGCGCAGCAGGATGGCGCCGCCGTCCTCGAAGCTGGGCCCGAACAGCCCGGCCCCATTGCCTTCGAAGAGACTGTTGAGGAGGTTCATGTTCGGCACATCAAAGGCAAACAGGCCTCCACCGCCCGTGTCGGCGCCGTTGTCGATGAACTGGCTGCGATTGATCAGCACGCTGTTGAAGCCGTCGGTTACGTTCGAGAGCCAGACGGCGCCGCCGGCGTTGGCCAGGCTCTGGTTGCCGATGAAGACCGTGTCGATCAGCTGCAGCGTGGCGTTGCAGCCGCCCGAGGGCAGCATGCGAATCGCGCCCCCGGGCCCGTTCGCCAGGCCCGTGCCGGCCGAAATATTGTTGCGCAGGTGAACATTCTCGATGCGGAGGAGCGACACGCAACCGACGTTCATCGCGCCGCCGCCGTCGATATCGTCGACGAATCCATCAATCAGGCTCAATTCCTCGAAGATCACCTCGCCCGCACCGCTGGCCAGATCGATTTCGAAGAGCTGAGACTGCTCATTGCCCGAGATGATCGTGTCCTGCGGGCTGACGCCGCTGATCTCCACGGCCTCGAGAATGGTGATCGGGGAGTTGAGGGTTAGGGTATCGACCAGGGGAATGATGATCGAATCCGAGCCCGGAGCGCCAAGCCCGCAGTTATCGAAGCTGGTGTTGGTATTGGCCGATTCGACGGCCTCGCGCAGGGAACAATCGCCGTCGACGGTCAGCTCGTCGTCAGGGGTGGTGACGAGAATCAGGGCCTGCGCAGGTGCGCACAAGAGGAGGCAAAGCGAGGCAAGGAAAAAACTCAGTCGTAATTGCATGATCATTCACCAGTAGTAACGTTGAAGTGCGCTCGGGCACGGCCTGACTACCCCTATCGGAAAGGGACTGTGAAAAGGATCATTTAGATGCTGGCTTGCCGCCTGCGCTCGCTTTATCGCGCACAGTTTTTTTCAAATATTCTGGTGAGGCTGCGATTGCAGACCTGCTGAGAGAGCGAAGGAAAAGGGTGCGGGCAGGCTGAGATGTGTTTCTTTTTGTCGTTAACGTCAGGACATCTTCCTACTAAATGTTATTAAATGTCCATTAGAGGCGGCTTTTGGGGGGTCTCAGCTGACTTAAGTTTCTGTTCAATCACCATCTTGCGCTGAGCCTAAAGGCATGCGTATTCTAAATTAGCGGCGCAAGCCCAACCTTTCAAACAGAAACGGAAGCACACCCATGAATTCAATGACTTCGCGCCGTTTTGGCGCTTCCTTTCGCGCTCTGAGCTTTGTCACGGTGGTGGCACTCTCTGCCTCCGGCGTTGTTTGGGGTGAGCCAGGCCAAACGGAAGCGACCACCGAAGAAGCAGGAGCTATGGTTCACGCGGAACACTGGCCCAATGTCCAATGGCCACTGGCGCTCGACCCCGATTTCGAAGCAAGGATCGACGCTCTGATCGAGGCGATGAGCCTAGAGCAGCTTGTTGGACAAACTATTCAGGCCGATATTGCCTCAATCACGCCGGGCCAGCTGCGCAATTATCCGTTGGGCTCTGTCCTTGCCGGGGGCAACTCGTCGCCAGGCGGACGCTATAACGCGACACCAGAGGAATGGTTGGCCCTAGTCGACGATTTCTGGCTAGCTTCTATGGAAGAGCGTAGCGACGGACCGGCTGTCCCTATTATTTTCGGCATCGATGCAGTCCATGGTCACAACAACGTGGTTGGCGCGACCATCTTTCCCCACAATATCGGTTTAGGGGCGGCTAGAAACCCGGATCTGCTTCGTGAAATCGGTCGTGTCACCGCGATCGAGGCACGCACGACCGGCATGGAGTGGACCTTCGCTCCAAGCGTGGCCGTGCCGCGTGACCTGCGTTGGGGACGAACTTATGAGGGCTATGCCGAAGCCCCTGAGGTCGTGGCCCGCTACGCCGGCGAACTGGTAGAAGGCCTCCAGGGTTCGGTTGGGAGCAGCGATTTCCTTGCTCCGGATCGTGTGGTCGCAACGGCCAAACATTTTCTTGGCGATGGTGGTACGGAGGCTGGATTAGACCAGGGTGATACACGCGCTCCCGAGTCGGAGCTGCGCGACATCCATGCGGCCGGTTATCCCCCCTCAATCGCTTCCGGTGTGCAGAGCATCATGGCCTCGTTCAATAGCTATCACGGCCGCAAGCTGCATGGCCATAAGGAATTACTGACCAACGTGCTCAAGGAGCAAATGAATTTCGGAGGTTTTATAGTTGGTGACTGGAACGGACACGGCCAGGTCGCGGGTTGCACTAACACAAACTGCGCTCAGTCGATTAATGCGGGCGTGGATATGTTCATGGCTCCGGACAGTTGGCAGGGCCTCTTCGACAACACGCTTGCTCAAGTAAAGGCAGGTGAGATACCGATGGAGCGCTTGGAGGATGCGGTTCGGCGCATCCTGCGGGTCAAACTTCGGCTTAACCTGTTCGACGTCAAACCCTCCGAGCGCCCAATCAGCGGCCAATTCGAACTGCTGGGCTCGGCTGAGCATCGCGAGGTGGCGCGACGTGCCGTTCGCGAATCGCTCGTGCTGCTGAAAAACAACACAGGCATTCTGCCTCTTTTACCCGACCAACATATCTTGGTCGCTGGCGATGGCGCTGACAATATCGATAAGCAAACTGGGGGCTGGACATTGACCTGGCAAGGCACGGGGACTACGCGGGAAGACTATCCCAATGGAGAAACGATTTGGGAGGGCATCCGCGAGCACGTGGAGGCGAGCGGTGGTCGTGCCGAACTCGCCATAAACGGAAGATTCGAGCAGCGACCCGATGCTGCTATCGTTGTTTTCGGTGAAGAACCTTACGCTGAATTTCAGGGCGATCTAAAAACGCTTCGCTACAAGCCCGGCGATGATTCCGATCTGGCCCTATTGCGTCGACTCCAGGAATCAGGGATCCCTACCGTTGCAATCTACGTCGGCGGACGCCCCCTATGGCTTAACCGCGAGCTCAATGCCTCCGACGCCTTTGTTGCCGCCTGGCTGCCAGGTACGGAAGGAGGCGGTATTGCCGATGTCGTGTTTGCTGACCTGGCGGGCAGGGCTCGTTATGACTTTTCGGGCCAGCTTAGCTTTTCCTGGCCCGCCCGAGCGGACCAGTACTCGCTCAACGTGGGACAAGAGAACTATCGACCGCTGTTTCCGTACGGCTTTGGTTTGACCTATGCCGACGACGGCGATCTCGGGATGCTCTCAGAGAATTCAGGCATAGAGAGCACGGGCCTGGCGACCGGCCTTTGGTTTGATCGGGGAAGGGTCGACGACCGCATGCAATTGCGGTTGGTCGGAAGCGATGGCGCAAGCCAGCTTGTTGATCAGACCACTGCGAGGAGCCCTGATGATAACGTCGAGCTGTTCGCCGAAGACCACCTTGCACAGGAAGACGCGCGGCGAATTCACTGGTCTGGTTCCGGACGCCTGGAGCTGACCGCCGCTGAGGCTCTGGATCTTGATCGCCAGACTAATGGTGATGTGTTTCTTACCATGACCGTTCAGATCAGCAGCCTGCCGGAAGAGGGTGGAGTCCGTCTGACAGCTCGTTGTGGAGAGGATTGTGAGGGCGCATTAGAAATTGGCGATCAGCTCGACGAGCTTTCTCTTGGCGTCTGGCAGACCCTCGGTGTTTCTCTGAAGTGCTTGCGGGAGCGCGGCGCGGATACTGCGAGTCTGACCGCGCCTTTTGTTCTCGAGTCCGGCGCGGGCCTGTCTCTGTCGATCACTCAAATCGGCTTATCGACGCGTATGGACCATCGCCTAGAATGCACTGCAACGCCCTGACCTTGACGACTTTCTAAGGCGAGTTGAGGATCAGAGGTGATGGTTTGAGGCAAGATTGACAACGCTGTCATTGAGGCGCAGAATGCTCGCTAGATCAGAGTTTCGTCGTCGACCCATTGGGCGTCGATTCAATCTGGCTTAGAAATATTTCTAACTAAAACTGTTTTTTGCTCGGGGAGTAAGACCATGAATAAAGCCATACTGCCGCAAACCCTGCTGCAACTTGTTTCTGCGATTCTGTTGTTTCTCAGCGTCCCGGTGATCGCTCAGGTTGACAGCAGTGCTGAGATGGAATCAGACGACCAAACATCGGAATCTTCGGAGCGCTCAGACGAAGCCGATATTGATCGAATCCGGGTCACGACAGAGCGCCGCGAGCAGTCATTGCAGGAAGTGTCAAGCATGGTCCAGGCCTTTGACCAGGATGACCTTCGGAAATGGGGTATTGGCTCAGAGTTCAATAATCTCCAGAACCTGATACCGGGAATGAATATCGCGAATCAGGAGGGCAATACAGAGATTTTTATCCGTGGCGTTGGATCCTCCAACAATACGGAACTCGGCGACCCTGCAGCCACGACGCATATCAACGGAGTCTACATTGCCCGCCCCCGAGGCCTCGGGGCGCAGTTCTTTGACCTGGAACGGGTCGAAGTCCATAAGGGCCCTCAAGGAACCGTGCGCGGGCGCAATGCTGTCGCCGGAACAATAAACCTCGTCACAGCAAAACCGAAATTCGATCGCGTCAGCGGATACATCGAAGCAGGCTTCGGCAACTACGATGCGACCGAGGTGCAGGCCGCTCTGAACGTGCCTCTTTCTGAGACAGCGGCTTTCCGATTCGCCTCCTACAGCCGCGACCACGACTCGCAGTTCAATAATGCCGGGTTGGACACGAATCTCACACCCGCCGGCGTTGTTGACGAGCTGTCCGGGCGCGGTACGTTTCTCTGGGAACCGAGCGATGCCATGTCCTTAACCGTTATGGCGGATTACACCAAGGAAGGCGGCACCGGTTACCCTGGTGCCAACCTGTTTCCCGCGTTTCGATCAGCTCCAGAGGGCCTGACGTTCGGAGACCTCGAAGATCGCGCTCGCGATGTTATTTATCGAGGCCACCAGGGGAGACTGGATTCCACCAACTGGGGCCTTCAAGTCAACGCGATTTATGACTTTGGACCTTTTTCAGTTGAATATCTTGGCAGTCGCCGTGATCTCGACTTTCAACAAACCAACGGCACCAGCGACTCAATCGCATGGGACGGACGCGACATCAGCTCGGTAAACTATGAGAATCAAAGCGGTCAATGGTGGCTAACTGAGTCGACGTCCGACATACATGAGATTCGCTTCTTTGCCCCGGACGATGCACGATTCCGCTGGTCTGCAGGCGCGTTCTACTTTGAGGAGGACCAGGGTGTCGGCTTTTTAACAACGCAGGATTTCGGCAACTTCTACTCGGGTACCGAATTCACCATGCCGGACGTTCAATCTGAGTCACTCGCTTTTTATGCCGATGGCGAATTCGATGTATCAGATCGTTTTCGCGTTCTTGCTGGCATTCGCTATACCGACGAGGAGAAGTCACGATTCGGCATTGGCGGCAACTTCGCTGCGGGCTTTGGCTCGCTAGATTTCAATTGCTGTTTCGTCACCCGGTTCGGAACAGTTGGATTTCAGCCTGCCTTTCTGGATCGTCCCACCTTTCAAGAACCGACGACCCGCGAAGAAGCCATTCAGTTCTGGCTTGACGCAGGTACTCAGTACGGCATTGAGGACACGTTCTTTGAGCAGTTTGCCGGCGTTCTCGATGGCACCATGCCTAACGGTACCTGCATCGATACGCCCGATACCGATCCGAACGGCAATCAAGTCTGCCCCGAAAACGGACAACATTCATTCTTCTCGTTCTTTCCTGAGCAGTCTGCACCAGCGCAGCAGCAGGGTTCTTACGCTGAAGATTTCATCGATTGGCGGGTCGGCTTCGAGTTCGATCTAAGTCTGGACAATATGGTTTATGGCACGATTTCCACTGGCCATCGTTCGGGCGGCTTCAATGACACGCTGCCCAACGTTGGTGCGCTAGCCTATGATCCAGAAGAAGTCATTGCCTACGAGGTCGGCGCGCGCAACAGCTTCCGCCTGGGTAACCTTCCTGGCCCTGTCATATTCAACATCGCCAGCTTTCTTTATGACTATTCCGACCAGGTCTTTCAGCAACTCGTCGCCACCGGTCCAGCCAGTGGCCCGGACGAAACGCCGCCGCAGTCGTTACTCAATGTCAACGTTGCTGACAGCACCATTTTTGGAGTCGAAATGGAAAGCCGTGTTCCGTTCAACCATGGTTTCACGGCCTACGCCAATATGCTCTGGCTCCGGCCAGAGATCGACAACGGTGAGATTTCCGACCTCCGAGCGCAGGATTTCGGCAACGCGGCCAACACGCCTGTTGCCGTCCTTGACGGAAACCGACTGCCCCACGCGTCTGAATTTACCTTCGTAGGACGCATCGAGCAGCAGATTCCGGTCGGCAACGGCTATTTTGACTGGCAGGTACTGGCCTCTTACCGGTCAGACTATTTCCTCAGCGTCTACAATCAGCGGGACATTCAGTACAACGACGGCACGACAGGCGATGCTGTCGCGCTCGGCTTCTCTGATCGTCAGCCTGGATTTTGGACAGTGAACCTTGGTGCCGGCTGGGAGCCTGGCGATGTTGATAACCTTCGCATCGAAACCTATGTGACCAACCTATTCGACGAGAACGTTTCCCAGAAAGCTCTGTTGGGTCCAAACCTGAATCTGAGATTTCTCAATCAAGCGCGCACCTACGGCTTCAGGGCACGCTATCAGTTCTAAGTTCGTTGGGACTTCCGTCTCGTTTGCGCGATTTGGTAACCTTCCCCGACACCGGGGGAGGGCCTGGTAGGAGATTGGTCTAGTGACGCTGTCATTGCTCGATTCCATCATCGTGTTGCTCTATCTGGTCGGGCTCTTCATTCTTGCTCAATGGGTCTCGCGCGAGCGTTCGGGGCACAGAAAATCTGCGCGCGATTATTTCCTTGCGGGGAACGCATTGCCTTGGTGGGCGATTGGTGCTTCTCTTATTGCGGCAAATATATCAGCCGAGCAGATCATTGGCATGTCGGGTTCAGGCTACGCTATTGGCCTGGCAATCGCTTCCTATGAATGGCTGGCGGCCGCAACGTTGCTGGTCGTGGCAAAGTACTTCCTGCCAATTTTTCTGCGCAACGGCATTTATACAATGCCGCAGTTCCTGCAACATCGATTTGGGGATCGGATTCGCACGCTCATGGCGGTCTTCTGGTTAGGCCTCTATGTTTTTGTCAATCTTACTTCTATCCTTTGGTTGGGCTCTTTAGCGATCGCCCACGTTTCTGGGATAGACCAAGCCTGGGCGCTGATTGGACTAGCTTTTTTTGCCCTTGCTTATCAGTTGTATGGCGGCCTCAAGGCCGTGGCAATGACCGATGTTGTACAGGTCGTTTTATTGGTTATGGGTGGCTTGCTATTGGCGAGCATCATGCTGACAAGAATCGGTGGCGAAGACGGCATGATCGCCGGCCTGGGGCGTCTCTGGAGCGAGAGTCCCGAGCACTTCAGTATGATCTTGTCCAAGGACAACCCTTACTACAAGGATTTGCCCGGCATTTGGGTCCTCCTCGGGGGCATGTGGGTAATGCATTTTAGCTACTGGGGTTTCAATCAATATATTATTCAAAGAGCCCTGGCAGCCAAGAATATTGGTGAGGCGCAGAAGGGCTTGCTGTTTGCCGCCTTCCTCAAGCTTTTGATGCCCCTGGTCGTCGTTTTGCCTGGCCTAGCGGCAGTTATCCTGGCATCCGATCTGGACAGACCCGACGAGGCGTATCCAGCGATGATGTCGCTGTTGCCGGTCGGTGTCCTTGGCATTGTCTTCGCTGCGCTGATTGCTGCGATCGTATCGTCTTTGGCGTCGATGGCCAATTCCATTGCAACGATCTTCACTCTAGACTTCTACAAGCGGTTCTCGCCGCAAGCTGACGAGAAGCACATGGTGCGTGTGGGCCGTATCAGCGCGGTCGTTGCTATGGCAATCGCTGGTCTCGTCGCCCAGCCTTTGCTTGGGAATTTCGACCAGGCATTCCAGTTTATCCAGGAATACACCGGGTTCTTCACGCCGGGCATCGTCGCTATTTTCGTTCTCGGTATGTTTTGGAAGCGCTGCAACGAGGCCGGCGCTCTCGCCGCCGCGCTAGGCTCATTCGTATTGTCGATCGCAATAAAAGTGATGTTTCCTGAGCTACCCTTTATAAACAGGGTCGGAGTGGTCTTTCTCTTGGCGATTGCGCTCGCAATGATCTTGTCTTGGGTGACTCCGATCCCAGGCCCTGAACGCGATCGCATCCAAACCGAGGACGTGTCCTTTGCCACTTCATCGGCATTCAATTTGGGGTCGGCAGGTGTGTTGGCGGTGCTTGTTGCTCTATACGCATCGTTCTGGTGACCGCAATTGGCCGTCGCAGGTCAGCTCTTATTTTTAGTTGGCTCACTCAACCAGCTTGTTGGTTCCCCACTGGGGGTTCAGAGGTAGAGCGTCGCAGCTGCAGTTCGTAAGGCATGACCACCGTCTCGCCGTCTTTTGGTGACCGAATCGCCTTCAATAATTCCTGCGCAGCTACGCGCCCCATATCCCGACTCGGTTGACGAACAGTGGTAAGCGCTGGGTAGATTTGCGTTGCTATCGGTGTATCGTCAAACCCACTTACTGAAATATCGGCCGGGACAGAAAAACCTCGCTCGCAGATCGCGCTAATCGCACCCGCTGCCATGTCGTCGTTGGCCGCGAAGATGGCCGTTGGTGGTCGCGGCAGATCCAGCAGCTGAACTGCGGCGGCGTGGCCCGATTCGAAGGAAAATAATCCTTCTACAATCAATCCCGGCACGATGGGTAGGCCGGCCGACTCTAGGCCCTGTCGATAACCAGCCATTCGCCAGTCGCTCGCGCCGTGAGCGGGATGACCACGAATGTGAGCTATATGCCGATGGCCCAAGTCAACGAGGTGGGCGACCATGTCGCGCGCTGCAGCCTGTTCGTCGATGATGACTCCAATACGCTGATTCGCGCGGCGTGCCGAAAGACTTGCCCAGGGCACCCGCATGGTTTCGAGTGCCGAAAGAAGCTCGGGCGTATCGGTCAACGGTGGCGTAAGCAACACACCGTCAATCCGGGTCTGCCCAATCAAGGACTCGAGCTGCCCTGCCACCTTGCCACCTTCGTATTTAAGTGGAATCAACATAAGGTGATAGTGATGAGCCAAGCAGGTATCGAGCGCACCGAGTTCGACTTCCATGAGGTAGTTCGTAGACGGATTGTCGTAGAGCAAGCCGATCAAGTACGAACGGTTGCCCGCGAGAACGCGAGCAGACTGGTGTGGCCGATAGCCGAGTTCGGCAACAGCCGCCTCTACGCGCTCGCGCGTTGCCTGTGCCACGTTGGGCTCATGATTCAGTACACGCGAAACGGTTTTCATCGACACGCCCGCAGCCGCTGCTACATCTTCGATTCTTACGCCCATTCCGCCTCGCCAAATGCGACCTCGTCGATAGCCTTTCTTCGTGATCTCTCGACCGCCAACGCAGGGACGGATGATCGCAGAAGTTTTCGAGCGTCCTTTCCCGGACAGCCTCGTTAAGAATATCCTATTGTGCGGTGGTTGGTGGGTGCGCTTTTAAAGAGAGGAGGCCCTGGCTAGCTCGGCCGCTGCCCGGGCGGCCTCGGCAATTTTTGCCCAGTTTCGCGATTGAACGTCCGAGAGCGGAAGCATCCAGCTGCCGCCGACAGCAAGCACGTTGGGCAATTTCAGGAACTGTTCTGCCCGCTGCTCGTTCACTCCTCCCGTCGGAATAAAACGGACCTGGGGGAAAGGGCCGCGCATGGAACGCAGGAACCCGACGGCATCAACTCCGGTAGGAAAAAGCTTGAACAGTCGATGTCCAAAATGCAGGCCCGTCATCACCTCGGTCGGCGTTCGAACGGCGGGAATCCAGGGAGTGGCGGTCTCTGCCGCGGCGCGATAAAGTTCATCGCTGGCACCGGGGCTAATTGCGAAACTTGCACCCGATTCGATGCAGCGGGTTAGGTCATCGGGGCCAAGAACGGTTCCGGCGCCCACTTGGGCTTCCGGCACCTCTCTACGAATACGTTCGATCGCAGCTAGCGCACAATCGCTGCGGAGGGTGACTTCGAGCATCGGCAGGCCTGCCTCCAATAGCGCTTCAGCAACGGGCACTGCGTCGTCTAGCCGATTGATTGTGACAACGGGAAGAATGCCTGCGCTCTTTAGGGCGATCTCAAGCGGGACCTTGTTAGTCTGATTCGACGTCACTATGGGAAGACGTCAGTGATGCTTCGGTTGTCGTTCCTAAGCTCGCTTAAGCACAGCGCAACGCCAAGCAGCCCAAGCTCATCGCGCGTGACCACGATGACCTGTACCGATTCAAGATACGCGGCAAAACGACCTTTGTCCAAGAAACGCTCACGAAAGGCACTACTTCGCAGAAACGGAATGAACCGCGGTACGATTCCACCGGCAATCGCTACCGTACGCGCTCCATGAATGAGCGCGGCATCCCCCGCCACACTGCCGAGAATGGCACAGAATCGTGCCAGAGCGCGGCGTGCTAGGACGTCCTCGCCCCTAATGGCAGCCGCCACGATTTGTTCCGGGACTTCGAGCTCTTCATCGGATGTTTTCTGCTTCGATGGGGAGTGCCCGCCCAAAGCCGCATGAATCGCAGACAGGCCCCGACCCGAAAGAACACGCTCGATCGATACGCGTCCGTGGCGTTCAGCGAGCCACCCATGAATTGAACGCTCTTCAGTGCCTTGTGGTGCGTAGCTAGCGTGTCCGCCTTCTGTTTCGATGACCTGCCAGGTCGTTCGGCTCCGTACGGGCGGCGCTAGTAATGCCATCCCCAGCCCGGTCCCTGGGCCCAAAACGCTGACCGGGCCTGAGGCCGGCACTGCCCTGCTGTCCGAGACCCCGTACAGAATCTCACGCTCGTTTGCATGTAGTGCTGGCACGGCCCGAGCGGCCGCGCCGAAATCGTTCACGATCAGCAGCTCTTCGAGCCCGAGAGCTCGGCGCAATTCTTCGCGGCTAAAGGACCAGGCGCGATTGGTCAAGCGAATTTCGTCGCCGGAAACCGGACAAGCTACGGCGAAGGCCGCGCGCGCTGGTCTCGCTTCGATGCCTTTTAAGTAGCTACGTGTTGCCTGCAGAAGGCTGGCGAAATCCTTCGCCGATAGGCGACGCATTTCGTGCAGTACAGGGCGCTTCCCCGCCAGATCGGCCAGGGCAAAACGCGCGTTGGTTCCGCCGATATCGGCGACGAGAACGTGCTCGGAGCAGTCTGGGTTTTGGTCAAGACGTTCGGCGTTAGTCGACATGCTCGAAGCTCTTCTTACGACGATCATGCTGACTTTCGCAGGTGTCGCTGAACAAACTGCTGGCACCGGATTCGGCGTCACTAACGACTTGGCGATTCATACCGAAAAGCTCACGGCCGACGCCAAAGTCTGACGAACCGGCTGCAAACTCTGGGCGCTGATGCAGCTCGCCGATCTCGAGTGCCTCCATGACCCCCTCGCTTGCGTCAATCAGTATCGGATCGCCGTCTTGAATGCGACCGATCATTCCCATTTTTACCGCTTCGGGTGTGACGTGGATCGCCGCTAGAACACTTCCAGATGCGCCGGACATGCGGCCATCGGTAAGCAGCGCAACGCGCTGGCCCCGATCCTGGAGCACCTGCAGTGTTGGGGTCAGCTTGTGCAGTTCGGGCATGCCGTTAGCAGCCGGACCCTGGCCACGAATCACGGCCACGAAATCGCCGGACAATTCATCGTTCTGAAAAGCGGTCAGCAAAGCGTCCTGTGAGTCGAAAACGCGCGCCGGGGCCTCGATTCTGAGGCGCGCTTTGTCGACGGCGGAAATCTTAACGACAGCGCGCCCGAGATTCCCAACGAGTAGCCGGATGCCTCCTTCGGGGGCGAAGGGAGATTCGTATGGCCTGACAATATCGCTATTCGTGGATCCAGAGACGGGTGGCCGCCAGACCAGTCGGTCGCCATCTGTGTCTGGCGTCTGGGCCTGGTCTCGAAGCCGTCCGCCGTGAACGCAACGGATATCGTCATGCAACAGACCGGCATCCAGGAGTTCCGTCAGGATGACACTCATTCCGCCGGCGTCACGAAAGTGATTGACGTCGGCGTCGCCGTTGGGATAGAGCCGTGCCATCAGCGGCGCTGCGCGCGATAAGGCGTCGATGTCATCCCAGTCGATCAGCAGACCTGCGGCGCGAGCGATCGCAACGAGGTGGATCGTGTGATTTGTAGAACCGCCCGTGGCGGCTAAGCCGACCATGGCATTGACCAGGGCTTTTTCGTCCACAGTGCGTCCTAGAGGCGTGTACTCTTTGCCGTGGCTCGTTATCTCGCAGACGCGTTCGCCAGCAGCCATCGTCAACAGGGTCCGCAGCGGCGTGTTGGGGTTGATGAACGCTGTTCCGGGCATATGCAGGCCCATGACTTCCATCAGCATCTGGTTGGAATTTGCCGTGCCGTAGAAGGTGCAGGTACCCGGCGAATGATACGACTTAGACTCGGCTTCCAGCAGTTCCTGGCGGGTGGCACGCCCTTCGGCGTGGGCTTTTCGCACCCTCGCTTTTTCGGTGTTGGGCAGCCCCGAAGGCATCGGTCCGGCCGGCACTAAGATGAAGGGCAGGTGGCCGAAACTCAGGGCGCCTATCAGTAGGCCTGGCACGATCTTGTCGCATACGCCCATTAGAATCCCACCGTCGAAGGTGTTGTGCGAAAGCGCGACCGCGGTGGCCTGAGCGATAACATCTCTAGAGAATAGGGACAGCTCCATGCCCGCCTGACCTTGAGTGACACCATCGCACATGGCCGGTACACCGCCGGCGACCTGCGCCGTGCAGCCACGCTGACGCGCCGCCAGCTTGATCAAAGCGGGAAAATGTTCAAGCGGCTGGTGCGCCGAAAGCATGTCGTTAAACGCAGTCACTATCCCGATTGCCGGGCCCTTGAGATTCTTCAGGGTGGGTTTGTCCTCACCGGATGCAGCGAAGGAATGCGCCAGATTCCCGCAGCTTACGCGAGCGCGGGCGCTGCCCTGGTTGCGTGCGGCGTCAATGCGGTTTAAGTAGTCGCGACGAGACGTCAAGCTTCGTTCTCGAATCCGCTCGGTGACGCGTTCCAGGACCGGGTGCAGGCTCATGATTCGTGCTCCGTTGGGCTCCAATGCACTGACAGTCGACTTCCAGCGGCGCGCACCAGCGCTGCTATCGGAAGTTCCGACGGATCGGCTTCTTTGCGTACTGCTCGTTCGAACGTCTGGCGCTTTTCTTCGCCGGTCAGTGCCAGCGTGATCCGCCTGGCTCGCAGTAGGCGAGAAAGGGTCAGGCTGATACGTGGATACGGCCCCGATTTCGGCAGCGGGTCCGGGACGACCGCAACCACGTCTTGGTCGTCATGAGGAGTAATGGCTGTTAGGGGGCTGCCTGGAAACAGTGAAGCAAAGTGCCCGTCCGACCCCATGCCCAGCAGCACGTGGTCAAAAATACCTGTGAATTCCCGAAGGCTTTCACGAGCGAATTCGGTCGAGGTGTTTCCCGATGGACGCCCGTCTACAAGAGCAACGAACCGGGGGGATGCAGGACTAAGGGCGTCGGCGAGCCGGCTGGAATTACGGTCGACGTGGTCGGCGGCCACCCAGCGCTCGTCTGTCGGCACAACAGCAACGTGGTGCCAAGCGAGCGGTCGCTCGGCAAGCAAGTTATAGATCGGCAGCGGCGTCGACCCGCCGGCCAGCGCAAGCGTTGCAGTGTTGGTTGAAGACAGACCAACCCGGAGATCCTCGTCAATACGATCGGCCACGTTGACTGCAAGTTGTCTGGCGTTCGGGTGTACTACGAGCGTGTTCATGGGGTGTCCTCTGTTTCCTCACGCCAGCTATGCCCGTTGCGCTCAGTCAGGGCCACGGCGCTGCTGGGACCCCAGCTTCCCGCGGCGTAGCGGCGAGGTTCTAGTTCTTGCTCGCGCCACCCCGCAATTATCTCATCCACCCAACGCCAAGCGCCTTCGACCTCATCGCGACGAACGAACAGGGTGCCGTTGCCCTCGATGGCATCGAGATACAAGCGCTCGTAGGAAACCCGCCGATGACGATCTTCGAAAGCATCGCGCAAATCCAGATCAAGCGCAACCTGAGAGAGTTTCAGGCCGTTTCTATCCAAGCCGGGCGTTTTGTTCATCAACGACAGGGAAATATGTTCTTCGGGCTGAAGTCGAATCACCAGTCGGTTGGGCTGCATTCGTGCCTGAGCCGCCGGAAAAATTGAATGCGGAACTTCACGAAACTGGATCAGAATTTCGGTCAGGCGCGACGGCATGCGCTTGCCGGTTCGGAGGTAGAACGGCACGCCCGACCAGCGCCAGTTATCGATGTGCACGCGCAGGGCAACGTAGGTTTCAATACTGCTGTCATAACCTAATTCGTCCCGGTAGCCCGGGACAGGCTGACCATCGATGATGCCCGCACCGTATTGCCCAGCAACGCTGTTGGATAGCAAGGAAGGCCCTGAGATTGGCCGCAGGGACTGCAGGACTTTGGATTTCTCGTTGCGCACGGCGGTGGGATTAAATTGTGCGGGCGGTTCCATAGCGGTCATGGCCAGCAGCTGAAGCATATGATTTTGCACCATATCCCGAAGTGCCCCGTATTGATCATAATAGTCGGCCCGGCCGCCAGCACCTACGGTTTCGGCAACGGTGAGCTGGACGTGATCGATGTGGCGCGCGTTCCAGACCGGTTCAAACAGCGCGTTTCCGAAGCGCAGAGCGAGCAAGTTCTGCACGCCATCCTTACCGAGGTAATGATCGACTCGAAATATCTGATGTTCGGCGAACACGGAACCCACGGCGTCATTAATCCGAACGGAATCGTTCAGGTCACGGCCGATTGGTTTCTCAAGCATGATGCGTATGCCGGGGTCGTCGAGGCCGTATCGGCCTAGCGCCGAACAGACAGGCTCGTACCAATTCGGAGCTGTTGATAAATGCAGCAGGACATCGCCCTCGCGGCGGTCTTTGATTGCCTCGATAAGTGTTGCCAGTGAGCCTTCGTCAGACAGATCGGCTGTTTGATATTCCAACCGGTCAAGCAGTCGCCTGACAGCGCTGTCATTTTCAGCTTGAAAAAAAGGAGCGCTGCGCAGGCTGTCGGCGACTTCCTGGTGATAGTTGGCGTTTGAAAATTGGGACCGAGAAGTGCAGAGAATGCGCAGCCCAGTCGGCAGCAGTCCATCTCGTTCGAGACCAAAGAGCGAGGGCAAAAGCAGGCGCTTCGCTAAATCGCCGGTGGCGCCAAAAATGACAAGCAAATTCGCCAAGGAAGTCACAGGGGACACCACGATGTTTTGCCGGTAAAAATAAATGAATCAGCTCGCATACCGTCGGATAGTACCATTCTGTGACGTTTTTCCAAAACCGAACGAAAAGAATGGGTCACTTGAACCAANATAAGGGCGTGGCAGGGCAGGCTGTTGCATTCATTGACTCACGGCAGGCGATCCTCGCGAGGGAAGATCGGTTGATGTTCCGCCTGATGCCGGAAAGAGACCTTGACTGCCTTTCTTAGAGTGCCGGCATTCAGTTGGTGGTTCTGGCCCAACGGGAATTCTTTAACTACAACCTCTCCCACTGGCTTGCGGTCTGACGTTGGTAAGAGCGCAACAACCGAAATACGCCGTTCTATTTACTTTTAAAGAACTACGGCAGCACTCGTTCACATACGGTCTCGGCGAAACTTAACCTGAAAGCGTTTGCCCTGACGGCCGAACTTGAAAAATTCCTCTGACTGCATCCAAAGACCCTGGTCGCCTCGAATAACAGGGTGAACGTTCAAACCTAATCCCATCCCATTCGAGGACCTAGTCATGAATAATTTCACCAAAATGATCCTTTCCACAGTCCTTGGCGCATTGGCGCTACTGGCCACGCTGGCGGCCTCAGCACACGACCACGACCGCATGCAGGCCAGCAACATCGTCGAGACGGCCGCCGAGGCCGGGCAGTTCGAAACGCTGCTGGCAGCCGCTACGGCCGCCGGCCTGGCGCCCGCCCTGACCGGCGAAGGTCCTCTGACGATCTTTGCGCCGACCGATGAGGCCTTCGGCGTGCTCCCGGCCGGCACCGTCGCCAGTCTCTTGAAGGAAGAGAATCGTGATCAGCTCGCCAGTATTCTGAAATTCCACGTCGTCGCCGGCCGTATCGGTGGTGACGCTCTGGCAGATGGCGTGACACTTGATACGCTCGCCGGGCCGCGCGTGACCTTTACCGAAACCGAGCAGGGCTTCGCGATAGAGAATGCTCGCATCGTCGCGACTGACATCGACGCCTCTAACGGCGTGGTCCACGTGATCGATCGCGTCATTCTGCCGCCCGAGCAGATGAGCCGTCGCCAGGCGGAGCGCTCAATCAGCCGTGCAATTGCTCGGGGCGTCCCCATGTTCAACCACGGTGATGCCAGCGGCACGGTCAACGTCTATACCGATGTTGCGCGGGCGCTGGTAAGCTCGGCAGACCTGAGCACGGGGGAACGCAAGCGCCTGGAGCGTGGCCTGAGCGCCAGCGATCACTCGGGATCGGCGCGAGAGAGCGCCTGGCAGCTACGCTACGCGCTGGACGACGTGCTGTCTTCGCTGCGCGATAACGGTGACATGGTCGCCAGAAACTCGGCGATGCGTCGCTGAGTGGGATCGAGTTTGATCGATGAACCCGCTGAAGAGTGAATCGGTCAGACATCAGGAAGTTGGCGGCGGGCCGGACCATCGGTCCGCCGTCCGGCTTCGTACGGGATCGACGACGGTTGAGCTGGATCGGTATCGGGAGACCATGAGCACGACTCCTTCATTGCTTGAACGCATCGCCAACGGCGACCGGGCTGCGGTCGGTCTGTGTATCAAGAAGTATTCCGGGCTGGTCTGGTCTTTGGCACGCCGCTTTATTCGCAATGAAGCTGATGCCGAAGAGGCCGTGCAGGACGTGTTTATGGAACTCTGGTCAAATGCCAAGCGTTTCGATGCCAATAAGGCTGCTGAGCCCACGTGGATTTCCCTGGTGGCACGGAGACGGTTGATTGATCGCGCGCGCAAAGAACAGCGTCAGCCCGACCGGGTACCGTTAGCCGATGTTGAACAGGCGATGTCGCGTGATGGTCAATCGGCAATCGAGGCCATTGTGGAAACTCAACGAGTGCTGAAGTTGATCGACCACATGAGGCCGGAGCAACGGCAGGTGCTACGAATGTCGGCCTGGCTGGGAATGAGCCATTCGGCGATCGCCGAGCAAACCAACTTGCCCCTGGGCACGGTGAAAAGCCACTTGCGCCGAGGGCTGACCCTAATTCGCCAGCAGCTCGGCGCGGACTCTGGCGACCCAGGCAGTCGACTAAAAAATAGTGATTCAACAAGCAGTGATCCAGCTCGCGGCGCAGGACGATGACAATGAACACAAGGAAGGAAATAAACGACGAGCTCCTGGACCTGCTGACCGAGCGGGCGCTTGGCAGTCTCTCGCCAGACGACGAAGCCAGGCTGGCCGAACTGATGGAAGATGCCGGTCTCGACGACAATGACGACGTCGAGCTGGCGCTCGCCGCAGCGATGAATGCCTTTGCCAGCCGAGATGTCTTGGTCGACAACGCGCCGATCCCCAACGATCTTGACGCGAAGCTGCAGGCCGATGCCGATAGATTCTTTGGTGCTGAGCCGGCGGCCGTGACGGATCTGGCTGCTGAGCGCCGCAGACGCGAATTCGGGGAAGCGCAGGGTAGTGACGCCGATAGACAATTATCCCGACTGGGCCAGATGGGCTGGGCACTCGCCGCCATGCTGGCCCTGGTCGTCGTCTTTGCCCTGCAGCCGGGCTCTCTGCCCGAGCCGCTCGATCCGGCCAGCGCCCGCCAGACGCTGATCGCCGACGCCAGCAGCTCGATCATCGAATGGAGTGCGTCGGAGATTCCTGCCTACAACCAGGTCAACGGCGATGTGGTCTGGAACGATGAACTGCAGCAGGGTTATCTCCGCCTGACCGGCATGCCGGCGAACGATCCATCAATCTCACAATATCAACTCTGGATTGTCGACCCGGAGCGCGACAACAACCCGGTCGACGGCGGGGTATTCGATGTTCCGTCAAGGACAGGCGAGGTCATCATCCCGATCAACGCCAAACTCGCCGTCGACGATCCCGCGGCCTTCGCCATCACCCGGGAACAGCCGGGTGGGGTGGTGGTCTCGGACGGGCCTTTGTTGGTTGTGGCGTCGACCTAGTGATGGCGTGTCGCGAAGTCGCTGCATCGGTCCCCCGACTTTATGACCTCGTGACCCAAGCGATGGGCCTCAGTCCTCGTCGAAAAAGGAATTAAGTCGCTTCATTTCGCGGTTGACAACCGCGTAGCATTCGCAGGACGAGGATTCGAGACGCGCTCGGTCAAGGACTTTGATGTGGCCGCGCTTGTAGTGAATCATCCCGTCGCGCTGGAGCCTTCCCGCCGCCTCGGTAACCCCCTCACGTCGAACTCCGAGCATATTGGCAATAAGTTCTTGAGTCATGTTCAGCTCATCGGTGTCGAGCCGGTCCATGGAGGTGAGGAGCCAGCGAGATAACTGCTGCTCGATCGAATGGTGACGGTTGCAGGCTCCTGATTGAGCGAGGTTAGTGATGAGAGACTGGATGTAGCGGAGCAAAACTCTTCGAACGCCGGGGTCTTTTTCGAACTCTTCCTGCAATGCCTTTGCGGGCAACCGAAGCCCAGTGCCGGCGCTTTGGACCACGGAGCGAAACGGCGTGATGTTGCCGCCTAGAAAGGCCGCGACGCCAACGACCCCTTCCGGCCCGACGAGGGCAAGCTCCGACGATTGGCCGTTCTGCATCAGGGAGACCAACGAGACAAGGCTATCGGTGGGAAAATAAAGAAAGTCGACACTTTGGCCAGGGTCATAGAGCACCTCGCCCAGGGTCAGGTCGATTGGTCTTAG
>JGI12210J13797_10029744_pt1 | contig 30077 bp, 23 predicted proteins | sample ElkSlonscriptome_3_FD_13797 | JGI IMG/M metagenome (IMG submission 13797) | reverse complement strand
GCGCAGCGCGGCCCGGCGCGCGGGGGCGAACCGCTCGACGTCCTCCGGTGCCGGCCCTCGGTGCTTGCCCATCGTCGCCGCGCTCCCGGAGCCACTATAACGCGCGACCCGGGCCCGCCCTCACCGGAGACGGTGCGCCGCCAGCCAGTCGTCGAGCCATGACAGGGGGCCAAAGATGGCGAGTTCACGCACACTCGAGACGCTTCGAACGGAAGCCGCTTCGTGAGCAGTCTTGCGTCGGCCAGCCTGCTCAGGGTTCACGCGTCGAGCGCATCGAGTAAGAGTGGTAGAACTCAGGAGGAGCGCGCGACCAAGCGCAGCTCGGGAGACCACGCCAGACGTGTCCAGCCTCGTTGATGAACTCGAGCGCTACGGAGCGACGCCAGAGCACCTCGTTGATCTCTCCACGCCCAATCCACGAGCGCTGCGTTTCGCCGATCTCATGCAGACGACGGACCGCGAGCATGCGCCCGTCGTCGTCGAGTCCAACGGTCACGCCCTCGTCTACGTGGTCGATGGTCGCGTCGAGCTTGGCCAGAGCGAGTTGCGCCAGTGGGTCCGCCGCATCGCCTTTCGTGGCGATGCGGATTGGCTGGGCGTGCTCCAGCCGGGGCGCCTCGACATCTACTCGGCCGTCCTCGATGGGGCTCGAGAGCCGAGGCGCGTCGACGATCTACCCCAGGCCGAGTTCCGCCTGCCTGCGCTAGCCCACAAGCTGGTGGTCGGCGACGCCCCGTCGGTCCACGCGCGCCTGCGAAGCCTGCTGTTTCAGTCCATGAAGCGAGCGGGAGAGGAATTCTTGCTGCCGCCTCAAGACGCGCTGTCTCTCGTCGGCAGGGCCCTGTTCTGGCGCTTCCTCGTCGACCGTGGCCTGCTCGACCGCCTCGAGCCCGACACGCTCATCGGCGGGCCCTCAAGCTGGGCCGAGTGCTTCGATCGCAAGCACTGGGCCCTCGACACCTTTGCCTGGCTAGACTCGACCTTCAACGGTGGGTTCCTCGAATTCGAGACACCCGCGCCGCAGCTGCCCGACCAGGTCTTCACCTCCGTCGCCGGAGGCATCGCGCACAAGGCCGACGCCAGCGGTCAGCTCTCGCTGCCCGCAAGCTGGGCCGAGGTCGATTTTGCCTACGTGCCCGTCGGGCTGCTCAGCGAGGTCTACGAAGCCTACGTCCACGACGCCAACAAGAAGAGGGCCACGGACAAGAGCTTGTTCTATACGCCGCGCCACCTCGCCGAGTATATCGTCGACGAGGCGCTCGACGCCCTCGAGGACGTCAGGCGCCCGCGTTTCCTCGATCCTGCCGCCGGAGCGGGCGTGTTCCTGGTCGTCGCGTTTCGGGCCCTGATCGCACGGGAGTGGAAGCGCCGCGGCACTCGTCCGTCCCGCAAGGTCATTCGCCGGGTGCTCAACGAGCAGATCCGGGGTTTCGACATCGACGGCAACGCCCTGCGCCTCGCCGAACTCGCCCTGTACCTCACGGCCATCGAACTCGACCCGGAGCGGAGACCGCAACCCCTCGAACTGCTCAAGTTCAAAGGCCTGCGCGGCACCGTGCTGCTCGAGAAGCCCGGCGGCAAGATGCAGGGGAGCCTCGCTCGCGTCGCCGACGAGGACAAGCGCCAGTTCCACGCTGTCGTCGGCAACCCGCCGTGGACCGCTCTGAAGCTGCCCAAGGACGCGAGGGGCAAGAAGGTCCGCGACGCGACGCGGAGGGCCAAGGAGGCCTGGACCGAGGCTACCCGGGCCATCGTGACGCGGCGCCTCGGTGCTGAGCGCGCGAAGTCGTTCAAGTTCCCCGATGCGAACCCTGATCTGCCGTTCATCTATCGAGCCATGGAGTGGACCAGGCCCGGAGGGGTGATCGCGCTCATCACCCATGCGCGGTGGTTGTTCGCTCAGAGCGACCCGGCCGAAGCTGCCCGCAAGGACCTCCTCGAGAGCGTTCACTTCACGGGCGTGCTCAACGGTGCGGCGCTGCGTCAGACCAAGGTCTGGCCCAACATCGACGCGCCATTTTGTATGGTGTTCGCCACGAACGAGCCTCCACCCGAGGACGCGGCGTTCTACTTCGTCAGCCCCGAACTCGACACCGCCGACCTGTCCCAGGACCGGCTCCGTATCGACTGGCGCGACGCCGAGGTCGTCGAGCAGCGGGATGTCGTGGCCCACCCTTGGTTGCTCAAGGCGCGCTTTCGAGGCTCGTCGATCGACGAGAGCGTGCTGCGTGACGCCAGCCGTCGAGGCGTGCCACTACGCGATTATCTCGAGGGCCTGGGCACGAAGCTGTGCAACGGATACCAGCCGGGTAAGACCACGGAGACTCCTCGCTGGATGCGGGAACTCCACGACCTGCTCGGTCATGAACTGACCTTCTTCATCGACGCCCGCGAACTCGAGAACTTTCGCCATGAACGTGTCCATCGCAAGCGAAAGCTCGAGAACTTTCGTGCGCCGCTGCTCGTCGTCCACGAGTCCATGGTCGTCGACGACCTCCGACCACGCGCAGGGCTAGCGAGGGTTGACGTCGCCTACGACGAGCGCTTCGATGGCGTCTCGCTCAATGGCGTCGACGAGGGTCTCGACGTAGCAAAGTACCTGCAGATCGTGCTGCAGTCCTCGCTCACGACGCACCTGCTGCTGATGCTCGACGGGCAGTTTGGTGTCGAACGCGAGGTCGTGCATCTCGAGACCTACGATCGGATGCCCGTGGTTCCATGGCATGAGCTGACCAGGGCCGAGCGAAGTGCCGCCGCGGCTCTATCGGAGCGTCTCCACGCCAGCCCCCTCGACCACGAGCTTCGCCGAGAGATCGACGCTTTCGTCGCTGGGTTGCACGGACTGTCCGAGGTCCAACGCGACGCCGTCGCCGACACTCTGGCGACCGGGCTAACGTCGAAACAGTCGCGCGTGCGCGCGCTTAGCCGCACGACCGCGAAGGAGCGTCGTCGCTTCATCGGCGTCTGCGCGGCCGGGCTCGACGACGTGCTATCAGCGTCGGAACTGGCCGCCCACGTTCGGCTCCGCGACGACCTGGCGTCACCAGAGCTTCCGTGGCGCTTCATCCAGGTCGACCAGGTCCCCGAAGGGGGGGCAAAACCAATTGCGGTCACCCTGTCGCCGGAGCAATTCTTGCGAGCCGCTGACGCGGGGGCGGCTTCCCTCGTCATCATGCGAGTCGGGGCTTCAAGGGACACGTCGACCGTACTGATCGCCATGCTCGATCGTTATCGCTACTGGACCCAGACCAGGGCTCGGTTGCTCGCGTCGCTGCTACTCGCGGAGGAGTACAAATGACTCGCGCACGACTTGCCCGGAGGCCTGCACCCATCGAGTCGGAACCGGATCTCACCGCTTTGCAGAAAGTGGCCGTCGTGCGTGCGATTCGCTGGGCATGGCATCGGGTCGTCCTTGAATGGCCGAAGATCGTGGCGGAGGGACGCGAGGAGGAGATCACGGCCAAGCTCTGCGACGTGCTCGGCGAGCAGACGAAGGGCGGCAAGCGAAGGGCGCCGGGGCTATCGCAGTTCGAGACCGTCAATCGTGGCGCGAAGGCCTCGGGCGCAAACAGTCGCATCGAGTATCAGCCCGATCTCACCTTCCGCCCGATCTCGGCTCCCCGCGTCCGCAATCGGAACCGATGGGGTTGGTTCGTGGAGTGCAAGATCATCGACGAAGGACACTCCGTGCATCTTTACTGTGAAAAAGGTGTCCTGCGCTATATCGACGGTCGCTACGCTCCGCGCATGCCGAGCGCCGCGATGCTAGCGTACGTTCGGAATCACCAGAAGCCAAGTGAGAGCCTCGAACCAATCTTGCGCGAGAAATTCGACTCTTCCATCACCAAGTCCAAGATGGTGCCCCACGCGGTGGCGTCGCGCCATGATCGAGCTCGGGGCACGCCTCCGTGTATAGCGATCGAACTCATCCACGTCTGGCTCTCAGCAAGCGAGCATTGACGGAGAAATTTCCCCAGAGAGGCCAGACCAGAATGGATCCCCGGCGTCTCCGGGGCGGCAAGTACGACGGTTCGAGCGCGCCCTTGCTTTCGACGCACGCTCGTGGCATCCGCGGCGCGCGATCGTCGGCCGCCCCGCGCGCGCTCGGTCATGGCGCGCTATCGACACCGTCCTTGGGCCGATCTCCCGAGCTCCATTTCCTCGCCGCGTGCGCTTCTTCGCCCCTCCGCGCCCCAGCCGCGTAAAACGAGTCGTCGGTGCCACCGGTTCGTCGGTCTTGCGGAGGCGCACCGGGGCTTTCGCGGGCCGCCCCCCTTTTGTCCATGAGGGCCCCGGCAGTAGTCTCCCGAGACCACTTTGAACGGCATTCGAAAGCTCGAGACCCTCCTGCTCGCGGTGCTCGCCGTCGCGACCCCGCTCACCGGCGGGTGCCACGAACCCGAGCCCCCGAAGGAATCCAGGATCCACGTCGAGGTCGGCCCTCCCCAGGTGCAAGACGTCGACGTCTCCTTGCGCTATCCGGTGGAGCTGCAGGCCGACGAGACCGTCTCGATCACCCCGGTGGCGATCAGCGGGTTCTTGCGCCGCGTGCTGGTCGACGTGGGCGACAAGGTCAAGGGCGGCCAGCTCATCGCCCTGGTCGACTGCCGCGAGTACAAGGCCAAGCGCACCCAGGCCGAGACGGTCATCGCCAAGCGCACCGCGCAGGTCGAGGAGTCCCGCAGCCAGCTCGAGCGCCTCGAGCGGATGGGCGAGACGCTGGTCGCCGCGGCCGAGATCGACCGCGCCGAGGCCGAGGCCCGGGTCGCCGAGGCGGAGCTGGCCGACGCCAAGGCCAAGCTCTCCGAGGCGGGGCAGCGCCAGGGCTACTGCTCGCTCACCTCCCCGTTCAGCGGCTACGTCAGCGAGCGCTTCCTCGACCCCGGCGCCATGGTCAGCCCCGGCGGCCGGCCGGTCGTGAACATCGTCAAGACCCGCGAGGTCCGGGTGGTCGCCTCCCTCATCGAGGCCGACGCCCCCAAGATCGCCCGCGGTGTCGAGGTCGACGTGGTGCTCAACGCCTTCCCCGACACCGTGTTCCGCGCCGAGGTCTCCCGCGTGGGCCGGGCGCTGGACCCCTCCACCCGCACCCTGCGCGTGGAGATGGACATCCCCAACAAGACCGAGCTGCTGCTGCCCGGCATGACCGGCCGAGCCTCGATCGTGGTGGATACCCGCAACGAGGCCTTGCTGGTCCCCGTGACCGCGCTGCTCCAGCTCGAGGACGCCGCGTACATCTACGTGGTGCACGACCAAGACGGCGTGCCCACGGCCCACCGGGTCGAGGTGGAGCTGGGGGTCGACCTCGGCGACTGGGTCGAGGTGCGCAAGGGCCTGCAGCCCACCGATCAGGTCATCATGGTGGGGCGCGAGCTGGTCGGCGAGGGCTCCATGCTCACGATCACCGAGTCCACCGACCGGCCCCCCGCCCAGACCAAGTCCGACCCGCGCGAGGAGGCCACCCCGCCCGTGACGGGGGGGGACAGCTCCGGCGGCGAGCCCTCCGGTGAGACCGACGACGACAGCGACGGCGACAGCGACAGCGACGAGCCGACCGACGACGACGACGACGGCGAGCCGACCGGCGACGACGACGAGCTCTCCGACGACGACGAGCCCCCGACCAAGCCCAAGCCCAAGCCCAGCAGCAGGGCCAAGCCCAGCACGGCCAAGCCCAAGCCCAGCACGGCCAAGCCCAAGGCCGAGCCCACCCCGGGCGGCTCGCCCGACCCCGACTCTCCCGCGGGCGAAGGGCCCGACCCCCAATGATCAAGGCGGCGCTGCGCAACCCGGTCGCGGTCCTGATGTTCTCCATCGGGCTGCTGCTGCTGGGGGGGATCTCCGCCCAGCGGCTCCCCGTCGATCTCTTCCCGCGGCTGTCGGTCCCCGTGATCATCGTGGGCACCAGCTTCCGCGGCGCTCCGCCCGAGACGGTGGAGCAGAGCGTCACCTTCCCCGTGGAGCGGGCGGTGGCCCAGGCGTGGAACATCGCCACCGTCACCTCCTCGACCCGCCAGGGCCTGTCGGTGGTCTACGCGTGGTTCCAGTGGGGCAGCGACATCGACACCGCCCTGCTCGACGTGCAGCAGCAGGTGCAGGCCATCGGCGACACCCTGCCCGAGCACGCGCGGGCGCCCATGATCTCCAAGTTCGACCTGTCGTCGCTGCCGGTGTCGTTCGTCACCGTCAAGAGCGACGAGCTCGACGAGCGCGAGCTGTTCGAGCTGGCCAAGAACGTCATCGCCCCCCAGATGTCCAGCGTGCCCGGCGTGGCCGCGGCCACCGTCTCCGGCGGCCGGCACCGCCAGATGAACATCGACCTCGACCCCGACAAGCTGCGCCAGACCGGCCTGTCGCTGCTCGACGTGGAAGACGCCATCCGCGAGGCCAACGTGCTGGTGCCCTCCGGCACGCTGCGGGCCGGCCGCATGGAGTACGACGTCTTCTCCAACTCGCAGATGACGAGCAAGGCCGAGGTCGAGAACGTCATCATCAAGACGGTCGAGGCCGAGCCCGACAGCCGCTCGCAATCGGAGATCGCGATCCACGTGCGCGACGTGGCCACCGTCTCCGACTCTCACCGCCAGCAGAGCCAGATCGTGCACGTGGACGGCGAGCGGGCGGTGTACATGCGCGTGTACAAGCAGCCCGGCGCCAACACCATCGCCACCGTCGAGGCCCTGCGCGAGAGCCTGCCCCACCTCGCCAACGTGCCCGAGGGCGTGGAGCTGGAGACCACCTTCGAGCAATCGACCTACATCGAGAACGCCATCAAGTCGCTCCAGGTCGACGCCCTGCTCGGCGCCTCGATCGTGATGCTCACCCTGCTGGTGTTCCTGGCCACGTTCTCCGGCACCTTCATCGTGGGGCTGTCGCTGCCGCTGGCGTTCATGGCCACCCTGGCTGCGCTCTACCTCACCGGGGAGACCCTCAACGTCTTCACCCTCGGCGGGCTGGCCCTGGCCATCGGGCGGCTGGTCGACAACGCCATCATCGTGCTCGAGGCGATCCACCGCCACCAGCAGAAGGAGGGCATCACCCCGCTGCAGGCCGCGCTGGCCGGCACCCGAGAGGTGGCCGCCCCCGTGCTGGCCGGCACCCTCACCACCGTCATCGTGTTCGTGCCGGTGTGGTTCCTCTCCGGCATCTCCCGCTACCTGTTCAGCCCCATGGGCCTGACCATCAGCGTGTCGATGCTGGCCTCCTACGTGGTGTCGCTCACCGTGATCCCGGTGCTCATGCAGCGCTTCGGGGTCGCCCCCAAAACCGGCACCGAGCGGCTGTCCAACGGCGTGTTCGCCCGGGTGCAGCGGGCGCTCGACCGCCTCGACGAGGGCTACCTGCGCAGCTTGACGCCGGTGATGAACCGCAAGAAGACCTTCCTCGGCCTCATCGGCCTGGCCTTCGTGGGCTCGCTGTTCCTCGCCAACGACCTGGGCTCGGACTTCTTCCCCCCCATCGACGAGGGCGAGTTCCGGGTGAAGGTGCGCGCCCCGATCGGCACCAAGACCGAGGAATCGGAGGCGCTGGCCCTGCGGGTGCAGAAGCTGGTGGAGGAGGTCGTGCCCCCCGACGTGCTGGTGGGCACCAACACCTCCATCGGCGCGGCCAAGCAGGGCCTGCGCGCCATGCTGGCCGCCAACAGCGGCCCCCACGAGGTCACGCTGCGCGTCGAGCTCACCCCGCCCGGCGAGCGCGAGCACGACATGGAGTTCTACATCGGCCAGCTGCGCGAGCGGGCCGCCAAGGAATTCCCGGGGCTTTCGGTAGTGTTCATCCCGCGCGGCACCGTGCGGCAGATCATCAACTTCGGCTACAAGGCTCCGATCGTGGTCGAGGCGCGCGGCTACGACATCGCCAAGGGCTCGGCCCTCGCCGCGGAGATCGAGCGGCTGTTGCAGACCATCCCCGGCCTCTCCGACGTGAAGTCGATCCGCCAAGACGACTACCCCAACCTGCGGATCGACGTGGACCGCCAGCGCGCCGCTCGCTTCGGCATCGCCCAGGAAGACGTGGCGCGGGTGCTGCTGGGCAGCGTGTTCGGCAACATGACCCGGGCGCCCTTCATGGTCGACCCCGACACCGGGGTGCCCTACGACATCATCACGCGGCTGGCCGAGCCCTACCGCAACGACATCGACGACATCCAGGAGATCACCCTCCAGCAGAACGGCAAGCCGGTCCTGCTCAAGTCGATCGCCACCACCACCCGCTCCACCGGCCCGCTGGTGATCGAGCGCCGCGACATCGAGCGGATCGCCGAGGTCACCGCCAACGTCGCGCCCGGGTCGAGCGTGTCCGACGTGGCCACCGAGATCCGGGCGCGCCTCGCCGAGCTCGACGTGCCCTCCGGCTTCTCGGTGAACCTGGTGGGCCAGGCCCAGGACCAAGAGGAGACCAACCGCAGCCTCGTGGCCGCCCTGGGACTGGCCCTGTTCATCGTCTACATGGTGATGGCGGTGCAGTTCCGGTCGCTGTTGCACCCGCTCATCGTCATGTTCACCGTGCCGCTGGGTTTGGTGGGCGTGTTCGTGGCCATGTACGTCACCAACACCACGTTCTCGGCCACCTCGATGATGGGCATCATCATGATGGTGGGCATCGTGGTGGGCAACGGCATCCTGCTGGTCGACTACGCCAACGTGCAGCGCGAGGAGGGAGCCAGCGCCGAGGAGGCCGCCCTGCGGGCCGCCCGGGTCCGCCTGCGGCCCATCCTCATGACCTCGCTGTCGCTGGTGGTCGGGCTCATCCCGATGGCCATCGGGGGCCCCGGCGGCGAGCTGTATGCTCCGCTGGCCCGGGCCGTGATGGGCGGGCTTCTGGCCTCCACCGGGCTCACGCTCTACGTGATCCCCGTGCTCTATTCGATCGTCGAGACGCGCTTCCCCACCGACGCGGCCCGGCGCAAGGCCGATGACGCGGTGATCGACGCCGCCTGACCCCAAGGGGGAACCGTGATGCACCACCCACCGCCACGCTGGCGCCTGGTCTCCACCCTGGCCCTGTCCCTTGCTCCCGCCGCTGCCCACGGGGCGCCGACGGGCGAGCCCACGGCCCCCGCCGACCCCGAGCGGGCGGATCCCGAGCGGTCGGATCCCGAGCGGGCGGGCCCCGAGCGGGCGGGCCCCGAGCGGGCCGGTCCCGAGCGGGCGGGCCCCGAGCGGGCGGGTCCCGCCGAGGCCGACGGTTCCCGCGGGGCGGGCCCCTCGATCGGCCCTGCCGAGGCCGACATCGTGCCCGATCGCTCGGCCGAGCCCTCGTCGCTCATCGGCGCCGACGTCGAGCTGCTCACGCTCGAGGAGGCCATCGAGCTGGCGCTGAAGCGGCACCCTCGGCTGGCCGCCGCGCGCCACCAGGTCACCGCCGTGAAGTCTCGCATCGGCCAGGCCCAGGCCGCGTACATGCCCCAGATCGACGCGGGGCTTCAGTACGTGCGGGCCAGCGAGAACGGCAGCACCGCGTCGGTCCACTCCTTTCCCGGCATGTCGCGCACGGGCGGCACGCGGCGGATGGGCGTGACCGCCACCGACAGCTTCAACAACTACCTCGCCGTGCTCGCGGTCAACCAGGTCATCTGGGACTTCGGGCGCACGCAGGGCGCGGTGGGAGCCCAGCGGGCCGCGGCCCTGGCCGCCGAGATGGAGCTGACCCAGGTCGAGCAGACCGTGGTGTTCGAGGTGATGCGGGCGTTCTACGACGTCCGGGCCGCCCGCGAGGCGGTGCGGGTGGCCGACGACATCTACGTGAGCGCCCAGGCGATCCTCGAGCTGGCCAACGCCGCGCGCGAGGTCGGGCTGAAGCCGCCCAGCGAGTCGGCCCGCGCCGAGGCCAACGTGGCCGCGGCCGAGGTCGCGCGCATCCGGGCCAACGCCCGGCTCGAGGTGGCGCAGGCGGCCGTGGCCGGGGCGCTGGGGATGCCCAGCGCCGCCTACGAGCCCCGCGAGGACATCCCCGCGCCGGGCACCGTGCCCGACGAGGACCGCAGCATCGAGATCGCGCTCGACAACCGCCCCGAGCTGCAGGTGCTGGGCTACCGCCGCCAGGGCCTCGAGCAGGACCTGCGCCGCGTGAAGGCCCAGCGGTATCCCCAGCTCGATGCCCGCGCCAGCGTGAACTCGCGCGGGCAGTTCCTGCCCACGGCCGGCCAAGATCCGTACCAGCAGTTCAACTGGAACATCGGCGTGGTGGTGAGCATCCCCGTGTTCCAGGGCCTGCGGGTCAAGAAGCAGAAGGAGGAGATCGAAGCCCAGGTCGGCGTGGTCGACTCCAACCACGAGATGGTGCGCCAGGCGGTCGTGGTGGAGGTGCGCCAGGCCCTGGCCGCGGTGCGAGCCGCCGACGCGGCCGCGGTGGCCAGCCTGCGCGGGGTGGAGGCCGCCCGCTCCGCCCTCGAGACCCTCGAGAGCCGCTACCGCGAGGGCCTGGCCAAGCTGGTCGAGCTGACCGACGCGCAGGCCACCTACGTGCAGGCGCGCTCGCAGCTGCTGGAGGCCACCTACGATCGCTACCTGTCCCGGGCGGTGCTCAGCCTCACCATGGGGCAGCTGCCGCCCTCCTGATCGAGCCGCCGCGGCGTCAGCCCGGCGGGCCGTCGCCGCGGGCCTCGGGCAGCCGGCCGCCCACCGCCCGCTCCAGCTCCGCCCGCGCCACCCAGTAGTCGCGCAGCGCCTCGATGTGATCCTGGCGGACCCGCAGCGCCTCCTCGCGCAGGTCCAGCAGGTCGTAGGCCCCCAGCAGCATGCCGTTGTAGCGCTCGAGCGCGCGGGCGCTCAGCGTCTCCCAGCGGGGCAGCACCGTCTCGGCCAGGTACTGCACCCGCCGCCGGGCGATCACCAGCCGCTCGCGCTGCACCCGGATGTGCGAGCGCGCCTCGATGGCCCGCTGCTGCAGGCGGTGCTCGGACTGGCGCAGCTGGGCGCGCAGCCGGGCGAGGTCGGCGTGCCCCGGGTCGAACAGCGGCAGCTCGATCGACAGCGAGGGTCCCACCACCCACTCGTGGCCCTCGTCGTCGCCCACCTCGTTGCGCGCCTCCACGCCCGCCTCGATGTCGGGCACCAGCCCGCGCCGGCGCAGCTCTAGGGCGCGCTGCATCGACTCCACCTCGTAGCGCGCGGCCGACACGTCCAGCCGCTGCTCGATGCCCGCCTGCTCGAGCGCGGAGAGATCGGCCTCGCGGGCGGGCGGCTCGGGCAGCGCGTCTCCGGCCAGCGTCCAGCCCACCCGCGGCCCCCACAGCCCCAGCCGGCGATTGAGCTGCTCGCGGGCCTCCACCCACTGAAGCTGCGCCTCCGATCGGTGCAGGCGCGCCTCGTCCAGCGCGCTGGCGAACAGACCGCGGTCGAGGTCGGGGAGGTTGCCCGCCTCGTGCTGGCGCTGCGACAGCTCGTCGGCCACCTCGGCCGCCTGCGCGAGCGTGCGGTGCAGCCGCAAGGACGCACGCGCGGCCTGGGCCTCGGCGTAGGCCACCTTCACGTCGCGCACCAGGGCCAGCGCCGCGTCGGTCACCCCCACCACCGCCATCTCCAGCTGAAGCGCGGCCAGGCGCCGCTTGGCCGGCACTAAGAACGCGCTCAGCAGGCTCTGCGACAGGGCCAGCCCGCCCCCGAGGCCGTAGCCGCGGGTGGAGATCACGAGATCACCCCCGAGCACCGGGTTGTCGAGCAGGCCCGCCGCCACCAGCTCGGACTGGGCCACCCCGAGGTCCTCCAGCGTGGCGAGCAGGTCGTGGTTGTTGAGCAGCGCCACCTGCAGCGCGTGCTCCTCGGTGAGCGGCTCGGCCAGCAGCGCGTCGACCCGCGCCCGGACCTCCTCGCGGCTGCGTGCGTCCTGCTCCGGCGTGATCACGTCGCGGGGGCCCCCGCGGGCGGCGAGCTGGTCGCCCACGTCGCGTCGCGCCTCGGTGGGCTTGGTCGAGGCACAGGCCCCGGTCGCCAGCGCCAGCACCAACGCCCGTGGCAGCGGCAGCGGCAGCACCGATGCCCGCACCCGCGCTCGCGCCCGCGCCCGCGCCCGCGCAGTGAGTCTCGGTGGATGCTTCACGGTCGACCTCCCGACTGGGCGTCGTCGCTGGCTTCGCGCGGAGGAGCCGACGCCGCACCGCCGTGGGCTCCGTGCCCCGCGTGCCCGCCGTGGCTACCGTGGGCCTCGGGCGGAGGCCCGCCCTCGCTCGCCCCGGGATCCGACGGCTCGGCCGACGGTGCAGGATCGCCGTGCCCGCCGTGCCCGCCGTGCCCGCCGTGCCCCGTGTGCTCGATGGGCTCGAGCGACTCCCCGGCGAACGCCGACTCCTCGAACACGTTGGTCGAGGGCACGTACGCCGGGATCTCCGCCTCGGGCGCGGCCGGGTCCTCGTTGGGCGGCAGCGGCTCGCTCACCGGGCGGCAGCCCAGCGCGCCCGCGAGCACCACCATCACCGCCAGGCCTGCTCTACACATCGATGCCATCACGGGACAGCTCCTCCGCGCTCGCCGGGCCCGCTTGGGTGCCGGGGGGGTTGGTGTACCAGCCGGGATCGGCGTAGCTCTCCAGCGCGTCGCGCACCTTCACGATCGTGAACATCCCGCCCATGGTGATGACGTCGTGGGGCCCGCGCGCGCCGGCCATGGGGATCGAGTTGTCGGGGATGGGCATGTCCATCTCCGCCATGTCGCCCATGCCGTGCTGCCCCATCGTCATGTAGCCGGGCACCACCTTCGAGGCCTTGGCCTCCAGCGCGGGGCCGGTGCGCACGCCCATCATGTTGGGGATCTCGTGCCCCATCTGGTTCATCACGTGGTGGGTCATGTGGCAGTGCATGGCCCAGTCGCCCGGCACGTCGGCCACGAACTCCACGTCGCGGGTGCTGCCGGTGGGCACCAGCACCGTGGTCTCGGGCCACTGCGCCGACACGGGCAGCCGCCCCCCGTCGGTGGCCACGATCTTGAAATAGTAGCCGTGCAGGTGGATGGGGTGGTGATCCATCGCGCTGAGGTTGCCCAGCCGAATCCGCACCCGATCGCCCGTCTTGCACACCAGCGGCACCGTGCCCGGGAACGCGCGCGCGTTCATGGTGAGGACGTTGAAGTCGGTCATCTCGTTGGGATCGGGCCGCCGCGTGCCCGGCACGATCCGCCACTCGCCGAGCATGATGACGAAGTCGCGATCGACCCGGTCCTCGGCCTTGGGCCGCCGCGGGTGCACCACGATCATCCCCATCAGCCCCATGGCCATCTGGGTCATCTCGTCGTGGTGCGAGTGGTACATGAACGTGCCGTGCTGGCGGAACGTCCACTCGTACTTGAACGTCTCGCCCGGGCCGATCGCCCGCTGGGTGAGCCCGCCGACCCCGTCCATGCCGCTGGGGAGATAGATGCCGTGCCAGTGCACGGTGGTCTCCGCCGACAGTCGGTTGGTCACGTACACCCGCACCCGGTCGCCCTCCACCGCCTCGAGGGTGGGCCCGTGTACCTGGCCGTTGTAGCCCCAGCAGCGCGCGCGCAGGCCCGGCGCGAACTCGTGGTCGACCTCCTCGGCCACGAGGTGGAACACCTTCACGCCGTCGACCACGGTGTACGGCAGGGTCGAGCCGCCCGGCGTGACGGTGGGCTGGTAGTCGCGCTCCGGCTCGCCCGGCGCCTGGGGCGGGACAGCCGGCCCGCCCGAGTACGAGCGCTCCCAGCGAGCGCGCCCGGGCGCGGCCTGGGACTCGCGCGACGCGAGGGCCACCGCGCCGCCCGCCACCGCGACTCCCGCCGTTAGCGCGGCGCGCCTAGATAACGTTGTTTTGGACATCCCGACGGGCTCTCCTCCCTCGATGGGCATGCGACAATATGTCGCAGCTTGCTCGAGGGTCAAGGGGCGCGAGATCGGGCTCGGTAACCGCCAGAGTTGCAGGTGCTGGGCGACCGCCGCCAGGAACTCGAGAGAAGAACTCCTCCACTGAGTCATCTACTTCAGGCGGCCTGAGCCCGCAGTCTCCCGGTCACGAACCGGCTCGGGCAGCACGTCGCGCGGCGACAGCGGGCCACTCCACGTAGGCGGTGGAGCCCTCGGCCGTGGCCGCGTCGAACAGCCGGCACAGCACCAGAGTACCGGCCGTCGCTCGCCCCCTCGTGCCCTCTCCGAGGCCGTCGTACCGCCCATGCGTACATTTAGCCCTTTTGGGTCAACGTTGACAGGGGAGCGAGACGGTATCGTTCGCGTCTCGGTCTGCCTTCGTCCCCGACCGACGTTCGCACCGCTCCGAGACGGTCATTGTGCACGCTCGCCCCTACGGTTGCATGGTACCTTCGGCCCATGTCGAAGGATGGCGCGGCCCGGTTCACGATCCGGCCCGAGCAGATCCAAGCGCTGGGTAGATCCGACGAGTTCTTCGCGCGTGCCGCGAAGCACCTACGCCATCACTTCCCCGAGGCCCGAGACCTACCGGCTGCTCACCTGCGGGACATCGTCGCCCACGGCCATCGACGAGCCGCCGCCCACGGCTTCGTCACCGAGCAGGACGTCTGCAAGTTCCTCAACCTCATGTTCACGTTCGGTCACGCCTTCGACGAAGACCCGCGTCTCCCGTGGGTCGAGCCCTTCCTCGGGGGCGCCCTCCGCCCCGACCCCACCCTCCGAATCAATCGATTGTGCCGCCGGGCCGCCGACCACCTCGACCAAGCCCAAGGCCTCGGCCCTCTGATCGTCCCTGGTAGCCATGACCCCTCCTGACGACGAACAACGGCTCGCGAAGAGCAACGCGGCGGCCGATGAACAGTTCGGCTCCCAGCCGGCCGATGGCACGACCGTCACGTGTGCCGACACCACGTGGATCGACATCGAGTTGGTGGGAGACGACGAGAAGCCCGTCCCGCATGCTCGCTTCCAGATCTTCCGCCCCGACCGCACCCTGCTGGGCGAGGGCCGCCTCGACGAGAACGGCTGCGGTGGGTTCGAACGCATCGACGACGGGGAGTACGAGGTGTGCTTTCCCGACCTCGATAGAGAAGCCTGGGAGCCGGCCTGATGGCGACCGAACCCGTGCTGCGTGCCGATGTGATCGCGGCGCCCTTCGACGACCCCCCGCGACAGGCCTACGCCGATCACCTCGACGCTGCGCCCGGGGGCCCGAGCGCTCGAGCGGAGTTCATCCGCATCCAGCTTCGGCTGGCCCGTGAGGCCTTCGCAGAGCCCACCCCGGCCACCGCGGGCAATCCTACGGCCGAACTCGCCCGCCGCATGGAACACCTACGGCTCCAGCAGCGCGAACGCGAGCTCCTCGAGCATCACGCCGCAGCTTGGGCCGCCGACATCCTGCGCGTGGCGGCCCGGGTCGAGTACCGACGGGGCTTCGTGGCCTCGGTGGTGCTCGACGCGGATGCCTTCGTGCAGCACGGCGCATGGCTGCTCCAGCGCGCGCCGGTGGTCCACATGGAGTTGACCCGGGTGCTCCCCGTCCTCGATCGCCTCATTGCATGCCCTGCGCTGGCCGCAGTGGGAGCCCTTTCGCTGTCCAACCAGCAGCTCGACGACGCCGCGCTGCGCCGCTTCTTGTCGTCGCCCTACATCGGCCAGCTATGGTGGCTGGACCTGAGCGGCAACGCCATCGACATGCCCGGGGTCGAGCAGCTCGCGGCGGCCAAGGCCAAGCTCCCACGGCTGCGCTTCGTCGGCCTCGGCCGCAACCCGGTCGACGACCCCCACGAGACGGCTGGCGTGTGGGGGTTCGACATTCAGGACGTGAGCCTACCACCCCAGGGCCGGGCGCTCGAGGTCAAGTATGGCTCGCTGCCCTGGCTGCACTTTCCCACCAACTCGATGCTCGACTTCCCGCCCGATCCCTGCGGTCCGCCGCTTCCCTGAGCGTACCGCCCGCTCAGAAGGCGAACTGGGCCGGGTTGTTCGTCAGCAGCAGCGCATCGACGGCGAAGGCCATGGGGCCCCCGGTCAAGAACACCGTGAGGCCCAGCAGGGCACTGAATTGCTGTACGGTGAACCCGCGCGTGGTCATCGAGCGAAGCGCCACGATCCGTTGAGCCGTCACCAGGGCCAGCCCGGCATTCTGCAGCTCGTTCACACTCGCGAAATTGAGCCGAACGGGTCCCGGCGTGTACGCGTTGGCCCGGCGAATGTTCGTGACAGCCATGTTCATGCCCCCTCCCCCGGCGGGAGCTTCCTGGGGCACGGTGCCGCCGTGCTGGTTGTGGCCCTGGTTGATCGCACCGGGCCCGGCGGCGACACCGGGGCCATCCACGATGGCGGCGCCCAGCACCCTCACACGCCCCGTGACCCCGTTGCCAGCGTCGGGGTCGAGCTGGCCGTCGGTGACATAGGCGGGAAAGCCCTCGAGATTCACCGCCTGCATGCCCCCCAGGAGTTGCACGAGATAGGCCGCCGTCCCCTCGCTTTGCACCCCACGGTCCTGGCCTAGCGAGTACACGACGCGATCGACGGTCAGCGTGTCGATGTGCTCGCGCGCATGGCCGGTGAGCGGCTCGAGGTCGTGCCGAGTGGCCAACTCGGGGGGATACGGGCCGGCCGGGTGGGCCTGCTGCATCACGCGTAGGCTGGCCTCGGCAAGCCGTGGAATGAACTGCGGCACCGGCCTGCCCACATCACCGTAGGGGTGGAGGTTGAATCGCACGAGGATGGTCCCGTCGGGCATCGCTCGAAAGCCCGCGATCTCGTGAAACCCCACCCGCATCAGCCGATCCTGGAACTGCAAGTCACGGAAGGCTTGCGTATTCCAGAGCAACCAGTTGAGGTGGTTGTCGGTGATGTCCTGCGCCTCGTTGAAGATGAGCGCATCATTGCCGATCTGTTCCAGCAGGTTGCGCTTGCCCGGCACGTCGGCATCGTTGCCCATCCGTGGGATGACTTGGGAGCCCAGCTCGTGGTGCAGGCTCTTGTTGACCACCCACCACACCCGCCTCACCGGGTGCCCGTTGGCGGGGTCGGGCATGTCGAGGGCCGACTGAACCGACTGAGCCCCGACCGGGTTGCCCTTGAACACCACGATGGTCTCGTTCGGATCGTTGTGCGCACCGATATAGTCGTTGCCGTTGATGATCCGTGGCATCCCGGCTCCTTGATCGTAGCGTGCCGGGATCTGGTCATAGGCGGGCAGGTGCTCTTGATAGAGAGCATTGTCGCCGCCGAAGAAGGCCTGGTCGAACAGGCGCTGCTGGCCGGGCCCAGTGCACACGTCGACCTTGTAGGCGTACACGTACGAGTGGACCCCCTGATGGTAGACCGAGATTCGATACGGGCAATCGAGATTGTGCCAGATCGACTGCTCGCCCCAGGTATGCGCCGACGCATTCCAGCGATCGCGCTCCTGTTGAGGCAGGCCGGCCTGTCCTTGCCAATTATGGTGGCTCTCGATGACCGTCGCGAAGCCGTCGCGAAGCTCCACGGAAGCCAGCCGAACGGCGTTTGGGTTCACCTGCCAGCCGCCGTTCGCCCGCTTCGAGACCAGGTAGTGATTGAGGACGGTGGTCTCCGCCCGCTGGAGATTGGCCGCGAACGTCGCCGACGGCAGCCAGTCGTTCTGCATTTGCTGAGCCGGTACCCCCTGCAGTGCGAGGCCGGGGCCGAGACCTTGGGGATCGAGCCCTTGGAAGAAATCGAGCATGCGCGGCCACTGCCCCATGCGCTCCTGACGACGGCGCGCCCAGGGTTCGTCGTAGCCCAGGTGCATCACCGGCATGTGCAGAGTGAGGCGCCCCTGGCCCCATGCATCTCCCAGCAACGTGAGGTGGTTGTACCAGGCGGTGACCCCTCGTCCGAGGATCACGTAGTAGCCGAAGGGCGGCGCGACATTGAAGACGTTGAGATCGCCCGAACCCTTGCCGCCGCCCTTGGGAGACTCGCGTCCCGAGCCACCGCTGACCGCGAAGCTCGCGCTCATCGTGGCCGTTTGCCCCTTGGGCTCGGACGGCCACTCTCCGCTCGACTCCGCCCGGGGCCCGAAATCACGGGCGCCGCGATGGATGTCGACCATCACCCCGCCATTCACCGTGGTGGGCTCGCCCTTCGCCTCGAGCTGGTGGCTCGTCTCGAACGCGAGCAGGGCCCGACGCGTCTCGTCGTCGAGCTTGCCGGAGGGCGTGTCGTGCAGGTAGCCGAGGTTGGCCAGACGGCGCTGGATGCCGGTGAGCTCGTCGTGGGGATCTTGGTGCCCGAATCGGATCACCAGCTCGAATTCGTCGGGCCCGATGACCAGCGTGCCCTCCTTGGCCTGGGCGGGCACGAACTGCTCGAGCATCCCGTCTGCATCGGTAGTGCCGGCAAGCTGCTGCTTCCCCACCGTCAGCACGTAGTCCTGCTTGGCGCGGAGCATCCCCAGGTATGCGATCTTCAGCACCAGCTTGGCCGGCACGCCCTTGCGCCGGAACCGGTGGGCCTTGCCCGCCGCGACCTTGTGACGCTTGACCCTCGGCTCGGGGATGCAGACCTCGTCGCCCGGGAGCAACTCGTTCATGTTCGAACGCTTCTTCGCCAGTTCCTCGTTGGCTGGGTGCGTCCAGATCGTCTCGGCAAACAGTCCGTGCTGCTCGGCGAGTGCGGTGATGCTATCGCCCTGTCGGACGACGAGGGTGGTGGCCATCGGCGAACTCCTGCGTCGAACTCACAGTAGACGAAGTTCGGCACCGCATGCACCCAGGTCGTCCCAGTGCGCCCCCCGAAGCTCCATGAACACCGTTCGTGACTCCTCCCCTGCAGCCGCACCGAGGTGACTCGGCTGACCCATCAGCACGATGGACCGCACCGCCGAACCAAAATGAAGCGCCGACGAGACCGGGGAAGGGTCGCGTCGGCGCCGGACGGGACGATGAGGAAGGAAGTCTAGCCCTGCGGAATGCAGGCGTACTCCACGTCGAGCGAGGCCTCGATGTGGACGTCGTCGCAGGTCTGGGTGCACAGCTCGATCGAGCTGTAGGGCGCGGCCTCTTCGAGGTACCGCCAGCCCACCCCGTCGTCGCCGCAGGCGTCGACCCGCGGCACCTCCACGCCGGCCACGCTCACCGTGACCTGGTCGGAGAACTCGGCGGGCAGGGTCAGCCCGATGGTGCAGCTCAGCTCGGCCGTGATGGCGTCGAGGGCCACCAGCAGCTGGGTCTCGTCGGTGGTGTTGTAGAACGCCTCGCCGTCGCCGCCTTGGGGCATGCCACCGGCGAGGGCCAGCTCGTTCAGGCGCACGAAGGGGTTGTCGGCGGGGTACTGCCCGACCTGGTCGAGGATGTCGACCCCGACCACGTAGGTGGGGATGCCCGCCGCGAACGCGTCGGCCACCATGGGGGCGAGATCGGCGTCGTACTCGGTGAACACCGCGTTGCCGGCCGTGCCCGCCATGCAGTTGGCCGCGCCGTCGGTGACCAGCACGATGGCCTGGGGCCGGCCGTCCTCGATGCTCGCGAGGTGATCGAGGACCACGTTCATGCCGCCGCTGACCGGGGTGCCGCCGAAGATGTCGTCGGAGTCGGCCGGGGGCAGGGCCGAGACGATGGCGTCGGCGTTGCCGATGGCGACCGGAGCCCCCGGATCGGGGTCGACCATGCACGCCGTCTCGGCGTTGGTCGCGGTGAGCGAGGGCGAGGGGAACAGCACCATGCCCAGCTCCATGCCGGTCTCCACGTCGTGGCTGAGCTGATCGACCACGCTGTGCAGGCTGTTCCACCGGGTCACCGGCTGGGTGAGGGGATCGTCGTCGTGATCCCACGAGTACTGGATCATGCTGTTGGACTTGTCGAGCAGCAGCATGACCTGGGGCGGGGCCACCTCGAGCTGGATCGTCTCGTCGGCGCAGGTGGGCGGGCCGCTGTCGGCCGGCTCGCCGTCGCTGCCGGAGGAATCATCGGGGTCGGCGTCGTCGCCGTCGTCACCGGTGGAGCCGCCCGAGGTGCCACCCTCGTCGGTGGTGGAGCCGTCGGCGTCTTCGCCTTCGGTCATCGAGCCTTCGTCGCCGGTAGAGCCGGGCAGGTCGATCCCCGGCTCGAGATCCATTCCGGGATCTACGGGGACCGCGCCGCAGCCCAGCGACAGCAGACCGAGGGTGGTGAGCAGCCACGAGACCTTGGGGGTAGAGAACATCACGATCACGGATTAGCTCGCCGATTAGGGGTAAGCAAGCCTACGTTTCAAAATAGTTCTCTGTCCCGAATTACGTTTGATGCCTAAATATAATGGATCTACTGATCGAAATAACGAAACCTACATATCAAAACTAACTTACCTGATCTGGATCAAGCGTCTCGGCGTTCTTCGAGCTCGGCCCAGCGCTCGGTGATGGTCTCCGCCTCGGCTCGCGCGGCCTCGAGCTGCTCGAAGAATTCGCGGCGATCGGCATCGGAGCGCTGATAGAAGGCCGGCTCCGCGACCTCCGCCTCTAGCGCACCGACCCGGGCATCGGCCTGCTCGACCCGATCGAGCAGCCCCTCCAGCTCGCGCTGCTCGGCCCAGGTCAGGCTGCGGCGCGCGGGGGCCTCGGCCTGCGCCTTCTCCGCAGTCGCGGCTGGGGTCTCGGGGGCGGGCCCGGCCGCGGCGGCCTCCTTCCGCTGCTCGAGGTAGTCGGAGTACCCACCCTGGAACTGCTCGATGCGCCCGTCATCGAACGCGAGCACCGAGGTGGCGAGGCGATCGAGGAACCAGCGATCGTGGGTGACCACCAGCAGGGTGCCGGGGTAGTCGATGAGCGATTCCTCGAGCGCGGCGAGGGTGGTGACGTCGAGGTCGTTGGTGGGCTCGTCGAGCACGACCACGTTCGCTCCCTCCCGCAGGGTGCGGGCCAGGGCCACGCGGGCACGCTCGCCGCCCGACAGCTCGCCCACCCGCTTGCGCTGCTCGTGCGAGGAGAACAGGAACCGCTCGAGGTAGGATCGGATCTCGAGGGTCTGGTCGCCGAGCTGGAGGTGGCTGCGGCCGTCGGCCACGTTGTCGAAGACGGTGTCGTCGTCGCGCAGGCCGCCGCGCTGCTGATCGAGGAAGGCCACCTGGGTGTTCTTGCCGAGGGTGACCTTTCCGGCGGCGGGCTCGGCCTGGCCGGTGAGCACGCGCAGCAGGCTGGTCTTGCCGCAGCCGTTGGGGCCCACGATGCCGATCCGCTCGCCCTTGGTCAGCCGCAGGGTGAGGCCTTCCACCAGCCGGCGCCCGGGCACGTCGACCGCGAGCTGCTCGGCCTCGAGGATGGTGCTGCCGCTGCGCACGTGCTGTAGCTCGATCCGGGCCTGGCGCTCGGTGGCGCGCGGGGTGTGGGAGATGACCGCCTCGGCCCGCTGGATGCGGGCCTTCTGCTTGGTGGAGCGGGCCTGGGGGGTGCGGCGCAGCCACTCCAGCTCGCGGCGCAGGAAGTTGCGGCGGTTGGACTCCACCCGCTCGGCGTGGGCTTGACGCTCGGCCTTGGCCTCGAGGTACATGCCCCAGCCGCCGTCGTAGGAGTGGACCCGGCCGTCCTCCACCTCGAGGGTGCGGGAGGCCACGCGGTCGAGCAGGTAGCGATCGTGGGTCACCAGCACCAGCGCGCCGTCGAAGCGCTCGACCAGCCAGCGCTCGAGCCACTCGATGGCGGCGATGTCGAGGTGGTTGGTGGGCTCGTCGAGGATGGCGAGATCGGGGGCGGAGACCAGCACGCGGGCCAGGGCCACGCGGCGCCGCTCGCCGCCGCTCATGGGCTCGACGGGGGCGTCGATCCGCTCCACGCCCACGTGGCCGAGCACCATCGCCGCTTCGTGGCGCTTCTCCCAGCCGCCGAGGCGCTCGACGTCGGCCGCGGCGTCGGCCTGGGCCAGCAGCAGGGGCTGGAGGTCCTCGCCGCCCTGCTCGAGCCGGCGCGAGACCTCGGTGTGGCGCTCGAGCGCGGCCTGCCACTGCTCGAGGCCGCCGAGCACCGCCTCGACCGCGGTGAGGCCTGGTTCGAAGTGCGGCTGTTGGGCGAGGTAGCCCACGCGGAGGCCGGCGCGCGCGACCACGTCGCCCTGGTCGGGGGACAGCTCGCCGGCGAGGATGCGAACGAGGGTGGTCTTGCCCGATCCGTTGCGGCCGACCAGGCCCAGCCGCTCGCGCGCCTCGATGGCCAGCGACGCGCCCTGCAAGATCTCCCGGACGCCATAGCGATGGCGCAGCTCGTTGGCGGTGACGATGGTCAAGGCCGCGAGTATAGACGCGGCGGGTTGAACCTCGGCGCGGCATCGTCTACACGGCGGGGGTGAGCGAGCGCAGCCTCGACCTGCTGGTCGGCCCTGCCCCCCGTACCCCGCGCACGGCCGACGGGCGGGTGATGACGGTGCCCGAGGGCTGGGCCTTGCTGCCCCCCGGCGACGCCACGCTGACCCGGCGGGTGAAGCAGGCGGGGCCCTCGTGGTCGGTGAAGGAGAAGCGGGGGCGCAAGATGTTCTCGCGCGGGGTGTGGGCGCCGCAGGAGACGATCGAGCGGGTGCGGGCGCAGCTCGAGCAGGAGCGCAGCGATCCCAAGTACGCCCGGCGGCTGGAGACCGATCGGCAGCGGCGGGCGCAGAAGCAAGAGGAGTACGCCGAGGAGTTCGAGGCGACGGTGCTGCGCTTCTTGGCGTTCGCGCCCCGGCACGCCGAGCTGGCCGGGGTGGTGGCGGCGGCCATCGCGGCGCACGCGGTGCCGGTGGGCAGCGGCACGGTGGCGCGGACCAAGCGGATCGGCGTGGAGGAGCGGGCCGAGGCCGCGACGATCGCGTGGCTGCGGCACAACAGCACCGCCTACGACACGATGAAGATCCCCCGGGTGAAGGGCATGCGCCGCGAGGTGAGGCGGATGCTCGCGAAGCGCTCGCGGGAGCTGCTCGATCGGTACCGGCGCGGGGAGGCGATCGACCCGGAGCGGTGCGTGCTGCGGGCGGCGGTGGTGTTCGAGGCCTGAGCGGCTCGCGCTGCGAGGCCAGCGCGCTGGCCCACCGCGCTGGCCCACCGCGCTGACTCTCAGGGGTCCGCGCCGCTCGGCGCCTCACTCCCCTCGCCGACCGTCTCTGCCTCCTCCTTCGCTGGCCCCGAGACCGACCCCGGATCGCTGGGCGGTGCACCGCCAGGCTGCGGCTGCGGCTGCGGCTGCGACAGCGCGAGCGCGTCGAGCTTGCGCAGCTTGTCCATCACCGCCGCATAGCCCGAGAAGATCCGGTGCAGGGCGTCGGCCGTGCGGGCGATCGTGCGGAACCGGGGCAGCACCTTCGTTCGCTTGTTCGACAGCGCCCACAGCTTCTGCTGGATCACCACCGCCTGCATGGTGCGGTAGCCCGACAGCCCATCGGCCATGCCCGAGCGCTGCAGGGAGTCCAGCAGCGCGGCCAGCCCCTGGGCTGCGACCTCGAGCGAGTCGTCCAGGCTCTTCTCCACCGCGTAGTGCGAGCGCCGGGACCGTCGTGCGGGGCGCTCCGGTGTGCGTGGACTATCCGCCACCGCCCCCTCCTTCCGCCGGGGTCTGCGACTCGCTGATGGCCAGGTCGAGCATGCTCTGGAGCTTGGCCATGCCCGGCGAGATCGGCGTCTGCTCCAGCTCCACCTTGATGTTGAGGTCGTAGCTGCTGGTGGTGGTGCCCTGCGAGCCCGACGACGACACGAGGCTGCCGCGGAAGCCCAGCTGGGGGCGAGAGAGGAACGAGTCCTCGGGCGGCGACTCCCCGGCCTCCCCGCCCACCTCGCCCTGCGTCGACTGGGAGGTGGTCTCGGTGAACACGTCGGTGATCTTGGCCGTGAAGCTCAGGGTGGCCAGCTTCACGCGCATGCCCGGGATGTTGAACAGCGCCAGCAGCGGGATCCGGGCGATGAACTGGGCCGGGTTCCCGTCGGCGTCGAGCTTGGTGTACCCGAACTCGACCATCCGCAGGTCGCCCACGTCGAGCGCGCTGGCGTCGGGGGGTGCATCGGCGGGGCGGACGAACCCCACCTCCTCGATGAACTGCAGCGCGGTGCGAGACGCCTGCGCCTCCGCCTGCACCAGGGCGCTGATCGGCGCGCCCAGGATGTCTTGGAGCGGGATCGACTTGAGGTCTTGGACTCCGTTGGCCATGGTCGTGCTTCCCTTACTTCTGGGTGAGGCGGTTGATCACCTGCCCCTGGGCGTTGGTGACCGAGGCCCACTCGTAGTTGTCGATCACCACCTGGAGCTTGATCTCCGACATCACGTGCTCGGGCAGCGTGATGATCTGGTCCTTCCGCACCGCGAGATCCAGGTCGAAGAAGGCGGCGAGGGCCAGGTCCAGCTCGAGCTGGATGTCGATCTGCATGCGATCGGCGAAGGCACCCGACGCGTCTTGCACGCCCTTGGAGAACCCAGGACCGTTCAGGTCTACGTCGGCCCCCAGGACCGCCGCGGTGGTCTCAAGCGCGTCGATGCTCTCGTCCCGCCAGGTCTTGGAGCCGAAGGACTTGGGGTTGTCGAGCAGTTCTACGCGAACCGGCTCGACGTTGTTGGACACGTAGTTGGCCAGCGTGTCGACGACCTGCTGGGTGTAGGCCTCGAGCTGATCGCCCAGGTGCAGCGACAGCGGCTGCACCAGCGTGGGATCGGACGCGGCGGGCACGGAGATGGCCAGCAGCGCCTCCACGTAGCCCAGCAGTTCCTCGAGCATGCGCTGCTCGACGAGCGTCAGCTCGTCGACGTTGCGCTGTACCGTCTCCTGCACGGCCACGCGCATGTTCACGTCGGCCTGCCGGATCTCGGCGCGAGGCACAGGGTAGCTGCGCATGACCTCGTCGGAGAGATACTGCTGGCTGGCTTGGCTGGAGAACACGTCGGACTGGATGCGCGCGGTGGTCAGGCCCCGCAAGAGCGCACCGATGATGTCGGCTACACGAACCATGGGAATTTCCTCAGGTGCTTGGGTTGAGTTCGGTGGAGGAGGTCGTCGGGGGAGAGGCGGGGCAGGACAGCGACACGCGCATCTTCAGCGTGCCGCGGGCGCTGTGGGGCGCCGCCTGCAGATCGTCGGCGCTCACCAGCACGGGCTGCTCGAGGGCGGCCAGCAGCTCACGGGCGGCGGGGAGGGTGATGGGCGTCTCGCCCACGACGATCGTCGCGGGCGAGACGTCCGTACCGTCCGAGGACGCGAAGGGAATCGCGACCTCCACGGTCCGAAGCCAGACCCCTCGGCCCACGCCACCGGTCGGGCTCTCGGCCTGAGCGAGCACCAGCTCGAGCTGGTCGAGCACGTGGCTGCCCACGTACCCGAGGGTGACGAAGTGGCTCATGGTGATCTGGCCTCGGGAGGGTGGGCTACGCCGCCGCTACCGGCGTTTCGGTGATGACCTGCTCGAGGATGTCGAGGATCTTCGCCATCCCCTCGGGCATGGTGGACGCGCCCGCACGCACCTTGATGTTCATGTTGTACTCGGCCTCGAAGTTGGTCGACGTGGACGACTTGCGCGTCCGCGAGAACCCGGCACGGAAGCCGAAGCGCCGGCCCCCTCCCCGCACCCCCACGTTCAACGACGTGTTGGTCGAGTCGTCGGTCTGGACCGAGTCGTTCAGCTTGGCGTTGAACTCGATGTTGATCTCATCGATGCGGATGAAGGGGATGGGCACGATCGCCAGCAGCGGCACGGTGAGCGAGAAGTTCTCCTCGGTCCCCTCGTCCTGCTTGGCGTACGTGAAGGTCACGTTCCGAAGCTCCGTGCTGGCGGGGTCGACCCCTCGATCGAACCCCACCTTCTCGATGAACTCGATGGTGGACTGAGCGGCCAAGGCCTGCGCCTCGACGGCCGCCTGGAGCGGACCACCGATCATGCGCTCGAATGGAATGTTCTGCAGAGCCTGAATGGAATCGGGCATTGCGTTCTCTCCTCGTCTGGATCATGGCGTGTCAACGCTGCGCTCGATGAAACATCATCGCGCGCCCCTGGGGCTCGCCACCCCCCGAGAGATCGATTGACCCCGCTCGCCTGCGCCCTCGTCGAGGGCCACGGGGGCCGGGCACGCTCACGAACAGAGACAGATCCGACCCTGGCCCCTCGCAGGCACCCATGGGCCACGACGAAGGGACACACCGAGTCGGCATCGGCACCGTAGTGCATCAATGGGAGCGTGTCATGCTAATTCGTCGGATCATGATCGCCACTCGTCGACCCGAGCGATTCAAAATATACATATAATGGATCATGTGAATGTCTCTATCGTTTGCGTGATCGACCGCAGGCATGCGGACGCCATCACACTGCTCGATTGCGCATCCCAACATGATCGAACACCCAGATCCGACGGCATCGAGCGGCTCACGCTCGCGCGAGGCCTAACCGCCACGAGGCTGCGGCCCAGGCCCAGTACGCCGTGATCGCCCCCGCGCTCGTCCTGCGAAAGAGCGATCGCGTCAGCGAGGATCTCGCTCGCCTCCGATCGGGACGCAGCGCCATCGGTCGTTCGGAGCGTAGTTCATTCCCCGACGAAGACCAGGTGTGCTCCTGACACGAGCCGGCGGGATGGATGCGAGCGCCGAGCTCGGCCTCGCAATCGCGCGAGATCGCGAGCGCTAGGCGCGAGCGGGCCCGCGACCGCATTCGCCCGAAGACGAAGACGAGCGACCCCGAGCGGGGCCCAAGCGAAGTAGACGACCCCGGGATGCGAGCAGAGCGTCGTCCCCGGCGGGGTCGCTCCCGGGGCGCCTCGGGTGCCCGTCCAGGTCGCGCCCACCGTCGACAGGCTAGCCCCTCGCGTTGAGACCGACCGGGTACGTCGCCTTGACTCGCATGAGACGGACCTCGAGCACGCTGCCCTCAGGACCATCGACACCCCGGCTCGATCGACTCGAGCTTGTCGGGACAGCCCTGCCATCGGGCTTCGGTGCCGAGTGAGCTTCGGTGCCGAGTGAAATTCAAGCCATCCGAACCTGGGAAATCGACCTTATCGCACGCCGTTCTTCCGAGTCTGGATGTTACGGAAACCTGCTCGAGGGCCCGTTGTCTGGAGTACAGGGGGCCACCCTGAAAACGCTGCCAATATCACCTAAGCGCGACCCCAGCCGAATTCGAGGCCGTCAACTCAACACCAGAGCAGACCTCAGTGGCTGCCTGAAAAGTGTCCACCGAATCGGGGCAGTTCCACCTCCGCGTGTCCGAGGCGTAAAGACGCCAGCGGCACCGAAATGCGAGTCACGGACGAGGCTTGGGTCGGCGAGCGCGACTGTGTAGGACCCGGAGGTGTGCGGTCCGCAAGACCGACGCGGCCTCCTTCCAATGCTCAAGCGTCGCGAACAGCGAGCGGACCTCCTCGCCATCCGTCGCCTCAGCGCGCGCGCGATGGGGCACGCCCGCCGCATTGGCGCATGTCGCCACCGTCGAGTCCAGCGTCAGCCATCGGCGGTCGTCAGTGTGGAGGGAAACGAAGACCTCACTCGCGTCCTCCTCTCGACGCAGCCACCGCTCGCTGTATCGCATGAACGTCACCTCGACGGCCTCGTCGGGGCGGGACTTGATCGCGTGGGAGATCTCGGCAGTGAACGCGTCGATCTCGGGACGGAGACGGTCCTCGAGGTCCCGACGAAGGCGCATCGCCCCGTGGTACCGCTCGGATGAACTGAGATCCGACTCGCCCTCCCAGTACGACACTAGCTTGGCCGCGATCCAACGGTCGAAGCTCTGGCGCGCCCAACGTCTCACGCCCGCCTCGTTCGGCTCCGCCTCCTCCGCGAGATCCACGGTGGCGAACTCGAGGATCTCGGGTCGCCCGAACAGCAAGAGCGCGGCCCGGACCGTCTCCCCGTCCTCGTCGATGACATCCCCGGCGTAGCCCTCGAACGGTCCGGCGACCGCCACGACTCGCTTCGGCTCGGGGTTCTTCGGCCGTGCCCCACGCCGATGAGTCCTGGGCCCTGCGTAGCTGGCAGGATCGAGGGTGTCCGCCCGCCGCACCCGAGCCCCCAGAACCGCCTGAACCCGAGAACGAGTGGGCCACCGTACAAGTGGCGGCGGGCCGCGACCACTCGCCGCTACGGCATGCGGACCGGGTACTGCACGCCGATCGAGACCTTGCGGAAGCGTGGGAACTCGGCCGCGGCGAACACCTTCCGTCGGCCTCCGAGCCCGAGGTTTTCAGTCCAGCGTTCGCTGCTCGAGCACTGTCGTGTCGCCGACTTCGCGCAACGCCAGGACCTCGTCGTCGAGCCCGTCGCAGTGCACCGCGCCCGCGCTCGTGGGGACCACGGTGGTGCGGGCGCTCGAGGGCGACGCGGCCCGCCATGGGCGCTTGGTGGGCGGCGAGGGTCGGACCGACCTGGTGATCGGCGCCGGCTTTCGACCCGCGGTGGTCGATGGTCTGCTCAGCGGGGTGCACGAGCCGGGCACCAGCCACCACCGGGTGGTCTCCGCGTTTGCTCCCGCCGCCCTCGTCGATCGAGCCCTCGCCGGGGCCGCGCGCGAGCGGCTGCTCGTGCACGAGTTCGGCGACGCGACGCTGGTGCTACCGGGGGTCTTGGAGGTGCGATCGGAGGCGGCGTGATCGGCCGCGGTGCGTGCTGCGAGCGGCGGCGGTGCTCGAGACCCGAGCATGCCCCACCGCGATGGCCCTCACGAGTTCGCGTCGCTCGGCGCCTCGCTTCCTTCGCCGCCCGTCTCCGCCTCGGGCCTCCGGAGAAGTCCAGGTGCGCTCCTGACACGAGCCGGCGGGATGGATGCGACCCGGACTGGAGGGCTCCAGGCACGACCGCAGGCGCCCCCTGGGCTCCGCCCCGCTCCCCCCGCGGGCGGGTCGCGTTCGATCGCATTGCACGAGCGTCACGGATCGTTACTCACTCCATCTCGGACCCCGGCGCGCCTTCACGATCGCGAGGCCTCCAAGCCCTGATGAACACTGAGCAATGACGGAGCGCCTCCCGCTCGGGTGGCGTGGCCTCGATTCTTGCAGTGGATCGGCGACGAGAACGAGAGCACCCATGAGAATCAAGACACACCATTGGACATGGATCACGCTCGTGGTCGTCGGCTGCACCGCAGACCCCTCGCTCGAGGAGCATGATGACGCGCAGGAGCGGGCGGTCGCAGAGATCGTCGCGAACCTCGAGCGGGCCGGCTACCCCGCCGCGGAGATCGTCGTCGAAGACGATGGCCGGGTCTTCGTGGGGGGCGACGCGCAGGTGACCCTGTCGGCCTCTCGCGAGATGATCGGTCGCTCCGATCGTCGAGGCGATCGGCGTGAGGCATCGGCCGAGCAGTTCCGTCAGTACCGCACCAACAACCTGGTGAGCAGCGCGGTGACGTCGATCTGCGTCGATGGCTCGGCGGTCACCGGCCTCCTGAGCGGAGCGCTCGACGCGGCGATCGAGAGCTACGACGGCCTGGACCTGTCGTTCGAGATGAGGCGCACCTCCGGCTCCGTGCCCGGCTGCGACGCGGAGATCACGGTGGCGGTGGTGAGCGGCGGGGGTGGCTCGGCCGGGTTCCCGTCTGGAGGTCTGCCCTTCTCCAGCGTCGAGATCGGGCAGGACGTCGCCGATTTCGGCGAGGACGTGGCGACCCACGTGATCACCCACGAGCTGGGGCACTGCATCGGCTTTCGGCACACCGACTACTTCGATCGCTCGATCAGCTGCGGCACGGGGGGCGACGAGGGTCAGGCCGGGGTCGGAGCGATCCACATCCCCGGTACGCCCACCGGGGCGACCTTCGACGGCTCGGTCATGAACTCCTGCTTCAACGCAGGGAGCACGGGCCAGCTCGCGCAGGACGATGTGGACGCGCTGTTGGAGCTGTACGCGGCGCTGCCCTCCCCTCCGCCCCCGCCCCCGCCCGGAGGTTCCTGCGAGGGACGCTGCGGCGGCTACGATCCCATGCTGTCGTGCCAGTGTGACGACGCCTGCGACGAGTACGACGACTGCTGCGAGGACGAGGCTCTGGTCTGCGACCCGCCACCTCCGCAGCCCCAGCCCGACAGCTGCGTGGCCGCCTGCGGCGGAAACGCAGGAGCCTGCTGGTGCGACACGCTGTGCTTCCTGTACGGCGACTGCTGCGGCGACTTCGCCGAGCAGTGCTGAGCGCGACTCGACTACGGCGGGCTCAGCTCGCGGCGCAGGGTCTCGGCCAGGCGCAGGGCCAGCGCCACGATCGTGAGGGTGGGGCTGGCCGCGCCCCTCGTGGGGAACACCGAGGAGCCGGCGACGAACAGGTTGCGG
>JGI12210J13797_10038395_pt1 | contig 30109 bp, 26 predicted proteins | sample ElkSlonscriptome_3_FD_13797 | JGI IMG/M metagenome (IMG submission 13797) | reverse complement strand
GCCCTGCTCGCTGGCCGCGTCGGTCAGACGGAGTCTTGATTCATGACTCGTAACAGCCCGCGAAAGCCGCTTCGACTCGGCGCCCTGTTACCTCTGGCGCTGTTGGCTTGTTTGTCCTCGCCCCTGTGTGCCGAGCTTGCCGCACTGGTCCACGACACCTCCGATGATTCGCTTAAGGTAGTTACTGTCGATTCATCCAACGGCTCCGTGGCGGCCGGATCGGCGTCGGCAGTCGACTGCTGCTTCGTCTCGGCGGGGATGACTGCGGCCGATGTCGCTGGTCGTCGATTCTTCGCCAGCGGCCGGGAAATTGCTGGAGGCGGGTTTGGCGATCCGGTTCTGGTTCAATTTGGCTTCGACGGCAACTCCGTCACTTCCGTCGTTCCCGCTCGCTTGCCGCAAGGCGTGCTCGCCTTCGACAGCGCGATGGGCCGGCTGCTTAGCTTCGAGTTTGGCACCGATTTCACGGCCCCCACTCTGCAGCTGATCGCTATTGATCCGCTCGACGGCTCGGTGACCGAAATCGGATCGGAAAATGCGGTCTGCTGCGAATTGCTGACCGGTGTCAGTGCCATTGATGGCGTGGCTCAGCGTCTGTATTTCGTCGGGCGGGATTTCACGACCTCGCCATGGTTGATCCAGTCTGCAAGCTTGGTCGATGGCTCCGTAACTCAGATCGGACCGCTGCCTGCTGGTGGGCGTCCAGCTTTTCTGAGTCTTGATGCGGCCAGAACCCACCTGGAGATCTATATGCAGGAGTCCACTGGCGGCGCGGCCGGTTTGCACCGCGTGAACGTCGGCACCGGCTCGGCATCGGCGATCAGTGTGGAGGCCGATGACAACTGTTGCCTTGTTGGAATCGGTGAGACCGTTAGTCGGGACAGCGCCGGGCTGGCTTGGTGGATGGCGGGCAGTGGAAGCGGGCTGACACCCTCAACCGGCTTTATGGCGTTGCCGACATCATTTGATATTCCGAGCGTACCGTCGCGTTCTGTGGGCGGTGGCTATGCCATTCATGCCCTGATTGTTGATGGCGCGGTTGCCAATCCCTTTTCGCTATTCAGCGACCGTTTCGAGTTGTAAGCTGCGCGGAGTCGGGGTTGAGTCTTCTCACGGGGCGCGGCGACGGTCAGCCGCTTGCGTGAATGAATCGCGGAAAATTCGCGAAACCGCTCCGTTGAAGTATTGGTTGGCGCGCGCCCAGGCGTCCTCGCCCATGGTCTGTCCAATGATTCGGCCGGGCAGGTCATCGTAGGCGGGGTGGATGCCGCCGTAGATGCGCGACAGGCCGCTCTGATCCGATGCATCGAAGTAGCGGGCCCACTGCAGGCACAGGTTCATGCTGGGCCCTCGCTCGAATTCCAGAAATTCATCGGCGCCGACGCAGAATTCTGCCAGGCCGCCCGGAAAATAGGCGTCGCCGGTCAGCTGGGTCAGCACGGCCGCCGCAGCGCGACTAAAGGTGCTGTGGCCGGAGACGTAGCCGGCGAAGGGTGGGGTGACGAAGCCCTGCTGCTGATAAGGCCACCAGTCCTTGGCCAGAATCCAGCCGACGCCTGAAATTTCGGTTTCCGTGTCGTGGCCGTGTCCCTGCCAGGCCAGAATCGCAATTTCCCCAACGTGGTCGGAAAGATGGACATGCTTGCCCGCCGCGCTCTCGACGGTGATGACTTCAATCAGATCAGGAGTCAGAGGCAGGCCGTCCGGGTGATAGGCGGGGCCCAGGGGCTCAGAAGACTGGCCCAATTCTGCCATGTGCCGGATTGCCGAAATGGGTCGCACGCCGTCGTGGTAACCCTTGATGCCCCAGGAGGTAATCGCCGCATCGTGGACGGCACCGCCCAGAGCAAGATAGGACTTTACGTCCCATTCCAGCGGGGGTAGGGGGTCGCCGGTTCCGCCGAGGCGACGGTTGTTGTCCGCCGCGTCATGAACGAACTGGTTGATGATCGTGAACCAGTGGCCGGGTGGTGTTTCAGAGGCCGGTCCATCGGCCCAGTATTCTGATATCACTCGGGAGTAATCGCCTAGCAAAACCATCTGCGGCACGTAGGGTTGTCCGGTATGCGGATTGACGGCGTAACCGTTGCCGTCGTTGTTGCCCAGGCTGTTGTTTCCGAGGCTGGCCGGTGAAATATCGATCCACCCATTGCCCGGTGCCCGCGTTGGATCGAGTTCGCTCGACAAAGCGATCACCTCCGCCATGTCCTGCTTGAAGCGAGCATCTTCGGCGCCGCCGAGCTGCGGCGGCACGCCGGGATCGAGGTAAACGCGCCAGTCATACCCACTAGCGCCGTCGGGATACAAGGCAAGGTCGGTTGCGCTCAGGGCGAAGGGCGTGACTTGCCCCCACTCGGCGCCAAGAAAAGTCTGGGCCTGACCGACCTCGTTGCCGCTCTGGTCGACAAAGCCCTCATCGCGCTGCAGGGGCTGCCAGCGGCTGGGCGCGATCATGCCTGGGTTGCCGGATTCGTCGAGATCGAGTGGTCCATTGGTCGGCGCGTAGACGGTATTCGTATAGCCGTTGGTTTCATTCGCGCCATCTTGCAGCCCATGGGCGATCAGGGTGTTGGCAATTCGTATGCCCAATCCCGCCGGCGTGTTGGCACTTGCATCGTTGAAATTCGGGTCATAGCCGAGCTCATTCATCAGCGTGCGGAATCGGTTGAGGGTGTTTTCGGGGTTGCCTGGGTCGCCGGGGTCGTTGCCCGGGGATGCGGCAAAGCGATGCGAGAGCAGCCGGAAGGACGCATAGCTGATCGCTTCTTCGCGCGCGGCCTGCGGGTTGGATGTATCCATTGACTCGCGGTGGAAGACAGGGTCGGCGTTGGCGTCGAAGGCGGCCCAGCCATCCCACATGGCGGCCGACCCGTGGAAAAGATTGCGCGCGTGCACGATCGGACGCGCGAAATCATTGCGAATGGCCTCCAGCAGGGCCTCGTTCCACTGTCGGGCCACTGAGTGAGGCGGCGCGTCTGCCCCAGTAGCGTTGGTACTGGCGGCAAGCATGACGGTGCTGATGAGAATAAGCTTGAAAACACGCGTGGCGCCAAGTGGGCGTGGCGTGCCAGCGACTCCCGGCCGGTCAATCAAAACGGTCGGCGTGGAGCTGGTCATAGCGAAGTTCCAAAATTTGATTGATCTCGACATCGTTCCAGATCGATTGTCGCCCGTCAGGCCACCGGACATCGATTCTGTCGACGCGCTGATCGCTGCCCAATCCGAAGTGGATATCTGCTGGCGATGAGGAGAGAAATCCGCCGCCGGCGCGCATTTCTCTAGTCTGGGTGCCGGATGCACTTGTCAGGGTCACGCGCGCGCCGACGCCATGGCGATTGCGTGGCGATCCGACCAGTTTGATGGTGAGCCAGCCGGACTCGTCGTCGCCGGCATTGCGGTAGAAATGGGGGAGAACCGACGTGTCGCCCATTGCGTGACTGTTCTGGATCAAGACGTCAATCCAGCCGTCGTTGTCGCTGTCGAAACAGACCACAGCGCGACCCTGTCCAGTGCTGTTTATCCCCATCAAAGTGGACTGCTCCGAAAAGGTTCCGTCGCCGTCGTTGATGAATAGTCTGGCCACATTGCCCAGGAAACGTGGAATGTGTGTCTGATAGCCATTGACCATGAACAGATCGAGCCAGCCGTCGTTGTTGAAGTCGGCGCTACAGCTACCCCAGCCCCAGTCACCAGCACGCACGCCAGCCGCGTCGGTCGCATCGGAGAATCCGCCCTGGCCATCGTTGCGGTAGAGCCGATTACCGGTGATTCCATAGGGCCTCGGTTCGGTCGTGTCCTCCCAGATGCTCGTCACAAACCAGTCGAGGTCGCCGTCGTTGTCGAAATCGCCGACCGATGATCCCATTCCGTTTTCGTCGCTGATCACGACGGGATCGGTGCTGTGGGCAAAGGTGCCGTCAGCCTGGTTTATGAAGGTGCGCGAGTTGCCAAAATCCGCAGAAACCAGCAGGTCGGGCCAGCCGTCTGAGTTTAGATCGGCGAATTGCGGCGTGAAGTTGAACATCGTGTTGTGGCCTGAATACCATGCTCCGATCCCCGAAGACTGGCTGATATCCTCAAACTGGCCGCCGCCGAGGTTGCGCCAGAGGTGGCCGTTCTCCGTGCCGTTGCCGTGCTGCCAATAGGCGATCATCAGATCGAGGCGGCCGTCCTGGTCGACATCTCCAAGCGCCATCGACTGGCCGTCGAACGACGAGGTCAGGTTGCTCACATTGGTATGGTCGATGAACTGGCCGGATCCATCGTTGAGCAGCAGCCGAATGGCCGTGTGCGGCGCCTCCGGATTTTCCGAAGTGCTGACGCCCCCGAGAAGCAGATCGGGGTGACCGTCTGCATCAACGTCGGCCAGGAGAACGCCGTTGTAAAGACCCTGAAGCTGTCCCAACCCTGCTTCCGAACTGCGTTCCGTAAAGCTGCCGTCGCCGTCGTTGAGAAAGAGCAGCGGCGGATTGCCGCCGCGGGTCACGATCAGGTCGGCGTAGCCATCGCCATCAACGTCGGCCGCAGCTGCACCGCCCACGTGCAAATGCACCGTGTAGTTGAAAGGCATCGAAAAGGGCGCCAGCAGCCCGCTGTCGAGCGGCAGCACGAAGTCAAACCCATTCCACTGCGCCTGAGAAGGGCAGGTCGCGAAGGTGAACAGGGCAGCCAGCAGTGGCAGCCTCTTCCTTATTGCATGCATCCTCATGGACAGATCATCGACGCTCGGCAAGGTGTCAATGGTCCATTGTCGCCGGTTCGAGTGTTGGTCGCAATCGCTCCGCCAGGGCTGTCATTGATTCCGTTTTCGAAACGTCCCGCCTTGCGCACCGCTATTCTGCGAATGTGAGGGATTTGGCAACCAGCCTGCGTATAGACCTAGGCAACAACGAATTCATAGCGAAGCAATAAACATGTCCTCACCTTCCAAACGAAACCTTGCTGGCCTGGCGATGCTTGCTGCCATGGCGAGTGCTCAGGCGCAACCGGTGGAGCTGATATCAACGCCGGAAAGCGTGGATTTCTATGCCGGCCAGGGCAACCTTAACTCCGGCAATTTTTTTGGCTGCGACATTTCGCTTGACGGAGAACGCATTGCGTTTACCAGCGACGCGTTCAATCTTATTGTCGATGACAATAATGCGTCTAGCGATGTACTGGTCTTCGACAGCTCTACGTCGAGCCTGAATGCGGCGAGCATCAATAGCGCTGGTGAACAGGCGAACGGGCTAAGTCAAAATGCTTCGATCAGTGGCGACGGACGCTATGTTCTGTTCGGGTCTGAGGCCAGCAATCTGGGGGTCACCCAGACCCGACAGGTGTTTCGCCATGACCTGCTGACGGGCGAAACGCTTCTGGTTGGCATCGGCCCTGACGGCAGCGAATTCAACAGTGTGTTTCCTCAAGATCTCTCCAGTGATGGCAATCTGGCCATTTTTACCACCAATGACGACTCCCAGGCCTGGATGCGCAACATTTCAGAGGGTCAATCCACCGTGCTGTCTCAGGGGATTGACGGAGAGCCCGCGAACAGCTTCATCAGGGATGTGGAAATAGCAGGAGGCGGCGAATTTGTCGTGTTCGAAAGTGATTCGGACAATCTGGTGGCCAATGACGGCAATGGCACGCGCGATGTTTTTATTCATAACCTGATCGCAGGGACCATTGAGCGCATTGATAGTTTGGCAGACGATGATCCGAACGATCAGAGCGTAACGCCTGCGATATCCGCAAACGGTCGCTGGGTCGCTTTTTCGTCGTCGGCGAGTAATTTGATCGCCTCGGATACTGAGGGGCAGCAGGATGTGTTTCTCTATGACCGCCTCTCCGATAGCACCGTGCGCATCAGCGAAGAAGACAATGGCGATGGTGGGAATGCGGCATCGTCTGCGCCGCGGATCAGCCCTGATGGACGGTTTATCTTGTTTGAATCTGAGGCCAGCAATTTTGTGTCGTTAACCCGAGGTGTGAACTCGGTACGCAATCTTTTCCTGTACGACCGCGATGAGGACCGTTTGCAGCAAGTGGCCGCCGATGCGTTTGCACCGCAGACGGGCTGTGTCACGTCTGACACCACGCAAGTTCTGATCGCTTACACCACGGGGTCACATCCTTTGATTCCAGCCAATCTAGAGCGCTTGCAGCTCGTGTCAGAAACGGTCTCGCTTGATCCGCTGCGTCGAACGACTGCCAGGGGCGGGGATGCTCGTGTGATCAGTTCGGTTGATCCCGCCATTCCCGTGACGATCGGCAGCGAATCCAGTTCAAACCCCGCACCGTCCGCCAACGGGCGTTATGTCGCCTTCGCCAGCCGGGCCGAGAATGTTCTGGGCATTGCGGCTCCTGGAAGCCAGCTGGTTCGGCTCGATCTCGAAAACAACGAACGGGTGCTGCTGTCCCAGACCAATCCGGCGTTCATGCTGTTCTTTGACGGTGGTGCTTCACCAACGAATGTGTCCATTAGCGGCAACGGAAATCGCGTTGCTTTTGTCAGCGCATCGTCGCTGCTCGTTGACGATGATGACAACGCGTTGTCCGATGTTTTTGTGCGCAACGTGCCGGCGGGAATTACGCGCCGAGTCAGCGTAGCCAGCGACGGCAGTCAAGCCAACGGCTTCAGCACGGCTGCGAGGATCTCGGCTGATGGGGACAGCGTGGTGTTTGAATCAAGCGCTGACAATCTGGTCGCTGACGACAGCAACGGCAGCATCGACGTATTTGTTCACAGGCTGAGCAGCGCCTTGACCGAGCGCGCAAGCGTCAGCACACAAGGCCTCGCAAAAGCCAGCTCCCGTCCCGACATCAACTTGAACGGACGCTACGTGGTGTTTCAATCCAGCGGGAACCTGCTGGATGATGGCGGTGCCGATTTCTCCTCCACCCAGATCTGGCTGCGTGACCTTCAAGACGGAACCACCGAGCTGATCAGCACCGATGCGGCGGGCTTGCCAGGCGATGGGAATAGTTCGTTTCCGCGAATTTCCGCCACCGGTCGCTGGATCCTGTTTCGCTCCTCAGCCGTGCTCGATGCGGCCTTTCCGACCTTGCCCGATGACGCCCTCTATCTGCATGATCGCCAGACGGGCAACAACCGTCTGATCAGCCTTGATGAAGAAGAGCTGCCGGTACCGATCAGTCGCGGTGGTGCGCAGCTCGCTGCGGATGGGAGCGCGGTTTTGTTTCAACGCGCCGTCACGTCGGGGGAAAAAAACCTAGATCAAGATACGCTGGGCAGCGGTCCTGATGGCAGGCTTTACGTTCGTTTGATCAATCAGCAGCGCACCCTGGTCATTGATCCACAGACCACCAACGGACTGCCACCCGATGCTACGTTGGATCCAATGGCCATTGATGCCGACGGCGAGAGTATCTATGTGGTCAGTGCGGCGAGCAATCTGGTACCGCAGATGATCAACGGTGAGCAGGATATCTATCGAATCGATCTGGATCTGCGCCCGGACCTGATCCTGCGTGACCGATTTGAGGCGCTGGCACAGTGAAAGTGTGTTGGGCAGGTATTTACGCCACCGTAAACAGGCCCAACGCGATCGTGTTTTGTCACGAAACTACCGGGACGAGAAAAGACCTGGGCTTGCAATAAGGAGTGCGCTGCAAAAAGGGGCGCGCATACTCCGTCGCCGGCCAGTTCATTTCATCTAAGAGCCTGACAGTTGAATGCGCGCCTGGAGCTGTGCTTCAAGCCCGGACCATGCCGGGCGCGCCCGCAGCGGCTCGAGCTCCTGAAGTCCCAGGACCCAGGTCGTCCAGCCGGGCCCGGCGATCGCCGCGTCGATCAGCGGCTCGGCCGCATCCAGATCACCGAGCTGAGCCAGCACTTCGGCCCGGATCGTGCCTTGCGCGGGATGATCGAGCACGCAGTCCCGGCCGCTACATTCAGCCAGGGTTTCCGCTTCGGCGAGCATCGCCAGCGCCTCATCGGTGCGGTCGGCTTGGGCTGCCAGCAGTGACTGGAACAGCCGAATTCGAGCCAGGGACGCTCCCCCGTCCGGCCCGGCCTGCTCAAGCGCGCGGTCGAGAGGCCTTGCCGCAGTCTGGGGTGTGCCTGCTTCCATTTGCAGCCGGGCCAGGTCAAGCCAGGCGAGCGCCGTATCGAATGCCAGCGCGTCCTGATCCTGTCGATCCAGCAGGTCGGCGGCCTGTTCCCCCAGCTCAAGCGCCCGCGCCATGTTGGCCTGTTGCATGTGCACCTGAGCGAGGCGTACGAGCGGCCTGATCAGATCGTGATGATCGGGGCCGTAGACACGGCCATAGATTGCAATCGACTCATCCAGGCTGCCGGCTGCCGCCCTGAGACGTCCAAGGCGCCATTGGACGGTGCCGAGATGCATCAGATGCGTCGCCGTGCGCGGGTGGTCCGGCCCCAGCGAAGTGCGGCTGAGCGCGACCGAGTGCAGGGCATGTTCCAGCGCCGTCGCCAATTCGCCGTCGGCCGCCAGTAGCACCGATAGATTGGTATAGAGCACGGCGATGTTCGGATGGCCTTCCGGCAGCGCTTGTTCCAGCAGAGTCAGCAGATCTCGAGTGACCTGCGCCGCCTCGGCATTGCGCCCTTGAGCCGCATAGAGGCCGACCAGGTTGCCGAGCATGTTGATCCGGTGGTTTCGCCGAACCTGAGCGTTCGCTGACGAATCCTCGGGAAGCGTTTCGACCAGGGCTAGCGCGCGCTGGAATACCTGCTCGGCCTCGTCCAGCCTGGCGGTTCGGACGAGCGAAACACCGAGCCCCGTTAATAAAACGAGTTCGTCGGCACGGTAGTCACCGCTAGGGTCGGCACTGTTGCGCTGGCTCAGTTCGGCCAAGGACTCAAGCCCCAGACGATAGAGCTGTTCGGCCTCCGCATACTGGCTGCTTTCGCGCAGCAGATCGGCCAACCGATTTGCCACCGCCGCTTGCTTGTAGGGGTCGGCGGCCTCGCCCTCGCCGCGCAAGGCCATTGCCCGGCGCAGGAGTGCCTCGGCCCGGCCTGCATCGCCAAGACCGTAATACGCGCTGCCCAGTGCTGCCATCAGTTCGGCCTGGATTCCAGGTTGATCCGATAAGGCATCGATACGCGCCTCGCCCCGCCGTAGGAGATCGCCGGCGGTGGCCTCACCGCCAGATTCGTTGATCGGATCGGCAGCTCGAAACAGGTCGACAACAAATTCCGAGGTCGCCTCGGCAGCACGACGCTCGCGCTCAGCCGTGGCCGCTGATGCCAGCGCCCGCCGCTCAGACTCGCGCGCCTCCATCAGGCCCAGGCTGGCGAGCACGGTTGCGCCGAGGAGCGCCACCACCGCCAGACCCGCTGCAGCCACCAATGCGCGGTTGCGCCCGACGAACTTGCGCAGACGGTAGACCCTGCTCGGCGGCATTGCCAGCACCGGCTGATTGTCGAGATAGCGACGCAGGTCCTCCGCGAATGCGGTCACCGAGGGATATCGCTGGTCGCGATCCTTGGCCAGTGCCTTGAGAATCACTCGGTCAAGATCACCCCGAAGCTGGTGACGCCAGGCCGGTGAGGCCATCGGACCATCGGCGGCTTTTTGCCGGCTGGGCGCGACCACAGGGTGCTCGCGAATATGGTGGCACAGCTCGCCGAGTGAAGCGCGGCGCAGCGTGTCCGCATCGATCGGCAAGCGGGCCGTGAGCAGCTCGTACAAAACCTGGCCCAGAGCGTAGACGTCGGTGCGGGTATCGATATCGATTTCGCCCAGCGTCGCCTGCTCCGGGCTCATGTATTCGAGCGTTCCCAACAGATCTCCGGCGCGCGTGGCGAAATCCGGATCGCCTTCGGTGCGGGTCAGGGTCTTGGCGACGCCGAAGTCGATCACGCGGGGACGACCGAGCGCCCCATTGGCAGACACCAGCAGGTTGGAGGGCTTCAGATCGCGGTGAATCAATCCCTTCTGATGGGCATGCTCTACGGCGTCGCAGATCGGCAGCAGCAGTTCAATTCGCTCGCGCAGGTCGAGCTTCCGATCCTCCGCCCATGAGGTGACCGGAACCCCTTCGACCAGCTCCATCGCAAACCAGGGCTGGCCTTCATCGGTGTCCCCCGTATCGAACACCTTGGCGATGTTGGGGTGATCGAGCACCGCCAGCGCCTGGCGCTCGGCCTGGAAGCGTGAGCGCGCTTCATCGGAGAGCCACACGCCGGTCGCCAGCTTGAGCGCAACCTTCCGCCTGACCGGTTCAAGCTGTTCGGCCTCGAACACTTGCCCCATCCCGCCTTGCCCAAGGAGACCCAGTATTCGGTAGGGTCCGATTGAATCGGGCATCGCGGCCTTGCCCAGGCTCGCCGCGAGCCCCCCATCGCTGGCCATACGATCCAACTGCTGCTCATCCCGGACGGCCCGATGCGACGGCTCAAGCAGCGCCATCACTTCATCGTATAGCGAGCGGTCCTCCGCGCGGATTTGCGCAAGGCGCGCCGCGCGCGGTTTGACCTCCAGAGCATCGAGTTCGTGAAACAGCGCTTCTACGCGGCGAAAATGATCGCTTGAGCTCAACGTGTGCGTCTCTTGTTGGGGTACTTAGAGAAGGGCCCTGTTCGATTCCGTCGATAAACGGCCCGCGGTCGATGACTGCCAGCCACGAATCGACGCGTGACAGCGCCACCGATCTCAACTGGTAGCGTACAGGAGAAAAGACCAAAGGAAAGGCCAGAACGAAGAACCAGGACGAAAGATCAGCATAGGCAAGTCATCAGAAATACCCACGCTTTCCTTGTTGTTGAGAGGGACGTTGCGCTGGGCTCCTGCCGGCAATAGCGCGACAGTTCCTCAGCTTTCCGTCGTGCTGAGGGGCCCCCGGCGCTTCCACCCGGACCAGGCGTCGAGATCAGCGCGGTAGGCGGTTGGCTTGGCAAGATCGTAGTCGGCCAGATCGACGGGGAGCGTGCCGTCAAAGCGATAGCCCTCTGGCGAGGGATCGACGCGAACGGCGGAAAAGCGAACGCCGGCCTTGGCGGCGTGTAGGGCGGCATCGGCGAAGTCCGGATCGTGGACACGGCTCGGTCGCAGGGCCACGCCGTCGGTGCGCTGGAGCACGAACAAGACGGAAGCGCGCCTGCCGGCACCCACTTCCCGTGCCAATTCATGCAGATGTTTGGCGGCCCGGGCGCTGACCGAATCGGGAAAATAGGCACGCTGGTCCGGATAGACTAGATGGCAGTTCTTGACTTCGACCAGATGATCGGTGGCGCCGCGCAAGAGCAGATCGATGCGCGAATTCTCACCGTAGCGTACCTCGCGCTCCAGGGAGCGCCAGCGCTTCAATCCTGGCACCAGGCGCGCCCGGATCAAGGCCTCGGCGATGCGGTTTGGCACCTGGGTGTTGGCACCGATGCAGCGACCGTCGAGTTCAAGTAATTCGAGGGTCCAGCGCAGCTTGCGCTTGCTGCCTTCGGGTGCCGGCGATACCCAAGCGCGTGCGCCGGGTCTGACCAAGCCTTCCATTCGTCCGGGATTGACGCAGTGGGACTTGACGATGGCGCCATCATCGAACTCGACATCGGCGACAAAGCGATCGTAGCGAGCCACCAGGCGGCATTCGCGAAGGGGCTGTGGATGAGGAATGAGGAGGGTCATGGGCACAAAACCTGGGCTTCGGACTGAAAGTGTCGCCGATCGGGGCCCTGGGCGTTCGGTCTTTCGATGATTAACTGCGCCATGAGGCTCTGGATTGGCCTGCGTTGGATCCGCGTTCTATTGGCGATGGGTCGTTTTGTGGGTGCCATTTTCGCGGCTAATCGGACGCCTGCGAAATTGCAGCGAAATAGCTGAGACAGACCGCGCAGAAGATGTGACGCACCTGAGGAAAGCCCAGGCGTCGTGTTTGGCATTTGAGTTCGTCTGGTCGGAATTCGCCCGTGACACGCGAGGCCCTGCAGCAGCGCTTTCAGCCGGTCGATAGGACGAATCCTCGATCCGAAGGGAGGTGAATGCGCGACATTTCCCGTTACTGTGGCAGCATCGGAGGCGCATCTCATGCAGCGTGTCGAGGCTGGAGCGTAGGGCCTGGAACGATCTGCACTGGAAACGTCGGCAGGGTCGCCAGCCACCCTGAAAGGACTATAGGCGTCGCGCCCGAATTGATTTCCCTTTGACCTTGCCGGTTTGTAGATGCTCCAGGGCCTCCCGCGCATGGGACCTGGCAACGGCCACATAGGCCTTGAAATCCTGGATCGTGATTTTACCGATCGCCGCTCCAGGGAGCCCGCCTTCCCCGGTCAGCGCGCCGAGGATATCGCCGGGGCGTAATTTGTTCTTGCGTCCCGCATCCAGTGCCAGGGTGACCATGGCAGGCTTTTCCGGTCGAGGGAGCTCGCCTGGCAGCGACTGAATGTCTTCGAGATCGATGGGCTTGGAGAGAAGCGGGGCCAGCGCATCCAGGCGAAACAGCTCGGCCTGGGTCACCATCGTAATGGCCCTGCCAGTCTTACCGGCGCGACCGGTTCGCCCGACTCGATGCAGCCAGGTTTCAGCGTCACTGGCCATGTCGTAGATGATCACCAGGGCCAGGTCGTCGACGTCCAAACCGCGCGCCGCGACATCGGTGGCCACCAGGATGCGGGCGCTTCGGTTGCTGAAGCGCAGCAAGGTCAAATCCCGGTCTCTCTGCTCCAGATCGCCGTGAAGCGCCAGGGCACTGTGGCGGCGACTGTTCAATGCTTCGGCCAATTCGGCGCAGCCTTGGCGGGTCTTGCAGAAGATCAGGCAGGATTCTGGCTGTCGTTGGCCCAGAATCTTCAGAAGCGTTTCCAGCTTGTGCTTTGGCTTGCTGACGGCATAAAACTGGTGTCGAATGGCAGTCTGTTCCCGGACCGGTTCGACGATAGCGCGCAGCGGCCGGGACTGGAACTCCTTACTCAGCCGCTCGATATCGTCTGGGAAGGTGGCCGAGAAGAGCAGAGTCTGGCGGTGATCTGGTGTCTGTCGAATGATCCCGGAGATGCTGTCGATAAACCCCATGTCGAGCATGCGGTCTGCTTCGTCCAGCACCAGAGTTCGCAGCCGATTCAGGCGCAGTGTTCCTTTGCGCAGGTGATCATCGATCCGGCCAGGAGTGCCAACGATCACATGGGTCCCGTGTTCAAGGGAGGCTTTCTGAGGCCCGATTGGCGTGCCGCCGCACAGGGTGATGATCTTGATATTGGGCAGGGGTGTGGCCAGCTTTCGAAATTCCTCGGCGACCTGTGCCGCCAGTTCACGCGTCGGGCACAGCACCAGGGCCTGGCAGTTGAACCGCCCGGGGTCGAGTTGTTGGAGAATGCTCAGGGCAAATGCGGCCGTCTTGCCGCTGCCGGTCTGGGCCTGTCCGACCAGGTCTCTGCCGGCCAACAGATGCGGTAGGGACTCGGCCTGGATAGGCGTCATGGCGCTGTAGCCCAGGGAGGCCAGATTGCCTCGCAGCGCCTCGGTCAAGGGCAGCGAATCAAATGAAGCAGAAGTCATGGGCCGGCCCTAGGGAAAAGGAGGACACTATACTCTTTGTCCACGATCCACACGCCACGGACCACCACCGCCCGAATGCTGCCGGTCCTGGCGTTGCCCGAGGTGATTGCTCATCCGTTCTGGCACCACACAATACTCATGGTATAGCGTTAGCCTGCAAGAGGATTCAACACAGGACGGATTAATGAGTGCACCAGTCATCATTCTCGGGGCCCACGGTGGGATTGGCGAGGCGCTGGCGCGCCGTCTGGCCGACCAGGGCCATTCGCTTTTTCTGACCGCGCGTGACAAGGAATCCATTTCCGACCTCGGTAAAGAACTGAAGGCCAGAACCACTGCGCTGGACGTCACCGACACGGACGCCATCGCCGAGGTTGTCGGTAGTGCCGACGAAGGTGACGGCATCGCAGGCTTGGCATACTGTATCGGCAATATCGTACTCAAGCCGCTCAAGTCCGCGACCGCCGAGGACTTTGTCGACACCTTCAAGCTCAACACGCTGGGCGCTGCCCTGTCGATCAAGGCTGCGGCGCAAAGTCTCAAGCAGGCCGGCGGCAGCGTCGTGCTTTTCTCCACCGTGGCAGTCGCTCAGGGGTTCGGCAACCATTCGGTCATCAGCACCGCCAAGGCGGGTGTGGAGGGGCTGACGCGCGCGCTGGCCGCCGAACTGGCGCCGGATGTTCGCGTCAATGCCATCGCCCCTAGTATCACGAATACCGGCATTGCGGAAAAACTGCTGTCCTCTGATCAGGTGGCCAAAGGTCTCGGTGACATGCACCCGATCGGTCGCTACGGCGAGCCCGATGACATTGCATCAATGGCAGCAATGCTGCTCGCGAGTGATAGCGGCTGGATCACTGGTCAGGTGATTGGAGTTGATGGTGGGCGCGGGTCCTTGCGCCTCGCAAGCCAATGACGCTTGGCCTGATTTAAAGGGGTCCGCTGACGGACTGAATGCTGCGCCCAACGCTTGTTTTCCCTTCGACTGCTTTTCTTTTTATGATGGGGCAGCACTGCTTGCATCGAAAAGGCCGTTCCTACATGTCATCGATTCACACATCACCGATCCGCTACGTCGAACCGGTTTTCCGACCGCCCAGCGAGGCAAATTCCCTGATCCTGCCGGTGACCGACGGCTGTTCCTGGAATCAGTGCACCTACTGCGAGATGTACACGGCGCCGCAGAAGAAGTTTAAGGCGCGCTCCGAAGACGATGTGCTGGAGATGATCCGGCGCTGCGGCGAGACTTTCGGTGATCAGGTGCGGCGGATTTTTCTTGCCGACGGCGATGCGCTGGTGTTGCCGACCCATCGTCTGCTGCGGATCCTCGACGCCATCCGCGAGCATCTCCCGTCTGTTGAGCGCGTGTCCAGCTACTGCCTGGCCAGTAATTTGAAGCGCAAGTCCATCGACGATCTGATCTCCCTGCGTGAGGCCGGCCTGCAGATGACTTACCTCGGGGCCGAGTCCGGCGATGACACGGTGCTGGAAAAGGTCAACAAGCGCGAGACGCAGGCGACGACCATCGAGGCCCTGAACAAGATGGGCGAGGCCGGTATGACCCGGTCGGTGATGCTGCTCAACGGCCTGGGCGGCGAGGGTTATAGCGACCAACACGCCGACCACTCGGCCGAATTGGCCAATGCGACCCAGCCCGAGTACCTGGCCACCCTGGTGGTCAGTTTCCCCCAGGGCGAGGCGCGTTTCCGAGAGGGCTTCCCGGATTACGAGCCCCTGGATCAGCTGGGGCTATTCAAGGAAATGCGGCGTTTAATCGGTCAGCTGGAACTGAAGGACACGGTCTTCCGCTCGGACCACGCGTCGAACTGGCTGGTGCTCAAGGGTTTATTGGGACGCGACAAGGATCGCCTGCTGCAGCAACTCGATACGGCCATTCATCAACCCGATCAGGCGCGCCTGCGCCCGGACTGGGCGCGCGGGCTCTAGCTTGTAGTGAAGAAGCTGCTGATCATCGCCCATGATCCGTCGCCGAATCTGGGCGTCCTCAGGCAGGCCCTGATCGACGGCGCGCAGGCATCTGGGATCGAGGCCGTGACCGTAGCGAGCTTGAGCCCATTCGATACCCGCTCCGACGATGTTCTGGCCGCCGATGCTGTGATTCTCCTGACACCGGAAAACCTCGGCTACATGAGCGGCGCTCTGAAGGACTTCTTCGATCGCTGTTTTCATGACCTGGAGGGCAGGACCGATGCCATGCCCTATGCGCTTCTCATCCGGGCAGGCCACGATGGTACGGGCACCCGGCGCGCGGTCGAGTCGATCTGCAGTGGCCTGAGCTGGAATCGCGCCCAGCCTGTGCTCCTGTGCAAGGGCCCGTGGCAGGACATCTTCGAGGATCAGACGCGCGAGTTGGGTATGACCGTTGCTGCCGGCCTTGAAGCGGGCGTGATCTGAGGCCTCTCAGGGTCGTCTCTGGCATTAGTTGCCGGATGCTCGGGTTCTCGATATATTTGATCGCTTCCGGGCCAAAGCGAATTTCTCATGGCAAAAGGCAGACGTGTGATGGGCATCGCGGGCTTCGGATTGCTTGCTGTCGTCATGGTGGTCGCCTTAAGGACCTGGCAGCTGCCGGATGCTGTTGTTTATCCCAGAGGGGATGACCAGGCCCGGGAAACACGAATTCAGTCGGTGGCGGTGGGCCGGGTTGCCGACCGGCTGGCTCAGGCAGTTCGTTTCAGAACGATATCGTCCGCTGTGGATGACCCCGAAGATCGATCATTCCTTGGCCTTCATACCTGGCTGGAGCAAACCTATCCCGATGCCCACCGCGAGATGTCGCGGGAGGTGATCAACGGCTATTCCCTGCTGTTCCGTTGGCCGGGTGAACGCGACTGCCTGGCGGCCGGGTTCATTTCTCACCTGGACGTGGTGCCGGTGGAAAAAGGCACCGAAGACGACTGGACCTATCCGCCCTTCGAGGGGGTGGTTGCCGACGGCTTCGTTTGGGGTCGCGGCGCGGTGGACACGAAAGACAATCTGATCATGCTGATGGAGGCTGCTGAAGCTCTGGCGAGCCGCGGATTTCAACCGCGCTGTGACCTGTATTTTATTTTTGGCCATGATGAAGAGGTCGGTGGCCGAAACGGGGCGAGGCGGATTGCCTCCTTGTTGCAGGCGCGCGGCGTCCGATTTGCCTGGCTGCTGGACGAAGCCGGTGGCATCGCTTCCAATCTTGATGGCAGCGTCACGCCGCCGCTCGCCTCGATCAGCGTCGCCAGCCAGGGCTACTTGACGATGCGTCTGACGGCGACGGCGCCGGGTGGACACTCTGCCTCAGGGATCGAGGATACTGCGATCACCCGTTTGTCTGAAGCGCTGATCCGTCTGCAGGAGAACCCGATGCCAGCGCGTCTTGACGGGGTGGCCGAGCGAGATGTTCTGGCGCGCGCCGCTGGCGGGCCGCTGGCGTTACGCGTCCTGGCTGGCAATCTCTGGCTTTTCCGGCCCCTGGCCGAGTCCCAGATCGAGCAGCGCGGCGGTCGGGGCATGCTGCGCACCACCATATCAGCGACTGTGATTGAGGGCGGCACGCAGGCCAATATCCTGCCGCAAAGTGCCTCGGCACTGGTCAATGCACGAATTCATCCGCGCTCCGACATCGACGAGGTGGTGGGTTGGGTGCGCAGACAGGTCGATTTGGAAGACATCGAGATCGAGATCGTCGAACCCGCGGATCCGCCGACCCGTGCAGTGGACCCCAGCTCGCCCGCATTTCGTGAAGTGGCCGCGACACTGACCGAGGTTCTGGGGCCAGTGCGCGTCGTGCCAGCGTTCGGATTCGGCGCCACCGATGCTCGGCATTTTCAGGACCTGACGGACGCCATACTCAATTTCGAGATGATTAATACTGATGTCAGCGGTGGCCAGCATGGCACCGATGAGAGGCTGGCAACGGACCTTCTTGCTGAGGGCATTGTGTTTTATCAGCGGCTGATGGAGCGTCATGGACGCCAGGCGATGGAACAATCAACGGGGTGACCGAAGCGCTGGCGAATTCGTCGACCCTGAGGCCACTCTCAAAGTGTCTGGCAGCGCCACCGGCTGCACAATGGAATCGACCCCGTCCCATTCTGTGAGCCGGCTGGGCGTTAGCGACTTCGACCTCAACAGACCGAGTGAGCCGCCAGATGGCGTCTTTAGATGACAGGTTCGAGGATGACGCGTTCTTGTGCAGGCGCGTACCGGGGAACCTCTGAATGACTTTGCTAGGGCGCGACGGGTCATCGCCTGTGAATCGGGTGTTCTCGGCGGATAGTCGGTCAATCGAGCAGATATTCGATCGTTGTCACCACGCGCACGACCTTGAGCTCCGGCGTCGATGGGTCTCGTTCGTTGATAGAAAAAAAGCCCTGGCGCGCCGAGCGGATCGGGCCGAGAGCGGCTTCTGAATCAGCCGCGAACTGGCTGGCGGCGCGCCGCGCATCGGCGGTGGCTTCGGCGATCATTTCGGGCTTGATGGCATTCAGGCCGGTGAACAGGAACTGGGCGGCCTGGCCCCAGTTGGGCGTCAACACCACGCCCTGGCCGATCAGCTCCGATGATTCCTGCAGCGCGCGCAGCGCCGAGGCGACATTGTTGGACTTCAGCGTCAGGCTGCGCTCGGCGGTGAAGCGATTGGCGGGTCGCTGATTTTCCACCGAATACAGCCATTGATCGGTGATGCGCGGCGGATTGGGGGTGATTTCTTCGTCGCTGAAACCACGCAGTTTGAGAAAGGCGATCACCGCCTCATCAGCGTTCTCGATTTCCTTGCGCAGCGCATCGAGCGATCCTGCCGACAGCTGATAGGCGATTGGCCAGATCGCCAGATCGGCGGCCACCTCGCGCTCGGCGAGGCCCTTGACTTCGACGTAACGGTCGCTGAGGCGAAAATCCCGGATGGCCGAAGCCACAATCACAGCGGCAATGATGAGGCCCAGCGCCAATAATGCACCGGTCAGGTTCGAGTGCTTTGAATCCATTGAGTCGCTCCGATGAACGATGCCCTTGAGATGGCATTATGCCGAGTGCTGGGTCGGTACGCCATGGGCTGTCGGTTGCCATGAGTTTGCTCGGTTATCGTGCAACTCAAGGCGCTGGGTCCCGGGTCAGGCCCGGGACGACGAGAAGGGCCGGGGATAGGTCTCTCTGTTGCCCCGGGCGAAAACCCGGGATCCAGGGAGTCGCCGGTGCATGGGCGTTGCTGAATCTCGGACTGTTTAGTCAACGTCAGCATAGGCTGTCGCCGTTTCTCCACACGAGACGACCAAGGAATGGCCGGCTATCTAGAACGAATTGGATGCGATCAAGCCTGGTCTTAATTACACTCGTCGGCCATGTGCTTGATCACTTTTTCTTTCAATCCCGGCTCAAAGCGGTTTTTATTGTTAGCGGCCAATCGGGATGAATTTCACGAGCGGCCGGCGCGGCCATTGGCCTGGTGGTCTCCGGAAGCGATTCTAGCCGGGCGGGATGAGCAAGCCGGGGGCACCTGGTTGGCGGTTGATCGCAGCGGTCGATGGGCCGCAGTGACCAATGTCCGCGACCCCGCGGCCGCTGGCGGGACTCGATCACGCGGTGAGCTGCCACTGGGCTTTCTTCGGTCCGATGACACGCCAGAAGCTTACGCACTTTGGGCCCAGAGCACGCAGAGCGAATTTGGGCCCTTCAATCTGCTCGTCGGTGATCCAAGCACGCTTTGGTGGGCTTCATCACAAGCGCCAGCCTGCGCCGTCGCCCCGGGCATTCACACGCTTTCGAACGGTGCCTTGGATGAAGCCTGGCCCAAGTCGACGCGGATAGCGGCGCGTTTGGAATCGCTGCGTTCAAAGCCTTTCGAAATCAACCCGCTGCTGGATCTGATGCATGACACTGAGCCCGCGGAAGACCAAGCGTTGCCCGACACGGGAGTCGGTATAAACATGGAGCATTTTCTGTCATCGCCCTTCATCGTGTCCGAACGCTACGGGACCCGCTGCACGACGGTGATGGCGCTGGGGGGCGAGCACCGTGTCTGCGAACGCCGATTTGAGCCGAGTGCGCGCGCCTTGGGTCAGCTGGACTACCGCTGGTAGGGTTGGGGCCGTTGCGCTAGAGGGATCCCGACGCAAAATCCGCCAGCCTCGAACGCTCGCCGCGTTTGAGCGTGATGTGCCCGGCATGCTTCCAGTATTTGAAACGGTCAACGGCAAAGGTCAGCCCTGAGGTGGTCTCGGTCAGGTAGGGCGTGTCAATCTGTTCGATATTACCGAGGCAGACGATCTTCGTCCCGGGTCCGGCCCGGGTGATCAGGGTTTTCATCTGTTTCGGCGTCAGGTTCTGCGCTTCATCGATGATGACGTAGCGGCTCAGGAAGGTCCTTCCCCGCATGAAGTTCAACGAGCGGACCTTGATGCGCGATGCCAGCAGATCGTTGGTGGCGGCACGGCCCCATTCACCGCCATGATCGTCGGGTTCGGTCAGGACTTCGAGGTTGTCCGTCAGGGCGCCCATCCAGGGCGTCATTTTCTCTTCCTCAGTGCCCGGCAGGAAACCGATGTCCTCCCCAACCGAAACGGTCACGCGAGTCATCACGATTTCACGGTAACGCTTGTCATCCAGAGTCTGCGCCAGTCCGGCGGCCAGGGCCAGCAGGGTCTTGCCCGTGCCGGCCGTGCCCAGCAGGGTGACGAAGTCGATCTCCGGGTTCATCAGGAGATTCAGGGCGAAATTCTGTTCCGGATTCCGCGCCATGATGCCCCAGACGCTGTTCTGCTGACGGCGAAAGTCCTGCGCGACCTCCAGTTCGATCGTCTCGTCCGACACCTCGCGGACAAGGGCTTCAAGGCCGTTGCCACCTGTCAGGCGAAGGCACTGGTTGGGATGCCAGTCGTCATCGTCTTGCCGCTGGAGGCGGTAAAAGGTGCGTGAGTCCTCTGTCCAGGAGTCCTTCGTGTCGTGGTGTTCCCAAAAATTCTGATCCTGCTCCAGCATGCCCGTGTAGAGCAGGCTGAGATCGTCCAGTGCCCGGTCGTTCTGATAGTCCTCAGCCGGCAGGCCGTGAATGGCTGCCTTGATCCGCAGATTAATGTCTTTGGAAACCATGATGACGTCCCGGTCGGGATGTCGTTTGGTCAGATGCAGCGCCGCACGGATGATTTCATTGTCGGCAATCGAACGGTCGCCCACCAGCTGCGTGCCGTTTTCAACTGGCTCAGTCTGAAAGTAGAGCCTGCCGCTACCAACCTTCAAATCCAGGCCTTCAGGCTCTTGCAGCGCCAGGCCGCCGTCGATATCGCCCTCGCGATCCATCATTTCTCCGATGAAGCGACTGACCTGACGCACGTTTCTTGAAACTTCGGACAGCCCCTTCTTCGCTCGATCGAGTTCTTCAAGAACCATCATCGGCAGATAGACATCGTGTTCGGCGAAGCGAAACAGGGCCGTGGGATCGTGCATCAGCACGTTGGTGTCGAGCAAATAGAAACGCGGGCGATCGGCCATGGTCTGACGTGGCTCCCGTAGTGTTGAGACTTTCAGTGAGTGGGGATGTCGGGCAAGGGGTTGAGCTCAGCTCAGGTTCCTCACGGCCTCGAGCACCTCTTCGACATGCATCGGGACGCGGACCTTGCGCCATTCCTTTACCAATTCACCCTCTGAATTGAATAGAAACGTGCTCCGCTCGATACCCATGACCTTTTTTCCGTACATGTTCTTTTCTTTCATGACATCGAATTCGCGGCACAGCTTTTCTTCCGTGTCAGCGAGCAGCGGAAAGGGAAACGCCTGCTTGGCGGCAAATTTCTCGTGACTGGCGACCGTGTCGCGGGACACGCCAAGGATTTCGCAGTCCTGCGCCTGGAACTCGGGGTAGTGTTCACGGAAATCCTGACCCTGCTTGGTGCAGCCGGGGGTGTTGTCGCGCGGATAGAAGTACACCACCAGTGGTTTTCCCTTGAAATCAGCCAGTTTCAGCGCGCGGTCGCCGGTGGCGGGAAGTTCGATGGACGAAAGGCTTGGCGTGTTTTCAGGCATAGATATAAAAGTTTCGTTAATTCAGGAACTTGGGGTGAAGCCTGCCCGTCAAAAGCGGCAAGCATTCGGTTAGAATGTCATGTGCAAGGTAGCACAAACACCTCATGACGGGCGATGCGATAGCGGCGCCCACTGGCCAACAGAGAAGCCCATGATTTCAGGTTCGATCACAGCGCTGATAACACCGTTCAGAGACGATGACTCGATCGATGAGGCGCGCTGGCGGGAACTGCTGGACTGGCATCGCCAGGCCGGCACTCATGGCGTTGTGGTCGGTGGAACAACGGGGGAGTCGGTCAATCTGAGCGAGGGCGAATTCGAGCGTTTGCTGGCGCTGGCGCTCGAGCACGTCGGCAAATCAATGCGTGTGCTTGCCGGGACCGGCGGACCGTCGACCCGGGAGACGGTTGACCGAACTCGCCTGGCGGCACGGATCGGCGCCCACGCCGCGCTGGTGGTCACGCCCGCCTACAACCGGCCAACCCAGCACGGTCTCGAGCTGCACTATCGAACGGTGGCCGACAGCGCCGACCTCCCAATCGTGCTCTATAACGTGCCCTCGCGGACAGCTTGCGATCTGTTGCCTGAAACCGTGGGGCGTCTGGCAACGCACGATTCGATCGTCGCCATCAAGGAGGCCGTTGGCGATGCCGACCGAGTCCTGGCCCTTCTCGATACGGGTCTGAGCGTGCTGAGCGGTGACGATCCGACCTGCTGTCGATCGATGCTGGCCGGAGCGGTTGGCGTGATCTCGGTGGCCTCGAACATCGTGCCTGGGCGCCTGGTCAGGCTCTGCGATCTGGCCACTCGGGGTGAAAATGATGCGGCAGAGTCGCTCGATCAGACGCTGGCACCCCTGTATCGATTTCTCGGCGCGCAGTCGAATCCGATCCCAGTCAAATGGATGCTCCACCGAATGGGTCGGATCGGCCCGGGGTTGCGGTTGCCTCTGAGCCCCCTGGATTCCGCCTTTCGAACGCAGGCCGATCAGCTGATCGAGAGTCTCGAGCTGGACTCGGTGCGCGATGTTGCCTAAACTGAGCGGTCGATTTTTCGGTCAGGAGACTCTTCTGGCCAATCTATCCCTGAGATCAACAGGACCAAGGGGTCAATGAATTCTTATCGTGTTGCACTGATTCTTCTTGCGGTCGCTCTGGCGACCGCGTGTTTCAATCGGGATTCTCGACCGGTTTACGTCCAGAGCGAAGAAGTGCCTGAGCTGGAAGTGCCGGAAGATCTTTCCTTGCCCAACGTTCGTCGAACCTACGACATTCCTGGCGCGTATCTTCCTCAGCTGGCCGGGGTCGGTGACGAAGCGAGTCCGCCGGTGGTGCTGTCCAGCGCTGAAGCCGAGGCCTCTCGCTCGCACATTCGCTTCGGTTCGCGCGGGCTGTATCTAGAAGTCGAGGACGAGCCTGAGAGCGTGTGGCGCCGCCTGGGCTTCACCCTGAACCGTGGTGGTATGAGTCTTCGCCAGGCGGTGGAGAGCGAGCGCCGTTACCGTTTCCATCTCGATCATGAGCCGATAAGAATTGACCAGGCCTGGACGGAGAATCTGGCGTTTTGGCGAGGCGACGAGTTCCTCGACTACGGCGGCGAGTATCAGCTTGAACTTCAGGAAGAAGGCAACGACAGCACGCGGATCGTCTTGCTCAGCGCTCAGGGTGAAGTGCTGCAGATGGACCGGGCTGAATTTGTTCTGGCCAGGCTGCGCGACCGGCTCGGCTGAGAAAATGGGCCGGTTGCTCGGCAACCGACCGGGAATCAACGCTCGAGTAATTTGATCTTTTCGGGTTTGTCTTCCCACGATTTGGCATCGGCCGGCGCTGCTTTCATCTCCGTTATAACCGGCCATTCTCGCGACAGCTCGGCGTTGAGCTCGAGGAAAGCCTGCTGACCGGCGGGCAAGTCGTCTTCCGGATAGATCGCCTCCACCGGGCATTCGGGTTCGCACAAGGTGCAGTCGATGCATTCCTCCGGGTCAATGACCAGGAAATTCGGGCCTTCATGAAAACAATCCACTGGGCACACTTCCACGCAATCGGTGTATTTGCACTTGATGCAGTTTTCGGTGACGACAAAAGTCATTCGCTTGAAGCCTCGCTTGATTGCTTTGGTGTTCACTCGGAACGCAGACTGTGATGCCTGTCTGCAAGGTGCTAGAATTGGTGCCATATATTAGCAAAGCGGATACCCTTCCGTTCATGGATTTTCCCATCACCGCATACACCTCTTGCCTTGCAAAGCTTCAGTTTTGAATACGCAGCTCGATCACGCTTCCGGCCATTCGCTGCGCATCATCGAACTTGCTGAACACGGCGTCCAGCCGCGCAAGATCAGCCCCAATGCGACCAAGGTCGTCGAACGTCTGCAGCAGGCCGGCTACAAGGCTTACCTGGTCGGTGGTTCCATCCGCGATCTGCTGTTGGGGGAAAATCCCAAAGATTTCGACGTCGCCACCAGCGCCACGCCAGAGCAAGTCAAGCAAGTCATGCGTAACGCGCGTCTGATCGGGCGCCGATTTCGACTTGCTCACGTTCGCTTCGGGCGTGAAATCATTGAGGTCGCAACCTTCCGGGGCTGCCCAGAAGGTGAGGGCGGCGATCAGCGCGAGGTCAAACACACGGGACGCGTGCTGCGCGATAACGTCTACGGCAGCGAGGAAGAGGACGCGCGGCGGCGAGATTTCACCATTAATGCCTTGATGTATGACCCGACGACCGAAACCATTCGTGATCATGTGGGGGGCTATGAGGACGTGCTGGCGCGCCGACTGCGTTTGATCGGCGATCCGCAGACGCGCTATCGGGAGGACCCGGTGCGCCTGCTTCGAGCCGTCCGTTTTCAAGTCAAGCTGGATCTTTCCATCGAGCCTGAGACCGCCGGACCCATGGTGGCGATGGCCACGCTGCTCGGTGACATTCCTCCGGCCCGACTGTTCGACGAAATTCTGAAGTTGTTCCTGGCCGGGAAGGCCTGGCCAACCTACCAGTCACTGGTCCGCCAGCAGCTGTGGGAAGAGCTGTTTCCGAATCTGTTTTCTGACCCCTCGAATCCCCCGCTGTTGGTCGAACAGACGCTGCGCAACACCGATCAACGTGTCCAGGATGGCTTGCCCGTCACGCCAGGCTTCCTTTTTGCGGCGTTCCTGTGGCCACGCGTCAAACCCAAGGCCGACGCCTTGATGGCCAAAGGAATGGCGCCGGTCGAGGCGCTCGCAGAAGCCGGCGAACTGGCCATCGTTGCCCAAGCCCAGCGGGTCGCGATTCACCGCCGTTTCTCGACCATGTCGAAGGAAATCTGGTGCATGCAGCCGCGCTTCGAGAAGCGTCGCGGCAAGCGGGCCCTCCGATTGATCAGCGAGCGCCGCTTTCGAGCCGCCTATGATTTCTTGCTGCTGCGTTCCCTCGAGGAGCCCGAGCTCAAAGAACTGGCCGACTGGTGGACCGAAATTCAGGAAAAAGACGGCGAAGCGCGCACGGCCATGACGCAAAACGCCCCGGCCAAGCGTCGTCGGCGCAGGAAAAACGCCAAGTCAGGACCCGCCTCCGCGGCCGAGCCGCCGGCTACCACTTCGTGATCCTCTGATGTCGAGCGCCTGGATTGGTCTGGGCAGCAATCAGGGACAGCCCGCGACCCACCTCGCCCAGGCCTTGCAGGCGCTGCAGGAGCTATCCGCAACCCGAGTTGTTCAAGCCTCCAATGCCTACCTGACGCCGCCGTGGGGTTTGACCGATCAGGACGATTTCCTGAACGCCGTCGCCGAGCTGGCCACCGATCTCCTGCCACTTGAATTGCTCGATGCCATGTTGAAGATCGAGGCCGATTTCGGTCGGATCCGAGATGGCAGGCGATGGGGTCCTCGCACGCTGGATCTCGATTTACTGACCTACGGCGGCCTGGTGGTTGACTCGCTGCGCCTGACGCTGCCGCATCCTCGCCTGCACGAACGCGCCTTCGTGTTGATTCCTCTCAACGCCCTGAGGCCGGATCTTGAGATCCCGGGGCGAGGGCCTGTCCAGGACCTTCTCAAGGCGATTCCATTGAAAGAACGCGCTGACATAAAACCATCAGTGGCGTTGAATTACCATCGTGGACCATGATTGACCTGAAGCGAAACGTCACCGTTCCCGGTTTGTTGGAATTCAAGCGCGCCGGCATCCCGATTGCCATGCTGACGGCCTACGACGCCAGCATCGCTCGTCGAATCGATCAAGCCGGTGTCGACTGCGTGCTGGTCGGCGACTCCCTCGGCAATGTGATCCAGGGCCATTCATCAACTCTGCCGGTGACCGTCGATGATGTGGTCTACCACACGCACGCCGTTGCGCGCGGCCTCGAGCGAGCGCTGCTGGTGGCCGATCTTCCGTTCATGAGCTATCACGATCCTTCAACGGCCATGGAAAGCGCCGCCAGCCTGATGCGCGCCGGTGCCGGAATGGTCAAGCTGGAGGGCGGCGCACCGGTGATTAACATCGTGACAAGCCTGGTCGGGCAGGGCATTCCCGTCTGCGCGCATCTGGGCCTGACCCCGCAGCATGTGCATCGATTTGGAGGCTATCGCGTCCAGGGTCGCGAGCAGTCCACGGCCGATTCACTGGTCAAGGACGCGCTGGCGCTCCAGGCCGCCGGTGCTGGTCTGTTGGTGGTCGAGTGCATTCCCAAGGACCTGGCCGATCGCGTCACCAGGGCGCTGCATATTCCGGTGATCGGCATCGGCGCCGGCGCCGATGTCGACGGGCAGGTCCTGGTCAGCTACGACATGCTGGGGATCAGTTCGGCGCGCGCTCCCAAGTTCGTGCGCGATTTTCTGTCGGATGGCAGGGGAGTCCTGCAGGCCCTGGAGGCTTACGTTGACGCGGTTCGTCAACGAGATTTTCCGAGCCCGGCAGAAAGCTACGAATGAGTCTGGAAGCGACCACTGATCTTGATCGCCTGCGCGACCAGGTGGCTGCCTGGAGAGCCGCGGGCGAACGCATCGGCCTCGTGCCGACCATGGGCAATCTGCACACCGGCCACCTCGCGCTGGTCGAGCACCTGAAATCGAGCTGTGATCGCCTGGTCAGCAGCATCTTCGTCAATCCGGCCCAGTTCGGGCCCGGCGAAGATTTCGAAAGCTACCCGAGAACGCTGGACAAGGATCTGGTGGCCCTCGAGGAGGCTGGCGTCGATCTGGTCTGGGCTCCGGCGGTCGAGGTGATGTACCCGCTCGGTGCGGCCTTTCTGGTCAACGTGCCCGACGCCCTCGCCAGCACGCTGTGTGGGCGCGATCGGCCTGGCCATTTTGATGGCGTAGCCAGCGTGGTGCTGCGACTGTTCCTGCAGGTGCTGCCGGACGCTGCGATGTTCGGAGAGAAGGACTTTCAGCAGCTGCTCGTGATTCGGCAGCTGGTGCGCGATTATGCGCTTCGCATCGAGGTTCAGGGTCTGGCAACCGTCCGCGAGCCGGACGGCCTGGCAATGAGCTCGCGCAATCAGTACCTTACGACCGATCAGCGCAGGGTTGCCGGTCGTCTGCATCGGGTGCTGGAACAGACCGCAGAGCGCATACGGGCGGGCGAGGACTGGTCGATGCTGCAGGCCGGAGCTGAGGAATCGCTGAAATCAGCTGGTTTTACGCCGAGGTATTTCGAGTGGCGATCGGCGCAGACCCTGGGCCCCCCCGTTCCTGATCATCCCCAGCGCCTGCTGGCAGCAGCCCACCTGGGCCGTGCTCGCTTGATCGATAACGTTCGGGTTTAGGTGGTTCGGTTGGTTCGGTTGGTTTGGTTGCTTGCACGCCGGTCGACCTGGTTAAGCAAGTACACCCGCTTAAGGAACAAATGCAACCAGACCATTCTTAAGGACCCACCCACCGCGACACGGCCGCGCCGAGCAGATCCGTCAGCCCTTTCCCCTTGATTTGCGACTCCGGATCCAGGTCAGGACCGTCTCCCATTCTTCCCAATCCTTCCAGGCCAGATAGGGCGGCAGGTCGGCGACGGCCTTGCCGGACTCGAACGCGCGGACGTAGTTCATGGAGTCCCTGAGCTTGCCCACCACCGGGAACCGGAAGTCGTCGAGAAAGCCGCTCAGCTCGCGGTAGATCAGCGTCTGGGGGCGCACGCGATTGGCAATCAGTCCGATCACCGTTTGCCGTTCTTTGACCGGTTTGAGTTCGAGCAGGCCGTTCAGGAAGCGCCAGGCGGCCCGCATATCGACAGGCGAGGGCAGAACCGGAATAAGAATGGTTTCCGAGCGGCGCAGGATATGTCCCAATTCACTGCCGTGCAGACCGGCTGGCGTGTCCAGAATGAGCGTGTCCGCGTCCGGCGGCGCGCGAAGCGGCCCGCCCTGGCGATTGACCTCAATGATTTCCGGGGCGAAATCGCCGCGTTGACTCAACCAGTCATTACTGGACTGCTGGGGATCCATATCGGCCAGCGCGACCGAGTGACCTTCCCAGGCCAGCGCAGAGGCCAGATTCGTCGCGATCGTTGTCTTGCCGCAGCCACCCTTGGCGTTGATTACCGCGATGGTTCGGATCGTCATACTTTCCTCCCTGGAGCGTTGTTTGGTCGCCGTTCCCGAGACAATCAATAGCGACGAGGGTCAGGTATGCCGGAATGCAGCATCCAGATCTCGCTTTCTTCATCATAGCGCCAGATTTCGCGGTGGTCGATAACGCGTTCGCGAGCCGTATGGATGTGATAAAGCCTCAATTGGGTTCGGCGCTCGATCTCCAGACCGTTGGGATTGGCGACCACCTGACGCACGCGGTACTCGGTCACTCTGAATTGCTCCAGACGATCGATGTCCAGCACGGAAATCGGATTGGCAGCCAGCCACTCGGGGTCGATGAAATCCAGCAAAGGATCCTTATGTTCACTCCATCGGACGATATTTTCCCAGGCCTGGAATCGCTCTCGTTTCTGCTGATCCGGCGGGCCGCTGGCACAGCCCGCCAGCAGTGCTGCGCAGAGCATGCTCAGTAGTATAGTTCGATTCATCTTGGACCTCGTTCGTTGGAGGGTTTGACCAGCGCAGCATACCGAGCGCTCAGACTGGCCGCCACCCTATCGGCCACCCGAACCTCCGGCGACATGGCAAATGCGGCTTTCCCGCGCTCGTCCAGGCGTTTTAGAAAGGCATCGATCTGCGCGCTGTCCGGCCAGCGGGCAACGGCCTTGAAGCCGCCATCAACCGGGATAAGAAATCGCAGCTCGCAGCGTCCGATGACCAGATCAGCGGCGCGTCCTTCCCGGCGCAGAATCAGCCGGGGCAGGGACCATCCGGCTAGAATCAGGGCGCTGCTCAGGGCACCCCCGAATGCCGTTCCCTTGTCGTTGACGTTCGGTGCCAGCGGGAGATCTAGCACAAGGCCCCGGTCATCCAGGCGCTCGATTGACAGCCCCATTGCCCCACCGAGCGGAATCTGGAGCGTCAGCGTGTCGCTCAACCAGCGTATTTCTTCGTCGTAGTCGTGGCTCATCCTGGCAGTGTAGCGGGAAAGGGCGCTGGGGAAAGGTTTCGAAACCCGAATTCAGACGCGCTGGTGCTGAAGTTTGACCTCACCACAGAACGCGCCGCGTACAATGCCGGCATGCTTTCTTCCACCCCTCGCCAGTCCCTTCCGTTCATCGCGCGCACGCTGATGCCGCGTGAGATCTGGGCCAACGGCACGATGGCGGTGGCCCTTGGGGCACTGGAAGGCGGCGTCGTGGGAGTGCTGGTCAAAAACGAGTTTGCCGGTGTTGCGCCGACCGCCTGGATCAATCTGGCCGTGGCGCTGGTGGCCGGCGCGCCGGCCTTCGCGAACATGGCCTCACTCTCGATTTCCGGCCTGGCCGAAGGCCGCGATAAAACGGCCTGGGTCTCGAGGATGATGCTGCTGACCGCCCTTGCTCTGATGGCAATGGCGCTGATGCCCTACACGGGCTGGGGTCTGATCGGGCTGGCGCTGGCCATGGTGACGGCGCGATTGGCCTGGGCCGGCGTAATCACACTTCGCGCCGCGATCTGGCGGGCCAATTTTCCGCGCCACGTGCGCGCCCAGATCACAGGACGAATCACCGTGATCTATTCGATGACCATTGCGCTGACGGCCGCCGTACTGGGTGGTGTGATGTCGGTCTGGCCGGATTCCTGGCGCTGGATGTTTCCCGTCGCCGGGGCGCTCGGCGTCTTCGCTGCTATGCGATACCAGCGCATGCGTATTCGAATGGGCGCTCGCCTGCGCCGTCGCGAGCAGGCGCAGCGGCTTGATCGGCAGGGCGGCCAGTTTCGTGCCGCATTCGGGATCCTCAAAGCCGATGTCTGGTTTCGTCGCTACATGCTGACAATGTTTGCCTTTGGCTCAGGCAACCTGATGGTGATTGCCCTTCTGGTGATCATTCTCAACGATCAGTTTGGCTTCGCCAAGCTCTCCCAGATGCTCATCACGACCTCGCTGCCCCTGGTCGGGGTGGCGGTGTTTACGCCGATCTGGGCGCGGCGCCTGGATGCGACGCATATCCTGGATTACCGCGCCCGTCAGGCCTGGAGCTTCGTGCTGGCCATCGGACTGTTTGCGCTTGCCACCATTCTGTCTCAACCCTGGCTGTTCTGGGCCGGAGCGGTCGCGCTGGGGGCAGCGTTTGCCGGCGGCAAGCTGGGCTGGAACC
>JGI12210J13797_10382027_pt1 | contig 30165 bp, 23 predicted proteins | sample ElkSlonscriptome_3_FD_13797 | JGI IMG/M metagenome (IMG submission 13797) | reverse complement strand
CTCGACATAGCGCTGCAGTCGATATGTCTCGTCTTGGTTGAGATCCTTAAACATCCAGATGTAAGCGGCGAGCGCTTCCTCTGTGTTTTTGAACACAGTGTGGCGGTCGAGCTCAAGTATCTCGACGTTGGCGCAGATACCCATGGAATAGAGAAAATTGAGGGTAAAGATATAATCAGGACCGGAACTGAATTCGCGGCCCACTGCAGCAAAGGCCTCGGGGTCGAAGGGGCTTGGGGCTATGCGGTCGGTTATGAAAACATAGCGACGGGCGATGTCGTTGAGCTTTTTCAGGGCCGATGGCAGATCGGCTATGTTTAGCGAGCGCGAAGCTATGGCAATGTCTGCAGTCTCGATGTCGTGGCTACGCCAGTCATCCTCCCAGGAACAGTGCACGCAGCGTATATTGTCGAGGCCTTCGTCTCCGGCCCGGGCCTCAATGACGTCCAGCATTTTTCTGGAATAGTCGATGGCGGTGACGTTTTTGACCATCCTGGCCAGCGGCAGGGCCAGGGTGCCCGGTCCACAGCCGACATCGACCACGGTACAGTCCGGATCAAGCGGCAGGCGTGAGAGCAGAAGAGGAATATAGGGGGAATCACTGGTCCTCTCGGCAAAGGCCCCCGCCTTTTTATCCCAGTCTGTGGCCTTTTTGCTGCGCCAGGATTTGTGTTTGCGTTCATTCTGCCAGAGTTGGAGCCAGTCTATGTTTTTATAGAAGCGTGGAGAGTGGGGCGCCATAGTGAACTCCGAAGGGCGAATGGTGGATATTTCTGTGTATATAGTGGGCTCTATCCACAAAAACAGAAGCGGCAGTCTCAAGGATAAAGAGTCTCCGGAGCCGGCAGCAGTGTTTTGGATAAGACCCCGCGATACCGGCGGATTGTATCACAGCGATGGCAGTCGTGCAAGGTGCCCTGTATCGTAGAAGGGCAAAAATAATTGACACCGAAACACATGTGTGGTTAATATTGATGGTTTGTTGTTTATAGTCCCAGAAAAAGCATCGGGGCGGGATATTATCGCGGCGGGAGCACACCCTTCAACTCCCCCGCTGCCGATTGAAAACAGAGAACGTATCCATCCAGGCATGGATTCAAACCAAGGTGTAAACAAATGAGTAAACGTACTTTTCAGCCAAGCAATATCAAACGTAAGCGTACCCACGGGTTCAGAGCCCGCATGAGCACTCGCGCCGGACGGGCAATTCTCAACGCACGCAGAGCCAGAGGGCGTAAGAGACTCTCTGCCTGATCCTTTTGAAGGAATACGCTCTTCCTAAAGCATGCCTGTTGCGAAAAAATAAAGAGTTTGAACAGGTATATAGACGGGGTATGCGGCTGTACGGAGATGGCTTCACCCTTATTTGCACAAGAAATACTCTTGGCTTTAACCGTCTGGGAATAAGTGTTCACCGTCGGGTCAAGGGAGCGGTGCGAAGGAATCGGATCAAGCGAATTATTCGGGAATCATTTCGCTTGAACAGGGAGCGCTACCCGCAGGATGCAGATATCGTCATGGCCGTCAAGCCCCCATTTTCGGCCGCCTCTCCGGAAGCGGTGACCGAGGCCGTGTCTCATCTCACTTTCCAGGACGGCACACCCAATGAACATTAAGATGACCCCATGGTATTGGCCCAGATTACTGACGCTTGCCTGCATCCGCATATACCGCTATAGTATTTCGCCCTGTCTGCCGCCCAGCTGCCGGTTTACCCCGACCTGTTCGTGCTATGCACTTGAGGCTGTAGAACGTTACGGCCTCGTCAAAGGACTCTTTTTAAGTGCAAAGCGGCTGGCCAGGTGCCATCCTTTCTGCAATGGCGGATATGACCCACTCCTTTGATAAACGACTAATACCAGACCTTTTTCTCCTCTAGAGCAGGATAATCGCATGGATACCTATAGAGCTTTTCTGGCAATACTCATCTCATTTCTTATTCTGATCGGCTACCAGTATTTTTTTGTCGGTTTTCAAAGTGAGGAGACTGTTGTCGAGGGCAGTGCCGATACCGTTCGGACTACGCCTTCAGAGAGCGGCGTACAGCAGCAGTCGCAGATGCAGCAACCGGCAACGCAGCAGCCGCAGCTGGCAACGACTCCGCAAGTGCCTGCCGCCGTACCCCAGCCTATGGCAGGAGGGGATGCCAAAAAGATTTCGGTGGAAACGCCGCTTTATAGAGCGGTGCTTTCGGAGGCGGGAGGGACGGTGACCAGTTTCGTTTTGAAGAACCATCGTGAAACCAGCGCCGAGGACTCACCGGGAAAACAGTTGATAGAAAACCCACAGAACATGGGATATCCTCTCAAGTTTGGCTGGGGCAGTGTTATACCGGCCGATAGCTTTTACCAAGCGGCCGACAGCGTCGTCGAATTCGAAAACGGTACGGGCGAACTGCGTATGACGGCGACGACACCTGCCGGATTGCAGGTTGAGAAAGTCTTCCATTTCAAAGAAGACAGCTATATTATTGAAATGGATATCCGCGTATCCAACCCCACCGGACAGACCCTGCAGGGCAGCCCGCAACTGCACCAGGTCAACGTGCCCTTCGAGGAGAGAAGCACCTTTAACCGCTTTCTCTTTATCGGCCCGGCAGCCTACCGCAACGGCGAGTTGAAGGAGTACAAGACCAAGGAGTACGAGGAGGGGCCGAAAACGGTGCAGGGGGTCTTCGACTGGGTGGCCTTCGAGGGCACTTATTTTATGTGCGCCATTATTCCCGAGACCAAGGAGCCGTCGACCTTTGTCATGCAGGGCAATGAGGATATTACCTATACACAGCTCTCCGGCGGTCTTGACACCTTGAGTCCCAACGACTCGGCTATCTACCAGTACCGCCTGTTCTATGGTCCTAAAAAACTCTCTCTTCTCAAAGAGTTAGGGTATAATCTCGACAGGTCTATCGATTTCGGCTGGTTCGATTTTATTGCCAAGCCGACACTGCATCTTCTCAACTTTTTTCACAGCTTCTTCAAGAACTATGGCATTGCCATTATCATGGTCACCATCATTTTTAAGGCGATTTTCTGGCCGATAACCCAGAAGGGCCTCAAGTCCATGAAAAACATGCAGAAGCTGCAGCCGAAGATGGTCAAGCTCAAGGAGAAATACAAAAACGATCCCCAGCAGATGAACCGCGAGGTCATGGCCCTCTACAAGACCTATAAGGTCAATCCCTTGGGCGGTTGCCTGCCTATGATTTTGCAGATACCTGTCTTTTTCGCCCTCTATAAAGTCCTGTTGCTCTGTATCGAGCTGCGCCATGCGCCTTTCATGCTCTGGATTAATGATCTGTCAGCACCGGACAGGCTGTGGATAGGCTTCGATATCCCCTATCTCGGGGGAGTGCCCGTATTGACCCTGTTGATGGGCGCCTCGATGTTTATTCAGCAGAAGCTTACACCGACGACGGCGGATCCTACCCAGGCGCGGATCATGATGATGCTGCCGGTGGTGTTTACCTTTATGTTCGTCAACTTTGCCTCCGGTCTGGTGCTCTACTGGTTTGTCAACAACCTCCTCGCCATTCTCCAACAGCAGTTGATCAATCGCGGGGCCGCCAAAAAAGCCTAGAAGCGCCTCCAATGACAAGACCAGCGATACTGACTGCAGGCGATCGATGAATTTTTCATTCAGGAAAAGTCAATGACCTCAAACACGAAAGATTTCTACGGCAAAGAAGTTACCGATGCAATACAGCAAGCATGTGATACATTACAGGTACCCCAGGAACAGCTGGAGATAGAAGTCGTCGAAACAGGCTCCACCGGAATTTTCGGACTCATTCGCAAGAAGGCTCATATACGGGTCTCTATGAAGAAGAGTGAAGGCAAGGTAAAAAACGTTCCCGCAAAACAGCGCAAGGCTTCGACGACGGCCGAAAAGAACAAAGCCGCCGCGCCCAGACCAGAGGCAGGCACGGCCGGTGAGGCAGAAAAGAAGGTGGCGCCGTCGCAGGCTCCCGTTGAAAAAGCCATAGAGGAAGAGCCCAAACCACCTCAAGATGTTGCTCAGGCCGTACAGCAGCATGAGGATACTTCGGCACCGAAAAGCCAGGAGGAGCAGGAGTACCTGGATAATGGCACTGAAGACGACGATAATGAGCCATTGAATGGGGCGGTGTCGGATAACGATCAGGAAAGCACCGAACTTTCTGAAAGCACTTTGGCGCTGATCACAGAAGAGTTGCAGCGGATTCTCGAACTGATGGGCTACCCGTCGGTCGTTGAGATAAGCGCCAGCGGCACCTCGGTACTCTGCCAGGTGAGTGAAGAGCATGAGGCTGTTCTTACCGGCCAGGATGGAAAAACGCTTGATTCTCTCCAGTATCTGCTGCGAAAGATTATTGCCAGGAAGGTGCCGGAGAGACTGCGTCTGAGCGTCGATGTTGGCAACTACCGTCAGAAGCGGCTCGATGAGCTCAAAGCGCAGGCGCTTGAAATGGCCGGCAAGGTCAGGGAGGACGGCAAGACCCAGGTTATCACCGCCCTGTCTCCCTCGGAAAGACGGGTCATTCATATGAGTCTCCAGGAAGACAAGGAGATACGCAGCCGCAGCGTTGGCGATGGACTGTTTAAAAAAATCCTCATTTATAAGCCCGGTAAAGGCGGTGGCAAAGGGGGAGGCCGCAAACGCAGCAACTCCCGCGGTCGCAAGGGCGGCAATAACCGCAAGAAAAGCGACGGTACCTCGTGAGGTCGGAGCCTCACATGACGAAAGCGCTATTGCGCCGTACCAGGTGCTAAACAGGTCCCCAGATGTCTATGACTGAACACAGCTCTGAGGAAAGAACCATTGCCGCCATCTCGACGCCTCCCGGTTCCGGCGGTATCGGCATTATCCGTATAAGCGGCCCTCTGTCGCTGCACGTGCTCAAATCTGTTTTCAGCCCGCACAATCCCGAATGCGATTTTCGCAGTCACCATCTTTTTTACGGTACCATCAATGATCCAGAGAACCAGCGTCTTCTTGATGAGGTGCTGGTGGTCTACATGGCGGCGCCCAGCACCTACACCCGGGAAGATGTGGTGGAGGTCCATTGTCACGGTAGCTATCTTGTGTTGCAGTCCATTCTTGAAGTTCTGCTCCGGCAAAACCTCGATCTGGCCCAGCCGGGAGAGTTCACCAAACGTGCTTTTCTCAACGGTCGCATCGATCTGACCAGGGCCGAGGCAGTAATCGATATCCTGGCGGCCAAAACGCGTAAGGGGATAGATATTGCCCAGGACCAGCTGGCCGGTGCACTTTACCAGCGGGTGGATACAATTCGCCGGAGCCTGACTACCATGCGGGCCGTGATCGAAGTCTCCATCGACTTCCCCGACGAGGAAATCGAAATAGTCGATCACGAAGTTCTCAGGGTTCAACTGGAAAGCGAGGTGGCTCGGCCCATTGAGTATCTTCTGCGCTGCGCTGATCAGGGACGCATATACAGAGAGGGAGTGTCGGTGGTTATCGTCGGCAGACCCAATGTTGGTAAATCCAGCCTGCTCAATGCCTTGCTGCAGGAGGAAAGAGCCCTGGTGACGGCGGTTCCCGGTACTACCAGAGACAGCATCGAGGAATGTGTCGATGTCCTGGGCATGCCGGTTCGACTTGCCGATACCGCCGGCATACGAAAAGGTGCCGATGAGGTCGAAGAGCTGGGAATACAGCGGGCCAGGCGGCTGGTCAACCAGGCGGATGTCATTTTCTTTATGCTGGATGGCGCCGTCGGTGTGACACCGGAAGATCTTGAGTTGTTCACAACCGTCTCTCATAAGCCTATGATAGTGTTGATCAATAAGATCGATCTCATCCAAGATCCAGCAGAGATCGAGCTTGCGGCACTGGGCCAGGATGTGCCGCGGGTACCGATCTCAGCTAAAAGCCTATACGGCCTAGAGGATTTAAAAAAACTCCTCTTTGAGACGGTAACGGGGGACAAGGACCAGTGGCAGGAAGAGGGCTGCGCTCCCAATCTCAGACACAAACAGAGTCTGCAGAAAGCTCATTCGGCCTGCACCAGCGTTCGGGAGGGGCTGGAAGCGGGAGTGAGCACGGATCTGCTTGCCGTTGATCTGCAGGAGATTCTCGACCAGCTGGGCGATATCGTCGGAGAGACCACTACAGAGGATATTCTTGATGTGATTTTCGAGCAGTTCTGTCTGGGTAAATAATACTTCCCGGCTATCGTCAATGCCGGAGGCGCTTTTGCGTTTGATATAGGTGAGAGGATGTTCAATTTTGAGTTTTCAGAAAGCCTGATAGTCCATTTTCGCAGGGTGGAGATACTCCGTAGGGAGGCTCTTTCCCTGCAAGATATTGATCTCAGCGAGACGCAGCTTACCGATATAGAACTACTGCTCAACAGGGGCATGTATCCCCTCGATGGATACATGAACCGGGAGAATTATGCGTCGGTCCTCGATACCATGCGCCTGGCCGACGGCACCGTTTTTCCCATACCGGTTTGTCTCGATGTCAGTGAGAAAGCCGCCAGCAGGCTGGAGGTTGGTCAGCGTGTGGCTCTCAATGATCAGGAAGGGGTATTGCTGGCCATCCTCACCATCAGTGATATCTGGCTTTCTGAGCCGGAAAGGGAGGCAGAGGCAGTGTACGGCACCGTCGACGGCAGTCGTCATCCGCAGGTGCAGGCCCTGTATGATAGAGAGACCTTCTGGTATATTGGCGGCACCCTCGAGGGAGTCAGCCTGCCGGTGCATTATGACTTCCAGGACCTGCGCTTAACTCCATCGGAGACCGTCCGCCGCTTTACCATGAACGGCTGGCGCAAGGTTCTTGGCTTTCATACCGACGACTATCTGCATTGCGCCCATCGCGAAATGGTGCTGGCTGCAGCCAGGGAGGCGGGGGCTGCCATTCTTCTCCATCCCGTTGCCGATCTGAGCCATCCCGGCGACCTCGATTACTATACCCAGGTGCGCTGTTACCAGCATTTCATCGACAGGTTTCCGCCTAACATGATACTTCTGGGGCTGATGCCTTTTGCCAGCAGGAAGGCCGGTCCCCGGGCCGCTTTGTGGCAGGCCATTATCAGAAAGAATTATGGCTGCAGTCATTTCATGGTCGCTGAGGATCATGCCGACCCTTATGTCAATGACGATCAGAAATTTTATCCCGTCGGGGCGGCCCAACGCCTCGTTGCCGAGTATCAAGAGGAGACCGGGATTGTCATGGTACCGCAGAAGCAGATGGGCTATCTCCCGGATGAAAAAATATACGTGGAGGTCTCACAGCAGGAGAAAGAGAAGCTCGAGACGATCTCTTCCCAGGAACTGCAGCGCCGGCTCACAATGGGAGCGCACATCCCCGAGTGGTTCTCCTATGCAGAAATCGTCGAAGAGCTGCAGAGAACTTTTCCGCCGCGCTCCAGGCAGGGGTTCACGATTTTTTTGACCGGGCTTTCCGGGTCCGGTAAGTCGACCATCGCCAAGGTGCTTCTCGTCAAATTCCTGGAGATGCGGGACCGACCGGTTACCCTGCTTGACGGCGATATTGTCAGGAAAAATCTTTCTTCGGAGTTACGCTTTTCCAGAGAACACCGTAACCTCAATATCACGCGTATCGGCTTTGTTGCCAGCGAGATTACCAAAAACGGCGGCATCGCTCTCTGTGCGCCTATAGCTCCTTATGAGTCTTCCCGGCAGGCCAACAGAGAGCTTATCTCCAGCTGCGGCGGCTACATAGAAGTGTATGTCTCCACCCCCCTGGCAGTATGCGAGAACCGCGACCGCAAAGGATTGTATGCCAAGGCCAGGGCCGGCATCATCAAGGGGGTAACGGGTATCACAGATCCTTATGATCCGCCGAAAAATCCCGATATTGTCATCGATACTACAGAGATCACCCCCATGGAAGCCGTCCAGGAGATTCTTCTCTACCTGCAGCAGCAGGGGTATATAGTCTGAAGGCGGTAGAGGGGAAAGACCCATGAGTGTCACGCTGGCGCAGGCCTTGAAAACAATATGGAGCCATGTCGGTCTCACCACCACACGAAAACTGCCGTTGTGGAAGACCTGCGGTCTGGTCAGCGCTGCCGATGTCAGAGCCCTTCGCTCCAGTCCGGCTTTCAGGCGCTCACTCTATGATGGCTACGCTATTGGCAGGAAGTCCTGTGACCAAAAGGACCTTCGTCTTCGCTATAGTCTGGCGGGCACAATCGCCGCGGGCGAAACTCGCAGAAGAAGACTGTGCAAAGGAGAGAGCTGGCGGGTGATGACCGGTGCTCCGGTACCGCAGGGGGCGTGGAAAGTCATACCTCAAGAGGACTGCATCTTAGACGGCGCCATGGTCTCTATTGCCCTGTCGACCGTCAGGGACGGGCCGTCACGCATCCAGCCAAAGGGCGACGATATTCGCCGGAATACGCGGCTGATTGCCAAAGGATGGCGGATAACTCCGCAGCATATGCTCGCCCTCTCCGAGGCAGGCCTTGAAGAGCTGGAAGTTTTCAGTAAGCCGAAAGTCGCCATTTTCTGCACCGGCAGCGAACTTGTCAGCGGACCGGGTCGGCAGACATCGGGAAAGACGATATCTTCCAATCGGTACCTTTTGTGCGGCCTGCTGCAGCAGAGCAACTGCGAAGTTGTTGATCTGGGGATCGTCGGTGATTCCTTGGCAGCGCTGGAAGAGCAGTTTGTCAGAGTCGAGGAGTCCGGCGTCGAGGCCGTTATCAGTACCGGCGGTCTGGGGCCGGGGAAATACGATCTGGTGCTCGAGGCCTTTCGCCGGCATAAGGCGGAGGTGCTGTTTTCTTCCCTGCAGGTGCGTCCCGGCAAAACCACCCTTGCCGGCATGCTGGGTTCCATCCTCTATTTCGGTCTGCCGGGTCCGCCGGCGGCGGTACAGCCACTCTATCATGCTCTCATTCTGCCGGCGCTCAGGGCCATGGAGTCCATGGCTCAGCCGCGGCCGATAATTCACCGGGCCTGTCTTGCAGAACGGCTGACCCTCAGCCGAACGGGACCGCTGCAGCTGCATGCGGCTCGTCTGTGGCTGGAGAGAGGAGTCTACCAGGTACGCAGTACCCGTAAGGGAGAGGCTGCCAACGGTTATATCTTCTGCAGTCCCGGCAGGAAGACATTTCGTCAGGGTGAGTTGCTGCCGGTACAGCCACTTATTGGAAGCTGGGACATATAGCTCGAGTATTTCATCGAAAATCGACAATGCCTTCGCTTTGCGGACCACCATAAACGCGGTGAGCTCGTCTCTGGGAAGAGCTTGAATCTACCAGTTTGTACAACGAACAAAGAATGATGAATATGTCCCTTTTGACCCTTGGGGGCTTCCGGCGGCCGACCGGCTTGAAGAAGAGTTATTTCTCTTTCTGGCAGCGGGGGCAGAAATAGCTGGCCCTGCCGCCGATCACCGCCCTGGCAAGAGGGGTCGCGCAGCCTACGCAGGGCTTGTGCTCTCGGCCGTAGACACGGAAATGAATCTGAAAGTAGCCGCTTTGACCGCCTGCATTCTGGAAATCACTGATAGTGGAGCCGCCGCAGGAGATGGCCCAGTTGAGAATATCTTTGATTTTTTCCAGCACAAGTTGCCATTGTTTTTGCGTCAAGGCGCCGGCAGGAGTTGCCGGATGGATGCCGGCGGCGAACAGACTTTCGTTGGCGTAGATATTGCCAATTCCGGCTATGATCGCCGAGTTCATGATGAATGTTTTTACTGACAAACTCCTGTTGTGAGCCTTCTTGTGCAGGTAGAGGGGAGTGCATTTTCCACTGAAGGGCTCGGGGCCGGTCCTGGAGAAAAAGTTTCGCAGGGCCTGCCTCTTGTCTTTGCTTTCAAAGCAGTGCACCGCGCCGAATCTTCTGGTGTCGTTGAAGCGCAGCTCCTTGCCGTTATCCAGGAGAAAGAAGAGATGATCGTGGACGGCAACGGGGGCGTCTTTTGGGAAAATCCCAAGCCGACCCGTCATGCCCAGATGCATGATGAGAAGGTCGCCGGTGTCGAAGGCAAAAAGCAGGTACTTGGCCTTGCGGGCTATAGTGGTGATGACGGCCCCGACAAGTTTTGTGCTGATGCAGGTTGACGGCACCTCGGTGCGAAGCCGTTTGCCGCTGCTGGCGAAGGCCAGTATCTTTCTTCCTTTGACCAGCGGCAGCAGCCCAAGGCGTATGACTTCGACTTCGGGAAGTTCAGGCATGCGGCACCCTCCATGGCTTCAGACGATACCAAAAAGAGAGCCGGCCGAATTCAAAAAAACATTGCTGTACATCTGCGAGGTCGCGGCCCCAGCGACCGGCGGATCTATTGGGCGGGCAATGATGGATGCCGGGTTGGGATCGATTCATGGCGTATCAGGGAGAAGGAAACACAGGGCCAGGCCATAGTCACCATGACGACAGCCCAGGGTGGTGAAACGGAGTTGCTCATGTGTAAAGCTGAAGATGTAGCACTGCCGGTGGCGGTCGACCTGATCCAGTGTCAGGCTGAGAAAGCCAGGTACGTAGCGGTAGCTGTAGGCTTTGCGGATTGCCTCCTTTGCCGCCCAGAGGAGATTGAGAAGGTCGATATCGGCATCACCGTCGTATCGGCACTGCTGCATCAGTCGTAGTTCATCCTCAAAGCAGAAGCGTTCACGTACTTTCAAAAGTCTTTCGGTGCAGTGTTGCACATCGACCCCACAGCGGTTCCATGAGGCTGTTGCTGCCGCGCGCTGGCCGCTGTGGCTGATGGAGATATGCGCTTTCATGTCGTGCCTGCGCTCTGAAATCACATACGGTCTGCCGTCGTCTCGATTGTCTATGCCAAGGGTCTTCAGGTTGCCGCCGACTTCTCTTTCCAGCAGACCGGCAAGGGCCATTTTGGCACAGAGACGACCGGCCAGCCACTCGTTCTGACGCTTATCCAGTCTGAAGGCAGACCATCTGCGGTGTTCGTTCTCATCGAGCCACTGCAACAGATGCTCGTGCTGCCGTCCCCGGGCGGTGATATCCTCGATGTCTACCATCACTGTCGATTGGGCTGCAGCGCCGAAGGTGAGCGGTGCAGCCACGAGCAGACGACGAGGCACTATGTTTTCCAAAATCATCGGTTTCTACTGTTACATCAGGTAAATATTGATTGCATTTTACTGCCTTCCTGCTACTGTTTCCAGTGAGCGGCAGCCATTCATCACACAGCGTAAACAGCACAGAGCAGGGGAAGAGCACATGGAGACCGGTATCAATCTGACAGGCTATGATTTTGTTATACTGGGCATTGCCGCTCTCCTTGTGGCCCGGGGAGTCTGGCTGGGACTCCTCAAGCAGGTGATCGGCCTGTTGTCACTTCTTATCGGCTATTATGTCGCCAGCCAGTATCATGACAGATTATTCCCATTTTTAAAAGATGTATCGGATAATCCCAAGGTGGTCTTTGTCGCCAGTGTGGTCATTCTGTTCGTGGTGACCTATCTGGCGGCGCTGCTCCTGGGCAAACTGCTTTCCAGGGTTGTGGAAATCGTTATCAGCAAATGGTTCGATACGCTCTTGGGGGCGGTGATGGGGGGGGGACTGGCGGTTATCGTCGTTGTATTGCTGCACATGATTCTGGGCTCGGTGCTGTCTCCGGAAAACAGCATGCTGAAAGAATGCCGGACCTGTGACGGTCTCAACCGGGCGACCGACTTTGCCCGCACCGTCATCCGGGATGAGGAAGTGAGAAAGTCGCTTATGCAGCAGTCACCGGCAATAACCACCAAGGAACTTCTCGATTTTTTCCAGGATCAGCAGAATGGCGGCGAGGAGCAGGGTGAAACAACGAGCTCAGCGGTCGTAGAGTAGGGCCAGTTTTTCCGGTGGAATCTTGAGATAGTATCCGGCGACCATCACCTGATTTATCATGGTCGTGCGCAGAATTCCTTTGCGTTTCCAGCGTCTTGCCGAGGTTGTGACGTAATCTTCCGTAATGAGTACAGAACCAAGCTTCTGCGCCTTTTTGACGAAGAGGAAATCTTCCATTATTGCAAGCTCGGCAAAACCACCTGCCTTTGCAAAAATGTCTCTGGTGGTGAAGAGGGCCTGGTCGCCGTAGGGGAGGTGCAGAAGCCGGGAGCGAAGGTTGGCGCAGCAGGCGATAAAACGCAGGGCAGGCGTAGGCTCATCGATGGCCAGTCTGAAGGCGCCGACGCTGCATCCGGAGTCATGTAGGGCAGCGATAACCGTCGAGGCAAAACCGCTGGGCAGGCGGGTGTCGGCATGAAGGAAGAGCAGTATTCCCCCTGCCGCCGCTCGTGCTCCCAAATTGAGCTGGCGCGCCCTTCCGGGCGGACTGGAGAAGACGGTGAAACCAGCCTTTTCGGCCGTCTCGACCGTACCGTCACCGCTGCCGCCGTCAACGACAATGACCTCGCAGCCGGAGTTGGCCAGAGCCGATGCCTGCAGGGCTATATTGCCACGCTCGTTAAGTGTCGGAATGATGATGGAGATACCTGAGATCGTTCGGCGTGTCAATGTCATGGAGTTTCGGCAGTAGGTGGAAGTTAAGTTTGAGATCGGTTATCTTCTCCAGGGTGCGCTCGAGGACGCGGGCATCTCCCCAGGGAATATCGGTAAAGACAGAGGCGAGTGCCTCCCGGGAAATCGTTTTGCCGGCCCCTATGAGATAGTAGCCGCCGTCATAGGCCGGACCGAGGACGATGTCGTGCCGTCTCAGCGCGCTGAAGCCCGCCGCCAGGTGAGTGGTGCTGACAGCCGGGCAGTCGGAGCCGATGAGAATAATTGAGTGGTAACGGGGCAGACGGCTGGCAATGGCAGTATACATCCGCTGGCCAAGGTCACCCTCGCTCTGCTGATGATAGATTCGCTCGCCGCCAAGCCAGTTCTGCATGGATGCGTTGCTGCCGCCGTCGTGGTATATTTCTACAGCTGTCTGTTGTTCCTGAATGTAGGTGTCTATTGTGGAGACAATAAAACGTGTCATCCACCGTTGCAGATCGGCGGCTCCTTCAGCGCCGAGAGCCGGAATCAGTCTGGTTTTACTCTGCCCCGCAACAGGGTATTTGGTGAAGACAAGGATAATTTCTTGTACAGAAGCCATGGAATAGCGTATTTTAAGAAGGAGGAGTCTCCAAAAGCATGAAACGGCACACTGCAGGAGACATCATCCTACAATAGCATAGTGTTGAAACCGTGCAACCTTTCTCTGTCTCGGATCCCGGGACGGAGCTGAACACAGGCCCGAAATCGATTTCGCGGTCCTCCTGTAAACGCCCGGTGGCGATGAAAGCGAGACATAAACGCAAATCCCCTCAATCTTACAGAGTCCGAACCTATCGACAATTGGCCGGTGCCGGGCATTTGGTTGCCTCGCATGTGCATATAAAGGAAACCGACCTGCATATACAGGCCGACAGAGATGTACAGCGACGTGCCGAGGAAATTGTGCTCCAGTGCCGGCTGCAGCTGGAACAACATATTATCGGTACCCCAGGTTTTTTGAACTCGCTTGTTCCCCTGCCCAGGGATTTTACTGCACCACCCCTGGTGCAGCAGATGTATGATGCTTCACGCAGGGCAGGTGTAGGACCAATGGCAGCCGTGGCTGGTGGCATCGCCGAATATGTCGGCAGGACCCTGATGAAGGAGGGGGTGCAGGAAATCATACTGGAGAACGGCGGCGACATATTTATCGCCCGCCGTGCCAGTTCGCGCATAGCCGTTTTCGCCGGCCAGTCGCCATTGAGCGGCAGGGTTGGTATCGAATTGCCTGCGGAGAGTGTCTGCGGCGTGTGTACCTCGTCGGCAACTGTCGGTCACAGTCTCAGCAAGGGCAAAGCCGACTCTGTGACAGTGGTGGCTTCGTCGACATATCTGGCTGATGCGGCGGCTACGCGGATCGGCAACGAGGTGGCAGGGGGCAAAAGCGACAAGGAAAGTGTCGACACTTCGCTGGCGGTCGCCCGAACCATTGAAGGCCTGACAGGTGTGGTGGTAATCTGCGGCGAGGTATTGGGGGCGGTGGGAGATGTGAAACTCGTGAGGCTTGACTAGGGGGAGTATGGCCATGGCTGGGGGGGAGGGGGTTGCCGAGAAAAGAAGGGTGGAGCGCAAATATCTGGTGTTTTATCTACGTATTTTTGCAGGAGAGAGCCTGCTGGCTTTGGGGCACGTCGTCAATCTTTCCTCCCGGGGTATGATGATGATCGGCAATCGCCACGTCGGCCTTGATGAGTCCTTTCATTTGCGTATACGGTTGCCAAAAGGTGTAAGCGACCGCCATGAGATGATCTTCGATGCCACGAGTCGCTGGAGCATGCGGGATGCCAACCCGGATTTTGTTCTCTCCGGATTCTGCATTGACAGATTAAGTGCCATCGATCGAAAGGACATGCTCGTTCTTCTCGAAGAATTTGGCTATCAGGCTGTGTGATCATCGAAACCTGGTAGACCTTCCCTCACTTTCGCTGGATATTATCCCAGTTCGGTGAGCAGCTTGGCCCCGTGGCGCACGATGAAGGTGTCGATATCCTGTCGCCAGTCGCAGAAAACCAAAGGGCCGGCGCCTTCGAGCACTGCGTTTTTCAGGATGGAATTGATAGGCCTGCGCGCAGGTGTTGGACATTCCGGCAGTCCCTGCCGAGTTGGCCGCCAGCGCCGACGAGAACGATGTTCATTGTGCCTCTTACGGATTAGTGGCGATTGCCTGGGTTGGCAAAGTTGCTGCCGTCACGCCTTTCGCAGGCGATATCCTCAATATATTTCCCGTACTGGTTCTTGAGCATATCGGCGGCCAGCGCCGACATCTCCTCGTAGCTGATGTAGCCGAGGTCAAGGGCTATCTCCTCAATACAGGCGATTTTCAGCCCCTGCCTGTCCTGGACCGCCTGCACGTAGTTCGATGCCTGCTGCAAGGACTCATGGGTGCCGGTGTCGAGCCAGCAGAATCCTCTGCCCAGCGGCTCAACGCGAAGTTTGCCGCGGCGCAGATATTCCATGTTGACGTCGGTTATCTCCAACTCCCCCCGGGCCGAGGGACGTATCTGTTCGGCGATTGAGACAACGTCGTTGTCGTAGAAGTAGAGTCCCGGTACGGCGTATCTGGACTTGGGTAATGCCGGCTTTTCCTCGATGCCGATAACAGTGCGCCCTTCATCGAACTCGACGACGCCGTAGCGCTGAGGATTTTTGACCAGATAGCCGAAGATAATCCCGCCATCCTCAAGCTGCGCGCATTTTTTGACTATTGATGAAAAGCCCTGACCGAAAAAGATATTGTCGCCGAGGATGAGTGCCACCGCATCCTTGCCGATAAATTCCTTGCCGATGACAAAGGCCTGGGCCAGACCTTCCGGTTCGGGCTGGGGGGCATAGTCTAAAGAGATCCCAAGCTGGGAGCCGTCGCCTAACAGCTCCTGAAAGAGGGGCAGGTGGTGGGGGGTCGAGATGATGAGGATCTCCCTGATGCCCGCAAGCATCAACACCGACAGCGGGTAATAGATCATCGGCTTGTCGTAGACCGGGATAAGCTGCTTGGAGACCACCTTGGTGAGCGGGTAGAGCCTGGTGCCGGAGCCGCCGGCGAGGATGATTCCTTTCATAAAAAAGTGATGTTTTTGTCGTTTCTTGCTGGTAGATTACGGAATGAGTGATGAAAATCAGGAGTCGAATATAGAGCACCGACAGTATACAGGGGAAAACAAAAAATGGCAAAAACCATTCCAGCATCTTTCAAGGCATACGACATACGCGGCAGAGTCCCGGATGAACTCGACGGCAAACTGGCCAAGGCAATCGGCTGCGGCCTTGCCGAACTTGTGGGACTGCGACGGGTGATCGTCGGTCGGGATATCCGCCTCAGCGGTGAGGAAATAGCGGGGAGCCTCATCGAGGGACTGCTGTGCTGCGGCAGCGATGTGCTCGATCTTGGTATCTGCGGTACGGAGGAGATGTATCATGGAGTTTTCAGCCTCGAGGGCCAGGGAGTTGACGGAGGCGTGATTGTTACCGCCAGCCATAATCCCGCCGATTACAACGGCATGAAAATCGTAATGCGGGGAGCAAAACCCCTCTCCGGAAATAGCGGTCTTGATGATCTCGGCCGCTATGCAGCCTCCTTCGAGTCGGAACCCATGAAGCCGGGGGGCGGCAAGCGCATCGCTTTCAGCTGCAGGAACGAATATATTGAGCATCTGCTGGGCTATGTCGACCGTGATCGTCTTGCTCCCTTGAAAATTGTCGTCAACAGCGGCAATGGGTGTGCCGGGCCGGTACTCGACCTGTTGGAAAACCAACTGCCCTTTACCTTTTGCAAGCTTCACCACCGACCGGACGGTACCTTTCCAAACGGTGTCCCCAATCCTCTTTTGCCCGAAAACAGAGAAGAAACGGCCCGGGCCGTCACGGAGCACGGCGCTGATTTCGGCCTGGCCTGGGATGGCGATTTCGATCGGTGTTTCTTCTGGGATGAGCAGGGCAACTTTATCGAAGGGTATTATCTCGTTGCTTTGCTGGCCAAAGAGCTGCTGGTCAAACGTCCTGGAGAAAAGATACTGCATGACCCCCGGCTTGTCTGGAATACCATCGAAGAGGTCGAGAAAAGCGGAGGCGTCCCGGTGATGACACGCACCGGCCACGCCTTCATCAAGGAACGCATGCGCACTGAGGATAGCCTTTATGGTGGGGAGATGTCTGCGCACCATTATTTTCGCGATTTCGGCTATTGTGATTCAGGTATGATTCCCTGGCTGCTGATAGCTTCGCTACTGAGTCGGCGGCAGCAACCTCTCTCGTCGCTGGTCGGCGATATGATTGCCGCTTTTCCCGTTTCCGGGGAGATCAACAGCATCGTCGATGATGCAGACAGGACCATAGCCGCCATTGAAAAGAAATACGCCGATGGTGCCAAAGACTATACCGACGGTCTCAGCGTCGCTTATGCCGATTACCGTTTTAATATCCGCAAGTCGAATACCGAACCCCTGCTGCGGCTCAACGTCGAAACCCGCGGCGACAGAGAACTCCTCGAAGCAAAAACACAGGAGCTTTTAGAGGAGATCAATAAATAGTTTTGTCTTCCAGCCAAAAGGAACTATTCTACGCTGCAGAAAGGTTGCAGTAAACCAGTTGCAGGCGGATGAGAAATGGGCCGCAATCATGGCAGCTTGCCAGCAGGACACCGGATGGTCTCCTCGCTGGTCAGCCCAGCATACAGATGGCATATACAGGGAAACAGGCAATGATGATCCAGCCGGTTATACTCGCGGGCGGCAGCGGCTCGAGGCTCTGGCCGCTTTCCAGAGAGATCTATCCGAAACAGCTCTTGCATCTTACCGGCAGCAGATCCCTTCTGCAGGCGACTCTGGAGAGGGTCGCAAAGCTTGAAAACATTTTTATGCCGATAATCGTCGTGGGTGAAGAGCATCGCTTCGCCACCAAGGAGCACATCGACGAGCTCAAGCTGTTTCCGAACTCTACCATTCTTCTCGAACCGCTGGGCAGGAGCACCGCCCCGGCAATTTGCGGCACCGTTGAATACATCCGCCATCTGCGGGGCGAGGATACCATCGTCCTCGTTCTGCCCTCGGATCACCTCATCGGCCGGGAACAGGTTTTTACCGAGGTGGTAACCGAGGCGGCCGAGTTGGCGCAGAAGGGGCGAATCGTCACCTTCGGCATTCCTATCGAACGGGCCGAGACGGGGTATGGTTATATAAGGGAAGGAGCTGATGGGTTTGTCGAACGTTTCCGTGAGAAGCCCGATATCGAATCGATCAAAAACTATATCGACGAGGGCGGCTGGTATTGGAACAGCGGCATGTTCACCTTTACCGTCGATATCTTCCAGCGGGAAATGCTCAGGTACGCACAGCAGATGCAGCAGTGCATGACCAAGGCCATTGCCAACGGCAGCCAAGACGGCGACTTCTATCGTTTCGATGCCGTGAGCATGGCTGATGTCGAGGACACCTCCATTGATTATGTGCTTATGGAGAAAACGGACTGTGCATCCGTGGTGCCGGCTGATCTGAATTGGAGAGATGTCGGTTCCTGGCAGGCGGTGTGGGAAATCATGGCCCAGGATGACCATGGCAATGTCTGTTGGGGTGATATCATGCTCGAATCTACCACCGACAGTCTGGTGGTGGCCGAGGACAAGCTGGTGGCCGCAGTGGGGTTGGAAAATACCGTGGTGGTGGAGACCGCTGATGCGGTGCTGGTCTCCTCCATGGGTGCGGTTCAGGATATCAAGAAAGTCGTCGGCCGTCTCAAGGCTTTGAACCGGGACGAGTTCCGCCTTCATGCAACTGTTCACCGTCCCTGGGGAAGCCGCACCATCATCAAGGAAGAGGGGCATTACCGTATCAATAAGCTCCGTATCAGCCCCGGGTCCGGAATGGCACTGCAGAAGCATTATCATCGTTCCGAGCACTGGCTGGTTGCCAGCGGCACCGCCAGGGTCACAAACGGCAGAGAAGTGGTGCTTCTCCATGAAAATCAGTCCAGCTCCATTCCCGCAGGAGTCAAACACAGACTCGAGAATCCCGGCGCCATACCTTTGGAGTTGATCGAGATCCAGATGGGTACCTATCTGGGAGAAGACGACGTCGTCAGGTACGATGAGGAGTACGGCGCATCAAAGGAGTAACCGTCTGCATCCTGCGTTCAGCCGCTTGGCTTGATCTTTTCGCGGATTATTGCAACTAAGCGATCTTATCGCCGAACATGGCATGGATGGCTTGCCTGTCGGCCTTGAGTATGCCGCGTTCGGTTATAAGGCCGGTGACCAGTCGTGCCGGAGTGATATCGAAGGCATAATTCAGTGCCCTGGTGTGGCGCTCGGCTATCCAGACACCGGCGGGAGTGCCGTCGTCGGTCCGTCCTTCCACCCGCATGATCTCCTCACCGGAGCGGATCTCAATGGGAATATCTTTGCCGCTGTCAATTTTCCAGTCAAAAGTAGACGAGGGCAGGGCCACGTAGAAGGGGATGCCGTTGTCGTATGCCGCCAGGGCCTTGAGGTAGGTTCCTATCTTGTTGGCGACGTCGCCGGTGTGCGTGGTTCTGTCGGTGCCGACGAGGACCAGATCGACTTCGCCCGATTGCATGATATGGCCGCCTGCATTGTCGGTGATAAGGGTGTGGGCTATTTTTTCCTGGGCCAGTTCCCAGGCCGTCAGTTTGGCTCCCTGGTTCCAGGGCCTGGTCTCGTCGACCCAGACATGGATATCTATACCGGCATCCCGTGCGGCATAGATGGGTGCGGTGGCGCTGCCGTAATCGACAAAGGCCAGCCAGCCGGCGTTACAGTGAGTGAGAATGTTGACCGTCCGGCCCTCCTTGCCCTTGCTGATCTCTTCTATCACCGTTCTGCCGTGCTCGCCGATACCCCTGCAGAAGTGCGCATCTTCGTCGGCAATAGCCACGGCTGTCTGAAAAATCCGCTGACGCTTGGCTTCCGGAGTCTCTTCTCGGTTCATGGCTTTTTCGATTCGCTCCACGGCCCAGCTCAGATTTTTCGCCGTCGGCCGGCTTGTCAGCAGGTATTTGGCCGCTTTTTCCATATCATCTGCAAAGGTGCTGTCGCCGGCCCGACAGGCGGCCAGGTGCATGGCAAATCCGGCCGTGGCGCCTATCAGGCCGGCACCCCGGACATGCATTTCGCGGATAGCCTGCCAGGCCTGTTCGAGGCTTGTCAGTTTTTCTATGACAAATTCGTGCGGCAGGTGGCGCTGGTCGATTATGCAGACGGTGTTGCGGTCTTCGTCCAGGGGCCAGATAGTTCTATAATGTTGTCCGTTTATATTCATGGTGGGCCGGCATGGTGCAGTTGAGGTTGGGGTGGAGATATCTCAATGGGGCAACAGTATACACCAAAGAGTCGGCCTGGGAAACAAGCGTTTGTCTCTGGTGGCATGGCTCTTCTGCTGGCAGGAGGGCAAGTGACGGTACACGACCACCAGAAACTACAATTCTGTAATATTTTTGGTTGAAAGTTACAGAAATGTGAAAGTTGCGCCAGGCTCTGTCGGAGATAATAGGGGAGGTAACGAATTTATATAATAGTAAAAAGTTGAAGAAATTGACTTTTGGTATGCTCTTTGGAAGAGCCACATGGACGTACTTGGGAGAGTCGTCGTGCAAATCGGTTATTGAGGAGAGGTGTTTGCGGCAGGGAGTGTCGCAGGCTGATTGTGACAGCAACGAATGGAGATTACGATGGTAAAAGCGGATACTGCGTTTATTCTGGCCGCAGCCGGGCTGGTACTGCTCATGACGCCGGGGCTTGCGCTCTTTTACGGCGGTATGGTACGCGGAAAAAATGTTCTGGGGACGATCATGCAGAGTCTGTTCATGATTTCCCTTATATCCATAGAGTGGGTCTATATCGGCTACTCCATGGCCTTTGGTCCCGATGTTGGTGGATTTATCGGCAGTCTGGCCTGGTTTGGACTCAGCGGCGTCACCAGCGAGCCGAGCCCTGTTTATGCCACGACCATACCGCAGACGGTATTTATGGTCTACCAGTGTATGTTCGCCATTATCACTCCGGCGCTGATCACCGGGGCTTTTGCCGAACGGGTGCGATTCGGCCCTTTTGTCGTCTTTTCGGTGTTGTGGGCCATTTTTGTCTATAATCCTGTCTGTCATTGGATTTGGGGCAACGGCGGCTGGCTGGGCAACATGGGGGTGCTTGATTTTGCCGGTGGTCTGGTCGTCCATCTCACCTGCGGCGTTGCCGCCCTGGCCGGAGTGCTGGTCATAGGGGCGAGAAGAGGCTACGGAAGGGCGAGCTTCATGCCGCACAACCTTCCCATGACCATGCTTGGCACCGGTCTGCTCTGGTTCGGCTGGTTCGGCTTTAACGGCGGCTCGGCACTGGCAGCCGACGAGGTAGCGGCAACCGCTTTCGTGGCTACCCACTTCGCCGGCATGGCGGGCATGGCCATGTGGGTTATTATGGAGCGGATAAACCAGGGCAAGGCCACCACTCTCGGTGCGGCCTCAGGTGCCATTTCGGGTCTGGCCACCATAACGCCGACCGCCGGTTTCGTTGGAGCAAATGCCGCCATCGTCATAGGCCTGATCGCTGGGGTTGTCTGCTACCTGGCTGTGAATGCCAAGGCCAGATTCAAGCTTGATGACTCTCTTGACGTGGTTGGCATACACGGTGTCGGTGGGCTCGTGGGGACACTCTGTCTTGGTGTGTTTGCTTCAACGGCGGTGAACCCAGGTGGTGTCGACGGCCTGATTCATGGTAACCCGGCACAGCTGTTTATCCAGTTCAAGGGTATTGTCATCGTCGGTGTCTACACCTTCGTGGTCAGCTGGATTCTGTTCAAGCTGATTCATGTGACCATGGGATTGAGGCTTAGCGAGGAGGACGAGGTGCAGGGTCTTGATAAGTGCGAGCACTCCGAGACGGCCTACAACGATTAGTATTGCTCCAGTATCGCGACTTGCTTCTGTGGGGTCTATGATGCTAGATTGAATTGAGTAGCAGGCAGGTGCAGACACAGGCAGGTGCATCTGGCCGACGGAGAGCACGGGGACTGCACTGGGTGTGCCGTAAAATGCCAAGGTTCTTCCCTCTGCCGTTATGGCGCGAGGGAGATAAGGATGAACGAGGTACTTGCAAATGAAAAAAATCGAAGCGATAGTAAAGCCGTTCAAACTCGACGATGTCAAGGATGCCCTGAACGAAGTTGGCATTCAGGGTATGACCATCTCGGAGGTCAAGGGGTACGGCCGCCAGAAAGGACACAAGGAGATTTACCGGGGTGCCGAGTACGTGGTGGATTTCATTCCCAAGACAAAGGTGGAGGTTGTGGTTGCCTCCGACCAGGTAGACAAGGTTGTCGGGGTTATACGCGATGCCGCCAGCACAGGCAAGATCGGTGACGGTAAGATTTTCGTTTTACCGGTGGAGCGTATCGTCAGAGTGCGGACGGGAGAAGAGGATGAGGATGCGGTTTAATCGATGAAGCCTCCATTGCGTGCCAAAAGAGAGGCTCTTGAGGAGCTCTGGCGTCAAGGCCTCAGTGGCCAGGCGCTGCTGAGAGGGCATTCCAAGCTGGTGGATGAGTTCGTACAGGAGTGCTTCCTTGGCAGCGACATCGCCGGAGCCGAGGAGTCCGTGGCGCTGGTTGCTCTCGGCGGCTATGGCCGCCAGGAGCTTTTTCCCTATTCCGACATCGATCTGATGATACTCTTTCGTCCGGAAGTTGAGGGGGATGTGGGGGCCATTGCCGATTCGGTTCTGTATCCCCTCTGGGATACCGGGCTTGAGGTAGGCCACGGTGTTCGCAGTGTCGAAGAGGTGATAGCCCTTGCCGGCGAGGATTTCTATTTTCGGGTCGCCATGCTCGACGCTCGTCTGCTGGCCGGTTCGCAACTGCTCTATTTTGAGCTGTTGTCGCTCTATCGGCAGCAGTTCGTCGAGGGCAAGCGTCTGGAGTTTGTGGAGACCATGGAGCGCTTCCGTCGGGAACGCCGGCTCAAATTCGGCAGTCACTCCTATTTGCTCGAACCCAATATCAAGGAGGGCAAGGGCGGGTTTCGCGATATTCAGGCCATGCTCTGGACTGCCAAGGTGGTGTATGGGCTTGAGGGTCTCACAGGTATAGTCAACGCCGGTATTCTCACAGAAGAAGAGCATGACGCCTTCATTGCCTCCTGGGATATGCTCAGCCGTATCCGTAACCGGCTCCATTATATTTGCAGACGCAAGAGCGATCAGCTCTATTTCGAGCATCAGGAGGAAATTGCCGAGGCCTTTTCCTACGAAGATCGAAGGGGTGTGCTTGGTGTTGAGATCTTCATGCGCGAGATGTACGGCCATATGCAGAATATTGCCGTGGTCACCGACCTGTTTTTCGCTCACGTCGCCGATGTTCTCGGGATCGGCATGGGGGGCGAAGAGATCCCGGACAAGGTCGTCGAAAAGGGCATCGAGTTGCGCAAGAATTCCGTACACCTTGTGGTCGCACCGGCTGAACTGAAAAAAAAACCACATCTGCTTCTCAGGCTTTTTCTGGCTTCCGCACGTCTGGGCGTGCCGGTCCATCATCGCTCTCGCAAGGCTGTTGCCGCCAGTCTGGACCTGGTGAACGACAAGGTGCGCAAGTCCGGTCGGGCCCTCAGTGCCTTTTTGGCCATACTGCAAAGTCGGACGGATATCAGCCGGGTTTTGAGCGACATGCTGGAGACCGGTCTGCTGTCCGCCTATATACCGGAATTCGAGAAAGTCCATACCCTGGCCCAGCACGATGTCTACCATATCTATACGGTGGACCGGCATTCCCTGCAGGCCGTGGTGGAGATGCAGCAGGTGGTGATCGAGCAGGAGCCGGTGCTGGCCATGGTCGATTCACCTTCGGTTCTTTTTCTTGCGGCCCTGTTGCACGATATCGGCAAAGGATCGGGCCGGGACCACAGTGAGGCCGGGGCCGAGATCGCCTCTGGCATTGCCCGGCGGATGGGTCTTGGCGAAGAGGAGTGTCGCGATCTTCGCTTTGTGGTTGAAAAGCACCTTTTTATGCCGGAAAACGCCCTGAGGCGGGATCTTAACGACAGTGAGTTCATTCGCGGCTGTGCCGAGCAGGTGGGTAAGGCCTCGCGGCTGGCCATGCTCTATCTGCTTTCCATTGCCGATTCAAGGGCTACCGGACCTTCGGCCTGGAGTGAATGGAAGGCGACGCTTCTGCAGGAACTCTTTTTGAAGATCAAGCCCTATCTGGAGCTGTCGAGATTCGATTATGCCCACGCGGGTCTGGTGGAAAGCCAGGTGGAGCAAGGCGTGGTCTGGCTGCGGCAACAGGTGGCGGATCTGCTCAAGGACGAGAAGGGGCTGCGGATGGATATCGATGATCTTGCCCCTGATTATCTGCTCTCCTTTACGCCGGAAATCGTTGTCGGCCATATGCTCACCCATCGTGACAAGTACCGTCTCCTGCGGCAGAAATCTCTGGTTTTTGCCGCCGACGGCGGAGAGAACTGGTCGCTTTTGATCATGTCCCACGACCAGCCGGGGCTGCTTGCCAAGATATGCGGGGTCATGGCCCTGAATAATCTGACTGTGCTGAACGCCCGGATTTTCACCTGGGTGGACGGTACCGCCGTTGATGTGCTCGAGGTAAGGTCCACCGATGGTCTCGGCTTTGAAGAGCGGGACTGGCAAGCTCTCAACAGGGAGCTTGATCTGGCCATCACCCACCGTCTTGGCCTCAGCCACCGTCTCTACCGTAAGCTCTCGGCCGTTTATGGACGCAAGAGAGATCTTCGCTCCAGGCAGGAGCCCAGGGTGGTTGTCGACAACCAGACATCGGCGGCCTATACGGTTATAGAGGTGTATGGCAGCGACCGGGAGGGTCAGCTCTACCGCATCACGCAGGCGCTGGCCGATTTTAAGATAAATATTCACAAGGCGTTCATCGCCACGGAGGTGGTCCGGCTGATCGATGTGTTCTATGTCCTCGATGCGGCCGGTGAGAAAGTACACGACCCCGAATTCGAGAAGGAAATCGTCGAAGGCCTCCTGTATGCGGTGGGTCGCGAAGAAGAGAATAAATGACATTCTTGTAATATGTTAACATTTACATATTGCGTTTTATGTAATAAATGGTAAAAAGAAACAACCGATTTGCAGACGACTCCAGGGTCTTGGGTTACAACAATTCTATTCAGTAAGGAGACAGTAAAAATGACCAGAGAAGAAATAATGAAAACCATTGAAGAGCAGAATATTCGCTACTTTCGTCTTCAGTTCGTTGATATATTCGGGTTGATGAAGAACGTGGCGCTGCCGCTGAGTCAGGTGGAGAAAGCCCTGGATGGCGATATTATGTTCGACGGCTCTTCCATTGATGGTTTCGTTCGCATCAACGAGTCCGACATGTACCTCAAGCCGGACTATGACACTTTTACCGTTTTGCCGTGGAGAAACAAATCAGGTATCGCCGCCGCACGTATCATCTGCGATGTCTACAAATCCAACGGCAAGCCTTTCGAGGGCTGCCCGCGCGTCAACCTCAAGCGCATCCTCTCATCTGCCAGAGATATGGGCTTTACCATGAACGTCGGCACCGAAGCTGAGTTCTTTCTCTTTAAAAAGAAAGAAGACGGCAGCCCCAGTACCGAAACAAATGATGTCGCCGGCTACTTTTCGCTCGACCCCGAGGATACAGCCAATGATTGCCGCCGAGAAATAATCGAAACCCTGGAGTTCATGGGTTTTGAAATCGAGGCAAGCCATCATGAGGTTGCCGAGGGACAGCATGAAATCAACTTCAAGTATGCCGATGCCCTGGCGGCTGCCGACAACACCGTCACTTTCAAGTGGGTTGTCAAGACCATCGCCAAGAATTACGGCCTGCATGCCACCTTCATGCCCAAGCCGATTTTCGGCATCAATGGTTCCGGCATGCACACCAACCAGTCGCTGTTTAACCTCGACGGCACGAATGCGTTCTTTGATGAGTCGGACAAACTGCAGCTTTCCGAGGTGGCCTATCAGTACATCGCCGGCGCCTTGAAAAATGCCCGCGGCTTCGCAGCGGTCACCAACCCCCTGGTCAACTCCTACAAGCGGCTGGTTCCTGGTTATGAGGCGCCGGTCTACGCCGCCTGGTCGGCCTCCAACCGGTCGGCTCTGGTGCGGATACCCGCGGCGCGGGGCATGTCCACCAGGACGGAAATACGCTGCCCCGATCCAACCTGTAATCCCTATCTGGCCTTTGCCATGATGCTCAACTCCGGCCTCGACGGCATCAAGAACAAGCTTTCGGCGCCGTCGCCAGTGGATAAGGATATCTTCGAGATGAGTGACGAGCAGATGTCTGCTGAGGGCATCACCGTCCTCCCCGCCAGTCTCAAGGAAGCCGTCGATGAGTTAAAGGCCAATCCCATTGCCAAAGAAACCCTTGGTGAGCATATCTTCGAAAAATACATCGTGGCAAAAACCCAGGAATGGGATGATTTCCGTACCTCCGTCTCCCAGTGGGAACTCGATAATTATCTGGCTATCTATTAAAGCTCGATCATCGTCGTCCATGGCCCGCATGTTCTCTGAGCATGCGGGCTTTTTTTTGTGGTCTTGTTCATCTCCTCTGTTTTACTGTCTGGTGGCTCTCTTCTCAAAAAAAAAACTACCAGAGGTTTCAGATATTCATCATCTGTGCTGATGCATTTTCTATTTTGCATGAAATGCTCGGGGTAAAGCCAGGGCGTATTTTTCATGCCAGCATGGGGCTACGGCTCTTGCCATTTTTCCAGAACCACATTAAAGATGAGGCAGAAAACACGGGAGATAAGGGCAATGGCATCGGCAAAGAAGAAAACAGGTGGTGATATAGCCGGGGTGCTGCCGGATATCGTCCGACATAAAGGCTGGCAGGTCAAGCTTGAGCAGCATTCCTTTTTTCCGGTCTGGGAAGATGTGGTGGGAGAGGATCTCGCCGGTTGCTCCAGGCCCTTGAAGGTTGTGAAAAATGTTCTTTGGCTGGAGGTGGCAAACTCGACCTGGATGCAGCAGCTGCAGTTTGAGAAAAGACGTATTCTCGAAGCTGTCAACGCCAGGCTTAGTCGATCGACAATCAAGGATATCAGATTCATGCTCGCAGGAGACGAGCACGATGAAGAACCTCAGAAACAGCCGGGGGTGACCTTTGTGCCGCCCGACCCCGAAAAGCTGCGCAAATTTGAACAGCAGGTCAGCTGTATTGAAGATGAGACCACCCGCGACGGCCTGGTCAGGTTATGGTATCTCACCAAGTCGTGCAGGCGCAGGCGAAAGCCCTGAGCGCAACGCAACTCTTCTTCTACGGCGACGGCATTACCTATAGCAGGAATATTATGCTTTTCAACACTATACTGGAAGCTATCGGCAACACTCCCCTGGTACGCATCAACCGGCTTACCAAGCCCGGAGGCGTAGAAGTCTATGGCAAAATCGAGGCATCCAATCCAGGTGGTTCCGTCAAGGAGAGGATCGCCCTTTCCATGATCGAGGCGGGGGAGGTCGATGGCCAGTTGACCAAAGACAAAATCATTCTCGAAGGGACCAGCGGCAACACCGGCATCGGTCTTGCTATGGTGTGTGCCGCCAAGGGGTATCGCTGCCTTTTGGTAATGCCGGAATCCGCCTCCATTGAACGGCGCAAGATCATGCAGGCCTACGGCGCTGAAATTCTTCTGACACCGGCCGCCAGGAGCACCGATGGGGCCATCGAGAAATCATACGCCCTCGCCCGTGAGTATCCTGAGCGCTATTTTCTTACCGACCAGTATAATAACGAGGCTAACTGGAAAGCGCATTACAACAACACCGCCCCGGAAATCTGGGACCAGACCGGAGGCCAGGTAACCCACATAGTTGCCACGCTGGGCACATCGGGAACGGTGATGGGCTTATGCGCCTGGTATAAAGAACATCAGCCTCATGTGCGCATCGTTGCCGTGGAGCCGCATCTCGGCCACAAAATACAGGGCCTCAAAAACATGAAGGAGTCCTACAGGCCCGGTATCTTTAATAAAAACACGCCTCATGCAGTAATCGGCATCGACGATGAAAACGCCTTCAGCATGGCTCGCAAACTGGCCTCCCACGAGGGTATCCTGGTAGGCATGTCCAGCGGTGCAGCCATGTCAGCAGCTCTCGACTATGCCAGGAAGCTCGAACAGGGATTGGTGGTGGTGCTTTTGCCCGACGGCGGCGAGAGATACCTGTCGACACCACTGTTTACCAGAGAGGAAAAAAGCGCAGACCGGAAATCGGAGCTGCGATTTTTCAATACCATGAGCAAGAAAAAGGAGGTCTTCAGTCCCCAGAAAGAGGGAGAAGCCACCGTCTATTCCTGTGGTCCCACCGCCTACGAGCCAGCCGACCTCCTGGACTGCCGCCGCTTCGTCGTCACCGATCTCATAACACGCTACCTGCAGGTCAAGGGGCTGCAGGTTCGGTCGTATATGAACTTCACCGACCTCGACGACAATACCATCCGGGGGGCCGAACAGGCAGGCGAACCGCTGGGACAGTTTACCAAACGATATATTACAGAATTCATGGAGGATATCGATACCCTGGGTGTTGAGCGGGCCAGCGGCTATCCCAAGGCAAGCGAGCATGTCGACGATATGATAGATATGGCCCGAGAGCTTGTACAGAAGGGCTTTGCTTATGAAAAGCATGGCTCCATCTATTTCGATATTTCCAAATTTGATAGGTACGGCAGACTCTCCGGTGTTGATCTCAGTAAGATTCAGGTGGGTAAGACCGTCGATCTCGATGATTATGAGAAGGACAATCCCCGTGATTTCACCCTGCTTAAACGCTCGACACTGGCGGAGTTGAAAAAAGGTATCTTTTTCGAGAGCGAATGGGGAAATGTCCGGCCCAGCTGGCATGTGGAATGTTCGGCCATGGCTACCCGGCATCTCGGAGCAACACTTGATATTCATACATCCAGTCGTAATCTGATGTTTCCCCATCACGAAAACGAGATTGCCATAGCCGAGGCTCTCAGCGGCAAATCGCTGGCGAGATACTGGCTGCATTCGGAGCTGCTGCTGGTGGAGGGCAAGAAGATGAGCCGGGAGACCGGCAATGTCGTCACCCTCAAGGATTTGCTGCTTCAGGGATTCACCGGCCGAGAAGTCCGCTTCATGATGCTTACAGTCCACTACCGTAAACCTATCAATTTCAGCTTGCGTCGTTTGAAGAACGTACGTACGGCCCTGCGTCGTCTGGATGAATTCACCTGCAAACTCAATTGCCTTCCGCCTGGCAAACCTCACCCGCAGATGGCGGCCTTCGTTTCTGCCATGGAGGAGCAGTTCTACGAGGCTATGGATGACGATCTCAACGTTTCCAAAGCCATGGGGGCGATCTATAAATTCATCAAGAAAACCAATCCTATAATCCAGGTCAACCATCTCGATCGCGACCAGAAGAACTATATCATCGAAAGCCTGCAAAAACTCAACGAGGTACTGCAGATCTTCCGGCTGCAGGGGTGTCCGCTGGGCCCGGAGATCGATGCGCTCATAAAACTGCGGGAAAAAGCCAGAGAGGGAAAAAACTGGCAGGCCGCCGATGCCGCCCGCGAGGAACTCGAACGCCAAGGCATCGTCGTCATCGATACCGAATCGGGACCGGTCTGGAAGAGACTGCGGGAAACCGAATAGCACGCAAGAATGCGGTTGCTTTTTGCACTTTTTTGGGTATTATGTCGTCCTGTGATCCCTCGGGGTCGCGGCCTTATTTCATCATATCTGCGCCCGTAGCTCAGCTGGATAGAGCAACGGACTTCTAATCCGTAGGTCGCACGTTCGAATCGTGCCGGGCGTACCAGAAATATCAAGGACTTATGGTTTGTTGCCGCAGGTCCTTTCCCTTTTTCCGGTTTGTGCCGGTTCTATGAGATTGGTACATTGGCTGGTGTAGCGCTATAGCGAGTCGCGAGGTATGGAACCATTTTCCGCAAGGTTTTAAACCAACTTTGCAACAGCATCTACCACCATCTCTTTACCGTTTTAAAATCCTTTTGATCGAAATTTTTAAAGAGCATTTCCGTCCTTGTCTTTGCTCGTGATTTAGCCTTTGGGCTCCTTGAATATTTCAGCTGGACTCATCTACAAGGAATTGTCTGCATATCCCTCTTACCTCGAGAGTATCATTCATAGTCATTGGGTGGCCTTATTCGACATACAGGTATTAAAATGTGACTCACAAAATTCAGCAGAAGAGGGGGGATCCCTATTACCTATATGATCAATGCTGATCAATGTTCAAGAGGGCCTATATCACTTAGTTATCGCTTCAGGTTCACCTTATAGAGGGGATCACCAACCAGGACCATTTTCCAGGAAATAAAAGGCAGGCTCTGGAAATAGGCCTCAACCAGGCTGAGTTTTTCCTTCAGAAGCTTGTCAAAAAAAAGATCGGGAGGCGGAAAAGCATTAAGATAAGGTTCTCCAACCGGTCCGATGGTAGCGGCAATACCGTCTTCGAGCATTTTTTTACACCAGACATTGCTCTTCTGCTTTTTAAGTGTCCGGCACTCGGCACTGGCTATGTGATAACCGACACTTCCGGGTTGCCAGTCAAAGGCATCTATATAGTTGGCCAGACTATACCATCCGCTATACAATGCGGAATCAGGACAATCACCCTGCTGAAAAAGCTCCTCGGAGGTTTCTATCCGGACAGGAAAATCGCCTTGTTTTTTCAGCGTCT
>JGI12210J13797_10084773_pt1 | contig 30176 bp, 25 predicted proteins | sample ElkSlonscriptome_3_FD_13797 | JGI IMG/M metagenome (IMG submission 13797) | reverse complement strand
TCGGCACCACCTTGAGCGCCGCCAGATATTCGTCCAGTAAATCAGCGCGATCCAGATTCTGGAGCGTGCGTTTACGGGTCGACCGCCAGCCATGGTCGCGAGCCGGGAAGGGGTCTGCGGCAGTCAGAGCGAGAGCTAATTGCACGGCCTGCTTCTCCTGGTCGTTTTTGATTGCTTGATCAATGGACTGCAACATCTGGCGCCCGGAAGATTGGCGGGAAGAAGTGGGGCGTGATGGCGAGACTCGCACTTGCAGGTTTTCTTCGAGATCCTTGAACTCGTGGCGACGCGCGATTTGCTCGAGTCGTTGGGTGTCGTTGCGGTTCGAGGCCAGCGCGCTTAATTCGGTTAGTAACTCCTTCAGGTCGGCCAGGTCTGGTTCGTTCATACCTTCCATGGCATGGAGTTTCAGGAACCCGAGCAACGTTCGGTCTTCGCGTTTGCGAGGTTCGACCGACTCGAGAAGGGCGAGTGCCTTCGCGGGTTCTTTCAAAGCCAGATGTTGGGTGGCCAGATCCATCGTCACCGCGTTCCACAGCTGCCGTTGATTGGTGCCTTGCAGACGAGTGCGAGCCGTTTCCAGGTGGGCCATGGCTTGCTCCCGTTCGCCGATCAGCCAGGCGAGTGAGCCGAGCCGAATCCATCCCCCTGGTTCGGCTTCGTCCTGATTCAGTCGGTTGGTTGCCTCAGCCAGAATGGTTTCCTGGACCGAACGGAAACCGGCGTTCGAGGCGAGATTCTGCACCATGGCGGCATCTTGTTGTGGCAAAGAATAGCTTTGCTGCGGATAAGGCTGCGAGGTTTGGGCGTAATAAGATTGCGAGCGTCGATGCCGACCGCCGGTCGTGCCGGAAGCGATCTCCTCCGTGATCGCTTCGACAAGGAGATCGATGCCGCGCTCTTGATTTTCCGGGGCATCGGTCGCCAGCAAGGCGTTGCCGATTTGCATCGCCTGCCAGGCCGGGCGGTATCGGGTCGATAAGGTCCCCTTGGCGGCATTCGCTTCCGACTGGAGTTTGCGGTAGAACTCGAGCGCCTTTTCATAATCTTCGATGTTGAGCGCCAGCGACGTGGCTTGCACATATTCTCTCGCTGAGGTCGGCTCCAGACTCTCTAACAACTGTTGGGAGATCGCTTCGGCTTGTTCTTGCTGATCGAGACGATTGAAAAGCTGCAGCTTGGCCATCAACAACGCCTGACGTCGACCGGGATGCTCCTGGATCAGGTCATCGACCATTGCCAGCGTGTCCTCTTGTAAGGCTTCCTGTTCTTCTTCTTCGAGGGCATCCGTCATCAGCAGTTGCATCGCGTTCATCAGCGCCAGGACATCGGCGTCGCTCGAACTCGCATCATCCTGCATCACCAACTGCACACTCTTCAGCGTCTGAGGGGGAAACCCGAGGACGCTCCAATTCAAGAGGCGCTCCGCTGGTTGCGCCGCGATCCGGTCGAGTTCTTTCTCCAGTGCAGCGATCAACGTTTCCTCTGTGCTGGTGGCGACTGCTTTGAGCTTTAACAACGTCAATGCCTTCATCGCTGCTTCGAGCGCGGCGTCGGAGGGGAGTTGATTGCCGAGCGAACCGGGTGGCAGAGAGGAGCGGCGGCTGGAACTGCTATAGGAGCGCACGCCGCGCATGGCATTCTCGATCTTTTGCAGCGAACCGACGACGCCTTGCCAATATTGACGGCTTGTAAAGAGCAGCCCTTGGAATTTGCTCGAATTCCCCAGATTCCACCACCCGTTCCGGGTCCGTGCACTCGAACTGGGGACACTGGCTTGAGCCAAGGCGTCTGGCGGATCCGGCCGACGGGAGCCTGACATTCCTTCACGCCAAAGCTGCCATAAACTCGCTTCGACCTCGCCGTCCTGGGCGATGATCCGAATTCGGGCGAGGGCCAACTGAGCCTCGAGATCGCTCTCTGGATCCATTCTGAGCTGACGCAAAAATTGGCGTGCGGCCCCTGGTTTGTTGGCCATTAAGAGGGTGGTCACCGCCTCGGTCAGGGTGAAAACATCCTGAGTAATTGTCTCCTGTTGCTCGGCCAGCAACTGCACCGCGTCATCGGGTTGTTGATTTTCCAGCTGCGCTTTTGCCAGTTCAATCAGGTGATCGGGAGACGGATCGAGGGCATGCAGACGTTCCAGCCAACGCACTACCTCAGCTCGGTTCCCTTCGTTCCGGGCTAGAGCGAGGGCTTGACGAATCAGATCCCGATCGTCCGGGCGTTGCGCGATGACTTTGGAAAGCGCTTCCCGCGCGCTGCTGTAATTCTGCAGCGAAGCATGAATGGCGGCCTCGTACAAGGCATACCGCCAGCCTCCCTCGGCATTCTGTCTTTCACGATAGTCGTGCAGTAACTCGTCGAGACGGCCCGCGTTTGCGTAAGTTTCGGCCAAAGCCGACACGATCCCGAGTTTTGCGGTGTTCGATTCTTCAGCTGCGAACGCTTGTTCCAAAGCAGCAATGGCAGCATCCTGATCGTTTCGTGCCGATTCGATTTCGGCAATCCGGCGCCAGATCGCCTGAGGTTGATCGGAGAGCACCGTGGCTTCCTGCAACTTCGCAATGGCCAAATCGGGTTGATCATTCAATTGCGCCACGTTGGCGAAGAGCAGGTAAGCCAGAGGATCTGCCGGGGCGACTTTCAACAGCGATTCCGCCGACTCCAAGGCCGCCGAATAATCGCCTTGTTCTTGGTGGATCCGCACCATCGCCCGCCAGGAGTCGGCGGCCCGTCGTGGTTCCACATCGATTAATTGCTTCAATAAGGTGATCTGCGAGTCTGCCGTGCCAAAGGCCTTCTCGACTGCCAACTGCAAACGTAATTGTTCCGTGACCGGTAAGCCTGCCTTTTCATGGGCCGCAGCTTCCCGGGCCAATCGCACTTCGCTCGCTTGAATGGCCAACCGCACCAGGACCCGTTGATCATGTGGGGTCAGCGACGCTTCCGCCAACTCGTCGCGTAAACTGGCCAAACGGCTTTCTGCCTGGTCCGCCGCCCGATAAAAGAAAATCAGCTGGCGCTCGACATCATCACGCGCATAAGCGTTGGGCGCATCTTTCGCCATCTGTTCCGCTTGGGCAATGGCGGCATCCCATCGTTCCAACGCCTCGAGATGGCGGAGTTTCAGTTGTCGCAGATCGAATTGATCGGGATAAATCGTCAAGCCGCGTTCCACCACCGCAAGAGCGTCTTCCGTAGTCGAAGCACGTTCCCGCAGACGGCTCAGCATGGTGAATAATTCCACCGGCGGCTTCTCCTGTTGCAGCAACGGATCGAACAATGGCCAGGCTGCTTCCGAACGGTCCTGGCTGAGATAAAATTGAGCGAGCCGTTGCCTTGGTTCCAGAAGGTTCGGTGCCACGTCCACGGCTCGTTTCAAGGTCGCTTCGGCCTCCTCCAAAGCTCCCCGCGTCTCTAACAACTCCGCCAGAGCCAGAATGGGTTCCGGTGCCTCGACATCGTCCGGGGCGAGGTGCGACCAGGCGTCCAGCGCTGCCGTCCGCGCCTCCTTCGAGCCGGTAGCCTCAAACTCTGCCCAGCGAATCGAACCTAACATTTGCCAGCCGAACATCTCCGAAGGATCGGCTGCCACCACTTTTTCCAGAATCAAAGCCGCTTCATCGAACGCATCCTGATCGAGCAACCGCTCAGCGAGTTGCACCTGGATTTCACGATTTTCCGGCGCCAATTCAGCCGCATCACGCAACCCATTCAACCCCTCTTGCTGGTTGCCCATTTCAAATTGCACATCGCTGAGCCGCCGGACGACTGACACATCTTTCGGGTGTTCTTCGAGCCAGCCCTCGTAATAGGCGATCAACCCGGGCAAATCATCCCGTCGCCGATAAAGATCCTCGATTCGAGTCCGCACCTCATGATGCATCCAGCTCGTTTCCGAGACCAAAGGCAGAGCGCTCTCGTAATAATCGAGCGCGGTTTCCATCTCGTTCTGACGTTCACTCACCGTGGCGAGCCGCATCATTGCCTGCACTTGTTTAAAAGGATTGCGCGCTGCCATCTCGCGCAGCCGTTCGAATTGTTCGGCCGCAGATTCGTATTGACCCATCTCCAGCAGCGCTTCCGCGGCTTCTTCCACTAGCAGGTCATCGGCCTCGTCGCTGTTCGCCAACGCCAGCCAGGCCGCGGCCGCTTCGTTATCCTGCAAATTGCGCGCCAGGGTTCGGGCCTGTTTGCGTTGTAAATCAAGCTGATCGAGCGGCGGCACATCGAGCGCCAATGCCTGGTCCAGCACCGCCAGAGCCTCGTCGAGTTCGCCCAGCCTCAGATAATGATCGGTCACCGCCATCAGAATCCGGTAATCGTCCGCGCCCGATTTCGCCGCCCGCGCCATTCCTTCCGCAGCGACCTCATCACGCCCGGCCCGGTCAGCTGCGAGCGCGGCCAGCAATTGCCAAGCGGCCCGCTGCTCGGGCTGGTTCTCGGCGAATGCGGCCCACCGTTTTTCCAACGCCTCGACGCCTGCGGTTTTCTGGTAATGGGCATACACCCGATCGAACGCCACGGCAGAGCTCGGATTGCGAACCAGCATCTGTTCATAGCGTTCAATGACGGGTGGCAACGATTCGCTTTCTTGCGCCCAGGAAAGTGGCAACAAGGAAAAACAAACAAGCAGAATGAAGAACCGGCGGGAAACGGAGAAAAGCTTCACGACCAGACCGTAACCAACGTCCCGACTTCGCGCGAAGAATTTCTTATTCAGTCGATGGGATGTGCGATGAACGCGCGGTATCCGTTGACCAGCCCTCAAGGCCGGGCTATTTCTCGCGCACCGATTCGGAAGCATCAAAGGCTTGCCGCGATTCGTAACCCTTGCCATGACAGACTTTGCGATGATTTTTCCAAGGCACCTGGCCCGACCGATTCTTCCGACCGGGAACCGGTTTGCATTCGATTGTGGTGAAAATTAATTGTCCTTCATGAGTCTGTTTCTACCCATCCTCATCCTCTTTTTGGCAGCTGCCGTGGCGCCGTGGTTGAGTCGGCGGACGGCGTGGGCGGGCTGGATCCTGGCTGCGGCGCCCGCAACGGGTTTCGGCTGGATTTTCTCCGTGGCACTGAAGAATCAGGCCACGGAAGCTGGGCTCATTTACGAAAGCAGTTTTTCCTGGGTCCCCACGTTGGGCGTCTCCCTGGCGTTTCGTCTCGATGGATTGAGTTTAATCTTTGCGCTGCTCATTCTTGGGATTGGCACGCTCATCCTGATCTATGCGGGGGGTTACCTGCACGGACATGCCAAGCGGCACCGGTTCTATGCCTTTCTTCTGCTTTTCATGGGCGCGATGCTCGGCCTCGTTCTGGCGGGTGATCTCATCGCGCTCTTTGTTTTTTGGGAAATGACCAGCATCAGTTCCTATTTGCTGATCGGCTTCCACCACGAAGATCTGGCCTCTAGAAAAAAAGCGTTGCAGGCGCTATTGGTCACTGGCCTGGGTGGTCTGGCTTTGTTGGCCGGGTTGGTGCTGCTCGGATTGACCGCTGGGACATATGAAATCAGCGAGTTGCTCGCGATGGGCGATTCGCTCACCCATAGTCCTTTTTACACCGCGATCGTCATTTTGATTCTGATCGGGGCGTTCACCAAGTCTGCTCAGGTGCCGTTCCACTTCTGGTTGCCCAATGCCATGGCCGCGCCGACGCCAGTCAGCGCATTTCTGCACTCCGCCACCATGGTGAAAGCTGGGATTTATCTGATCGCCCGGCTCACTCCAACGCTCGGGGGAACTGATTTCTGGCAATGGACCGTCACGTTATTCGGGGCAACCACGATGGTGGTCGGCGCATTGCTCGGACTGATGCAACACGATCTGAAGCGCATTCTCGCTTATACAACCTTGAGCGTGCTCGGTGTCCTGACCATGTTGCTCGGGTTAGGGACGGAATTGGCGTTACAGGCCGCCATGCTTTTTCTGATCGGGCATGCGCTTTATAAAGCCGCTCTCTTCATGGCCGCCGGCTGCATCGATCACGGCACTGGCACCCGTGATGTCTTTCTGCTGCGCGGCTTACGAACCGCCATGCCATTGACGGCCGCGGCCGCCTTGCTCGCCGCGCTATCTAAATCTGGCTTCCCGCCTTTCTTCGGTTTTCTTGGCAAAGAATATGTTTATAAAAGCGGTCTTGCCCTGGATGGTTGGATTCAGGTGGTCCTGGGCGCCGCGTTGGTGACCAATATGATTCTGATGGCACTCGCTTTGCAGGTTGGGGCTCATCCGTTTTTCGGCAAGCCGAGCGGCAAGACGCCGCATCATCCGCATGAAGGCGGCCCCTCACTCTGGCTACCGCCATTGTTATTGGCTCTGCTTGGATTCGCGCTCGGCCTAATGCCGGGATCGATTGGAGAAACCGTTGCTGGAACCGGCGGTGGCGGTCATGTCCGGGCACCCGGTCGATCTGAAAGTCGCGCTTTGGCATGGGTTCAACCTGCCCTTACTGATGAGTGGCATTACCGTTCTCGGCGGGTTTGCCATTTACGCCGTGCGCATGCGAATCTGGCGTTGGTCCGGAAAAGTCGGGGAATGGCGGTGGAGCGCGGAGAAACTGTATGAATGGTTATTGGCCAAAGTCATCGATCTAGCCAAATGGCAGACCCGCTTTTTTCAGAATGGAAATTTGGCGAATTACGTCCGGGTCACCCTTGCTGCCGCGGTGGTGATGCTCGTCTTTCCACTGTTGGCCTGGGAAGGCAATCCGCCGGATTTTTCCGATTGGTCCTGGTCGGGTCTGGTCTTTTTGGTGGCAATGGGAATGGGAGCCATCCTGGCATCGGTTTCTGATTCACGTCTGACGGCGTTGCTCGGATTAGGAGTGGTCGGCCTTGGAGTTGCCCTGTTATTCATTCTTTATAGCGCCCCGGACCTCGCCATCACTCAGATTCTCGTTGAGACATTGACCGTAGTTCTCTTCATGTTCGTCGTTTACCGATTGCCGCGGTTTCGAGCTATCAGCTCGAAAGCTACCCGGATACGGGACGCCATCTTTGCCGGTCTGGTCGGGGCGGTGGTGACCGTGTTGGTCATCAAAGCGCAGCAGATCCAATTTGCGCATCCGATCTCCGATCAATTAGCGGAATGGTCGTATCAAGAAGCCAAAGGCCGCAATATCGTGAACGTCATCCTAGTTGATTTTCGGGCACTCGATACCTTGGGAGAAATCCTGGTGCTCGCCATTGCCGCCATCGGGGTATTTACCCTGGTCGGCATCCGAACCGCTTCGCGCAAGAAAAAGGAGGAAAAGCCATGGACTCCCTGATTCTCCGGATGGCGGCACGCGCCTTGTTCATTCCGCTCATCCTGCTCTCGCTGCTCGCGCTTTACCGGGGCCATAACTTACCGGGAGGCGGATTTATCGGGGGGTTACTGGGAGCTTCTCCCTTTGTTTTGATCTTCCTGGCTGAAGGAGTGGGAGTGGCCCAAAGGCGGTTATGGGTGACGCCGGTCACTCTGATGGCGGTAGGACTCGGAGTGGCCTTCATCGGTGCAGTGCCCGCTCTGTTCGTTGGCGAGACTTTTTTCACCGGTCTATGGCTGCCGACGTTTTCGTTACCCATGCTGGGCGTCATCCATTTAGGCACACCGCTGGTGTTCGACGTGGGCGTTTACCTGACGGTCATCGGGTTTACGACGAGTGTGATTTTTAACTTGGAGGAATTAGACTGATGGAAACGTTAATGGCAATTCTGATCGGGCTTCTTTTTGCCTGTGGCGTTTATTGTTTGTTGCGGCGGAGCATTGTGCGTCTGGCCGTCGGGATCGTGTTGCTGGGGCAGGGGGCTAATCTCCTCGTTTTCACGGCCGCCGGTTTGTTATCTGGCCAACCGCCGCTCATCGGGGCTGGCGAGAAGATTCTGGCCCCGCCATTCGCTGATCCCCTGCCGCAAGCGTTGGTGTTGACCGCGATTGTGATCGGTTTCGGGTTCATCGCTTTTTTGCTCGCCCTAGTTTACCGGGCTTACCGGGAACTCGGTGAAGATGACATACAGGCTTTCAACAAAACTGATCGGACTTGATGACTGATTACTGGATTCTGGCCCCTATCGCATTGCCCTTGATGGCTGCCGTGCTCGCACTGCTAGTCCGGGCAAATTTGCGCGCTCAGAAAGCCGTGGTTCTCACGACGCTCACACTAGCCTGTGCAGCCTCCGTGGCACTCTTGGCGGAATGCGGTTCAGGGCGGATCGTAACCTTGGCGATGGGGAGTTGGCCGGCTCCTTACGGCATCGTCCTGGTGGCTGATCTCCTAAGTGCTCTGATGTTAGTTGCCTGCAATGGCGTGGCCTTGGTCGTGACCATCTATGCGTTTCGGCAATTGACCGACGAGGAGCAAGGCGCTTTCTATCATCCGCTGAGTCTGCTGCTCCTGCTTGGGGTCAACGGTTCCCTGTTGACTGGTGATTTATTCAATCTTTACGTCTGGTTCGAAGTGATGTTGCTTGCCTCCTTCGTGTTGCTCACGCTGGGCCGTAAACGGGAACAGCTTGAAGGAGCCCTGAAATATGTGGCGCTCAACTTGCTCGCGTCGATGTTGTTCCTCATCGCGGTCGGACTGCTCTATGGCAAGACTGGGACGTTGAACCTGGCGGATCTCAGTTCCAAATTAGCGCTCGAATCCGACACTTATCTCGTGGAAACCACGGGCATCTTGTTGTTGGTGGCGTTCGGAATCAAAGCAGCGCTATTTCCATTTTTCTTCTGGTTGCCAGCCGCCTACCATACGCCGCCGGTCGCGATTACCGCCATGTTCGCCGGGTTGCTGACCAAAGTTGGCGTGTATGCCATCATGCGGGTGTTCACGCTCGTGTTTGACTTGGAGCAGGGAATGCTCGGGCATTGGCTAGTCTGGATTGCGGGATTCACCATGGTGGTCGGGGTGCTCGGCGCGGCTGCTCATTTCGAGGTCAAACGCATTCTCTCATTTCATATCGTGAGTCAGATTGGGTATATGATCATGGGGCTCACGTTTCTCACCCCGCTCGCTCTTGGCGGGGTTATTTTCTTCGTGATCCATAATATGGTAGCGAAAACGAATCTGTTTCTGGTGGCCGGCATGATCGAGCGTCAATGTGGGAGCACGGATTTGAAACGGACCGGTGGTCTTTTTGTCAAAGAACCTTTGATCGCTGGCATCTTTCTCATCTCGGCCATTTCTTTGGCTGGCTTACCGCCGTTCTCCGGGTTTTGGGCGAAATTCAGCTTGGTGCAAGCAGGGTTCGAAGTGGGCGATTATTTGATCGTCGGGATCTCGTTAGCGGTGGGGATCATGACGTTGTTTTCTATGACCAAAATTTGGGGAGAAGCTTTTTGGAAGTCGTTACCCGAACCGGAACCGGCGTCGCCATCAGGTTCTGCTGGCCGAATTTCCTGGTGGATGATGATGCCGGCGATTTTCCTCGCGTGCATGGCCATCGTGATGGGGTTGGTGAGTGAACCGTTCCTCGCGGTGATGGAACGAGCGGGCGAACAGCTGCTCGATCCGCAAAATTATATCAACGCTGTGTTACAGATGAAAGGAGGGGGCTCATGACTAACAAGTCGCCGAACCGGCTGCTTTGGCCGGTGAAACTCATTAGTTTCTTATTATTTTATATCTGGGAAGTCATCCTGAGTAATTTTAAAGTGGCTTATGATGTGCTCACGCCGACGCATCATATGAAGCCCGGCTTCATTGCCATCCCGCTGGCTGATTTGACCGATCGCCAGGTGTTGGTGTTGGCCAACTTGATCACCATGACGCCCGGCACCTTGAGTCTCGATATTTCCTCCGATCGTGGCACCCTTTACTTGCACGCCATGTATGTGCCGGATGTTGAAGCGTTACGGCATCAAATCATCCATGTTTATCAACGTAAAATTATGGAGGTATTTTAATGCAAGAGGTTCTGACAATGGTTCCCTGGTTGCTGCCGGTTCTTTACGGCGGCATGGCGATTGCCTTTTTTTGTGCGGTCTTGAGGTTGATCATCGGCCCTGATCTGCCGGACCGGGTAGTGGCCCTCGATTTGGCGCTCGCGATCGTGCTCTGTGTTGCGGCGGTCTATGCGGCGGAAACCGGGCACCAACACTTTCTTGATGTGGCCTTGGCGATCGGGGTGATCGCCTTTATTAGCACCGTGGCCTTGGCACGTTTTCTGGAGAGAGGAGCGATGGAGGAGCAATGATCGTGACTTGGCTGATTGTGTTACTCTTGCTGTTGGGGGTTGGCTTTGTGCTGGTTGCGGCGATTGGGTTGCTGCGGTTACCGGATTTTTATTGTCGCACTCATGCCATGGCCAAAGCCGGAGCCTTTGGCGGAAGCCTGCTGTTGATCGGGGTCGCTCTCGCATTTGGTTCATGGCTGGTGGCGGTGAAAGTGATTCTGATCATCATTTTTTTCTACGCCACAACGCCCGTGGCGACGCATATGATCGGGCGAGCCGCTTTTTTACGGGGCACCCGATCATGGGAAGGCACCGGGGTGAACGAATTGCAAGGTCGATACGACATTCAGAAGCAGAACTTGCGGGGCTGGAAGCCGGAGGAGCGAGGCGAATTCGAGCCGCGCGAGTAGCCGCCAGAAGCCTCCGTCGACTGGCGAAGGTTGAGACTACGAATTTCGGAAATTGCAGTGTCCGGTTGTGTAAAGCTTGACATTGCAATGAGAAACGCATTCCGATCTTGGGCATCATGAGGTTCTGCTTCCCTGTCCACGCCCGAACACTTTTTCTTCTCTGCGCAAGTGTCACTCTAGGGATTGCACCTTGCGGAGCTCAACAAGAAGGACAGATTCAGCGGGCTGAAACGCTGCAAGACACACCAGGTTTGCGCGGGAGTGGGTTTCTCAATTTTAATCAGACGCAGGAAGACGATATTTATACGCCGGCGACGCCCGGCGATGATGATATTGGGCTGCAGCTCTTGTTGAAAGAAGAGGATGAGGCCAAGTATTTCACCTTTTACGCATCGGCCGCCGGTTATTATACAACCAATATCGCGCTCACGAACTCGCCGGAAGTTGATGGCGCCTTCTTTTCCGAACAAGCGGGACTCACTTATTCCCGGCCTTTGGGCGGATCGCTTGTCGGGTTTTTAGCCGTGCGCCAACAGTCCATCCGGTATGATCGGTTGAGTGGATTTGATTTCGATTCGTTGATTGGGGATGTCGGCCTGACTTATATTGCCCGGGAGTTTTATGATCTGAACATCTATTTCCGCTATCGATACAACCGGTTGATGGAACCATTTTTTGGGGACGGTTTTTTCGATAACAACACCCTCACCTTCGGGTTTCAACGCTATTGGAATTACAGTCGCGGGATCTGGTTTTATGCCGGAGCGGAAGGCATCTTCGGCTATTCCGAGCCATCAGTGAATCAGCGGGATTCGGGTGTTCTCTATTTTGGCGGCAACGTCGATCTGACCCGCAGACTTGCGGTGCAGCTGTTCTACAGCATGGCTTATCACGCTTACAACAACATCGAACGGGACGACTTCAACCAGAACCTCAGTCTCCTTTTCATCTTTCAACTAACCGATTGGGCCTCGATCAATTTCCAAGGTAGCTGGGCAAATAATATCTCCAGCCGGTCCGTTTTCGATTACGACGCGTTCAATCTCGGCGGTGGCCTTCAAGTTCAGCTCGAATTTTAAGGTATGCACCGGAGCCGCTGGCTGCGGAACCCGATCGGGGGGCGTTCACCATCAATAGAGCCCATCTTTTTTCGCGGCCGCGATCGCGTCTCGGGTGGCGTTCAACGTCGGCAACGTCATGAACTCCCATTCGCGGGAAAGCAGTAAACCGTCTGCCCCGGCCTCGAACGCCGCGTAAGTCGCCTTGAATTGATCATCGTAGCGAGTCGGTTCCGTATTTTGATGCGGGATATCGACTCCGATCCCCGCGTAGACCTGGGTCGGGGCATCGCCCAATGCTTCTTGGCAACGGGTAATCTCCCGTTTGACGTAGCCGGGAGAAAAGGGCGTCTTTTTTGAAGCTTCATAATCTGGTTCCGTATTCGTGTCGTAACCGAAAATGGAGTAAAGAAATTGATGCAACTGGCGCGGGGAAAGGTCGCGATAAAAGAATTGGGTCGCTCGGTCGAGCCACACATGGAGCCGGGCCGCGTTGACGTCCTGATAAACATTGAGCTTCAGGAAATCGCTCCAGGGCGCCATCACCTCGTAGTCATAACTGATGGCCCGAGAAAAGATATCGTGCATGAGCGGATAGACCGGCACCATCCAACCGACCTGCATTTGAGGGCGAAGGGCTTTCACGGCGCCATAGATCTCGGCGTGTAGACTCCACTTACTATCGTTCATGAATTTTTCCCAAACGACGATCCCTGGATATTTGAACATCAAGCGCAGAATCGTGATGAACATGCCGTCACTCGGCATTTGTCCGGTTCGCGCGGTGCGCGTGAGTAATTCATAAAGCTGACGGTAACCTTCGCGAGCATCTTCGAGAGGGTACCCGCGGCGGACGGCGTGTTCGCGGCAATGCTCGCAAAAACAGGTCGGAATCCCCACACCGTAAAGCAGCGGCGCCAGGGGGGCATCCCGTTCGGGACCGAGGATTAAACCGTCGAGCGCATATTCTTTGCACCATTCCTCCGTCATCGAAAGCCACCAATTCCGATAATCCGGATGATTCCAGCAAGGAGCCGAGACCCGGCGACCGTAACAATCGATTTGGCTGACCTTCGAAAAGTTGGTCATCTGCAGGGCTTTGGCCGGATGAAACCCTTCCAAGTGCCGGGCATAGACCTGCATCTGGCGGGAGCGGGCAGCCTCCAGAGTTTCATGCAACACATCTCGATCGGCAAACCGATGGGTGCCGGATTCGCGTGCCTGTTTGAGGATGGTGCCGGCATAATAATGGTCGCGGACCGGGATATAACTACTGGGGCCGGTGCCTGGGGGGAGAGGTTGCAGGGGGACGCCGTGATCCGCCCAGCCCTTAGTCATATCATCGTTGTTCCCTCCATAACCGCCGCCATGAGAACCGACGAGGATGGTATTAGCCCCGGCTTCCTGTTGCATGAGGTCGAGGGTGTTGGCGGCTCCTTCGAGCAAGACACTTTCGGCGGCCATTTGGATACCGATGAAAGGTTTCATTGATTCGTTGGTTTCAGGCATGATCGGTGGAGTCTCGGACAATTCATGGGGCATCGTCAAGATTGCTGCCCGGACCTAAACCGGCTAATCAATCAAGCCAGCAAGAGGCTGATCGCATGCAGCGCCAAGCCGACGACACCGCCGACCAGGGTGCCGTTTAAACGAATGAATTGAAGATCGGCGCCGAGTTCCAACTCCATCTGACCGCTGATTTTTTCCACGGGCCATTCTTTCACGGTCTGAACAAGGAGTTCGTGGATGGCGTCCTGATGTTCGAGCGCCACATCGATCAACCGTTCGCGCAAGAGTTCATCGACCTGCCCGCCCAGCCCGGTTTCCTGCGCCAGTTCCTGAGCGAAATAGTCGATGGCCTGCAGGCTGATCCCACGAATGGCCGAGGCGAGTGGTTCCTCATCGCTTTTCTCCAGCCATTCCCGGATTTGCTTGGTCAATCCAGTCACCGCATCGTTCCAGGTCTCGGATTCGATCAATTTCTGGCGCCATTGTTCGAGTTGTTCCTGCATGGCGGGGTCTTGCCGGAGATCGTCCGCCAATTTTTGCAGACGACTGTCGACGGCTTGCCGGATCGGGTGTTGCTCGTCCCGTTCCACTTCCCGCAGGGTGACTTCCGTCTTGTCGACCACCCGTTCCGCGACATAGGCGGCGATGGCGCTCTTGACCGACTTGAACCATTCCTCCGCGACTTCAGCCGGCATCCGAAAAGCGCCGATCCGGAGCGGCATTTCGTCTGGCAACGGCACTTCTTCCCGGATTTTCTTTTCCAAGAATTCACGATTTTCCCGCACGGTCTCGGCGATGGCGGGTGTGGTGACCCGGATCAATTCCTGTTGCACCCCACGTTGCAGCAGCGCTTCAAGTAACCGGGCGGATAAAGGTGCCAGATCGATGCGGGAAACCACGCCCTTGGCGAATTGTTGCACCGGCTCTTGCAGGGCGCTTTCCGGCATCTGTTTCAATAACTGGTTGAGTTGTCCCGGCATGGCCGCCGCCCATTCTTCCCGTCGATCCTCGAGAAGACTCGCGAGATGGCTGGCGAATCGGCGGCCGGTGACGAAACGTTTCAACACGTCGCGCTGCCAGAAATGGCGGATAAAAAAAGTGCCGATCGAATGGGCGATCCGATGATGATTCAGACGGACCACGGCGGTGTGGTAAAAGGGGATCCCCATTGGATGGCGGAAGAGAGCCACGACCGCGAACCAATCCGCCAGAGCACCCACCATGGCCGCTTCGCCGAATGCCCGGACCCACCCCCACGCAGGATGACTGTTCTCGCCGATCCTCCCGACGATGAACAGGATGCCGGCGAATACGAGGGCGAGCAGCGCGATCGCTCGCCATTTCTTCAGTCGATCGGCTTTGGCCTGGTCGGAATCGGTCATTGGCTCTTTTAATCCCGTCAAAGCGAGAGCGCAACCCGATCAGGCCGGCTCGTTTCTAAGGCGGATGGGTTCAGGCGGGGTCAACTGAACTGCCACGATACAGGCGCGATCGCCGCCCGAAACACCATGCCAGTCCGAGCAGAAGCAGCATCAAAGAGCTCGGCTCGGGAATGCCGGTGCTGAACGAGTAGCTACCACCGTCTGGTGGATCGAACCGAATCACGAAAGGCTCGAACATCCCACCGGTATCTGTCGGGAAAACGAGGCTGCCAGAAAAATTGCCATTGATATTCTGGAGGGTTTGAACGGCCCCGAACTGGTCGCCGACCACGACAAAAGCGGAGTCATTGGCAGGCCCGGTAAAACCAGAGATGGCGTAGGGAATGGATACCGTTCCGGTGGCGTTCAAGTTAAAAGAGAATTCGTCCAGAATATCGCCTGACGCGAGGCCGACCGTGCCGAAGACCGAATCGCCTCCCGGCAGGTTATCAATTTCTGCGGTGAGATCGGTGGGGTTGAATGAATCATTCGAAAAATCCTGACCCGGAATGTCAACCTCGTTGACTACCGTCGCCGCGGCCATTGTCCCACTGAAAGCAACGGCTAAGCTGATCAGAAGTAAGAGGAAAAGCAGCCGATTCATTTGGTTGAAATTATCGTTGAGAACCGTGAGATAAAAGTCATTTTCGAGTTCTGAAAGAGGATAGCGCGTGGTGATTGGCAATGACGCCTGGTTCCACGACGCATCGGTCGTGACATTTTGCATGGAATTCGCCAAGTTACCGGATGCTTCGTTTTGCTTTGTTCACCTTGCTGTTGGCGCTGACTGCTGGGGCCTTGTTGACGACTGGTTGTAGCTCTCCTAGCTATGCCGGATACAAACATTCGCCTTACACCATTCGTGGTGTCTATTATGTGCCGATGCATCCGGAGGAGGCGGTTGGCTTTGTGGAATACGGGATCGCGTCCCATTACGATGAACGCGGGTTTTTCACCTCCGGCAAAACCGCGATTGGCGAAAAATTCCGCGCTGGCGACATGGCTGGCGCTCATAAGACAGTGCCTTTGCCAGCGCGTATGCGGGTGACGAATTTAAAAAATGGACGCTCGGTGGTGGTGCGGATCAACGACCGCGGACCTTTTATTCCGGGCCGTGTGATCGATTTGACCCCAGCCGCGGCGAAGAAGCTCGGTTACCATGCGGATGGATTGACCGAAGTGAAGGTCGAGGTGTTGAGCGTGGGGGATGGCCGTTATCGGGTGGATTAACGTTTGGCCATGCGTTTCAGACGTCCGGCCAACGAGGCTTTCGTGGCGGAATTCATTCGGTCGACGAAGAGAATACCTTGCAGATGGTCGTATTCGTGTTGGACAGCTCGAGAGAGCAGGCCATCGGCTTCGAATTGAATGGGCTGACCTTCGAGATTGGTGGCTTTCACCTTCACTTTGGCCGGTCGACTGATGTCGGCAGTGATGTCGGGGAAGCTGAGGCAACCTTCGAGACCGATTTCCCGTTCACCGAGCGGTTCGATCTCGGGATTGATCATGACCAAGGGCATGTGATTGGCGAGGTCGGTTTCTTCGCCATCGATCCACATCCGGCTCGGCCGTTCTTCAGCATCGGCGACATCGACCACGGCGAGTTGCCAGGCTTTTCCCACTTGTTGAGCGGCCAGACCGACGCCGTTGGCTTCATACATGGTTTCCAGCATCGCCTCGGCGAAGGCTTTGATATCATCATCGATTTCCTGGACCGGCAGTCCTTTAGCTCGCAAGACTGGGTCGCCATATTTCACTATCTTCATCATGGAGTTTCGAGGGGTTTAGCAAAGGTGGGTAGATTTTCGTAACCGGCTTCCTGCATGGCGTCGATTACCTTAATGATCGCACCGAACGGAGCACCTTCGTCCGCTTTCATGGCGACCATATCTTGTTTGCCCTCTTCTTTGAGTTGCACCAGGGCAAGGACGAGGTCGTCGACGGTGTCAAACATCTCGTCGCCAATTCCGAAACGTCCCTCTTTGGAAACGACCAGAATGACTGGCTCCACTTGGGCCGGGACTTGTTCGGCTGTTTTCGATGGAGGCAATTCGATGCTTAACTGCGGTTCATCCTGTTTAAAGGTGGTGGTGACAATAAAGAAAATCAACAGGATCGCCAGAATATCAATGAGCGAAACAATCTGGATCACCGGTGGCCGGCGTTTGGCGGTGTAAAATCGCATGGGAGCGGTCAGTCGTGGCGCGGGCGGTCAGATGAATCCGGTTCCGGTTCGGGGGCATGCTCGCTGGATGGATCTTCCTGCGGCGCCGGATGCTCTTCGAAGGGGAGCTCAGCATGCGGGAGCTCTTCATGGTCGAGGGAAGTCTCCGGCTCAGATACCGGTTCGATCGAGGCAACTTCCTCCTGCGGGGCCTCGACGGCGGGGACATCTTCCGCGGGCGGTTCACCGGAAGAGGTCTGAGGGGTTGGGAGATTAGAAAAGGTTTTGGGCCGCACCTGAAGTCGCTGACTCGGATCTTCGCGTTTCGGTTCGATTTTCCGCGACCGAGCTTCGGTCGTTCTAGGGGGAGGCTGAGTGGTGCCGCCGGAGTAAGCAGGACTGGCGCCTGGGCTAAAACGGGGTTGCGGAGTCGGTTCGGCCGGAGCAGGCGGTGGAGCTGCATAGGCCTCCGCTGCGGGCTCGGGGCTGGGCTCGGCCTCCGGCGCATTCAGGTATTCGCCTTTCCGAAACATCTTCTCCAGCAAGGTCGCCACGATCGATTCCATCTCCACTGACATGATCTCGATTTTTTTGGAGAAATAACTGTGCCCGATCAGGCTCGGAATGGCGATCGCAAGTCCGGCGATCGTGGTGTTGAGCGCTTCAGAAATTCCGAGTGCGATGCCGCGCGGATCCGGAGATTCACCACTTTCGCCCAGGTTCGCAAAGACACTTACCAGGCCGGATACGGTGCCGAGCAAGCCGAGTAAAGGGGCGATACCGATGATGACTTCTAACACGACCAACCCGGTCTCAAGTCGCACCACCTCGTGGCGCGCTCGTGTTTGCACGGCTTCGACGGCCTCCTGTTTGCTGCCCGCTTTATAATCGAGTGCGGTATCGATGATTCGCGCCAGAGAAGAATCATCGTTCTGCACCATCCGATGCAGCTGATCGCTCGAGGCGCCCGGACGAAACCGGTCGATCTCCCGTTCCACCTTGCTAGGCAACACCAACCCTCGCCGCAAGGCTGCGGCGCGCAGAAGAATAAATGTCACCGAGATCAGTGAACAGATAATCAACGGGATCATGAAGAAACCGCCACTGACAAAGAAATTGGTCACAACTTCGAGTGGCGTATCGGCAGCGAGTAAAAGAAAAGGCATGGAGAAGCTCTGGGCTAATAGATCGTGAACGTGTATTCAACGGGCAATTTCTTGCCACGCAAGATTTGGGCGACATCCGGGGGGATCGGAGGAAGTTTGGAATCGAGGATGGCCTGGATACTGACGCTGGCCATGATCTCGTTCGAGTTATTCTCCAACACCTGAATATTTTCGACTTTGCCGCGGGCATTGATACTGAATTTAATACGGGCGGTGCCGATCCGGAGCATATCGACGCGGGTGGAGGTGATCTCATACCATTTTGCTCCGATGACATCGGCGACGGCTTTTTTGTATTTCCCGATTGGAGTCCCAACGGTGTCGACGGAATTGCGGCCGCGATTGCTGATGGCGCCTTCGATGATGGTTTCGGTCGTTTGCGGGACATAACCGGGGGCGGTCTGCGTGTTGCGTGGCCGGGGAGGGAGCGGGGGCACGACGGTGTTGCGAGGCCGCAACGGGGTGGGGCTGGGGGTCGGAGTGGGTGTCGGGGTCGGAGGTGGAGTCGGGGTCGGCGCCAGCAACGCGAGGACTTCTGGCGGCAAGGTGGCTTCTTCGGCCGGTGTGGGCGCCACGGTTGGCTCAGGCGATGGCTCAGGCGACGGCTCCGCCGTGGGCGCGGGCGTGGGGGATGGGGATGGGGTCGGCTGCGGTGGTGGGGTGACCTCAGGTGTCGGCTGCGGGGTTTCGGCGCTTTCCGAGGACTCAGTTGGGGATTCTGGTTCGGCCGATTGTTCGGAGACTGGCGCTGCTTGCTGGCCGGGACCCATGGAAAGATTCATGTTGCGCAACTGGATGCCGGGCAACTCTTTGCCTTGCTGCGAAGGGAGTGGGGCACTGCCGGTCGGAGCTTGTTCGCTGGCGGCTCGCATATCGATGTCCGATTCGGCGATCGGGTCTTCAGGCGCTTCAGCGACTTCCAGATCGGGAAACGAACGGATGAACGGGGGCGGCGTCGGTGGCGGCGTGGGGCGAAGAAATTCCGGCAACGGCTCTGGGGTCGGTGTTGGCGTTGGGGTCGGAGTCGGAGTGGGGGTGGCGCGGACGATGGTCAGGCGGGGCGGTTTTTTTTTCTCAGGTTCGTCTTCCGGCAGGGATGGAGAAAGCACCAACACCAGGATCGCGACAGAGATGAGCAGCAAGTGGACCAGGCACGCGCCGAGGAACGCCAAAATGGCCGTGCGACGACGGCGACGATGACGTTCGTGGAGATCCTTGGGACCTGCTGACATGACCGCCACTATAGATTAGAGAATGAGACGCGCAAAGGGAGATGCGGAGCAGTTGAGCAGGCGTTCATCAAGTGATCAATCCGTTTTGGTATCGTGGCGTCACGGTGGCCAGGTCGACTTCGGCCGCCCAATCGATGTCTGCTTGTCGGTTTTTTCTGGTCAGGGAGCGACCGTTATCGGTCTTGCGCAAACCCTCCGCAAGAGGATCGCGACCTTGTTGCCAGGCCAGCGCGGCGATCCGGGTGGAGTCGTTCAAATCGGTGATCCCCAGCAATTCGCAGAGAGCTCCCGCTGCCATGACATCTTCCAGACTCATCTCGGAGCCGGTTCCAGCTGCCACCAGATAAATGGGCTGGTCATTGGCTTGGCGGATTTGATCGGCGATGGCGGTCAAGTTACGAAATGCCGCGATCCAGACTTGGCCAGCGCGGGCCGATTGCACGATGCCGAGGGTCCCGTTGGTCGTGGTCATGACGAGATGACGATCGGTAGCGGCGCAAAATTCCCCAGGAGAATTTCCCCAGGCAAAGCCGGGCGGCGGATCTCCGTGGCGTTCCCCGGCCAGAATGACCTCGGGATGTTCCGCTGCGTAAGCTCGTGCTTCCTCCACCGTGGCCACCGGCCGGATTGAGCGGGCGCCATGCTGGAAGGCGGTGACCATGCTCGTGGTGGCCCGCAAGATATCGAAAACCACACAGATCGACGTCTCATTGAGCCGGTCAGGGAGAACGGCGATTTCGTCGGGGTGCAGCAGAACTTTTAGCTTCATGAACGTCCTTGAATGCCTCCCAGTTGCCGCGTCTGCCAAATGTTTTCCGCAGATAATGAAAGAGATACTGTTGCACGTAACCGGCATGCGTCCCGAATTTCCGGCGTAAAAAGGCATCCGCGCCCGTTGTCCGGTTCTTACCCCGTGGCCGGTGACTTTCCAAAATTCGTCGGATCCAGACATCGATCGGAATGGCATCGAGGTGGCCTGCTGCGAAGAGCAAAACGCAGTTCGCCACCTTCACCCCGACACCTGGGATCTTGACGCATTCGGCCAGAGCTTCTTCCTTCGGCGCTTCCAAAATGATTCGCGGATCGATCCGGCCCTCAGCGAAGGCAATGGCAGCCGAACGGACCAACGGTGCGCGGTATCCGAGTTTCAATTCCCGCAATGACTCCTCCGAAACTGCCGCCAATTGGTCCGGGCCTGGATAGGCATAAATGGATTGCCCTTCATAGCGCCCAGTTTCCCGGCCATGCCGCTCCCGTAAAGCCAGACTGATCGCCCGGATATGGGCCACCTGTTTCTGGGCTGATGTGATAAAAGTCGCCACACATTCCCAGAGCGGCTGACGCAGGATTCGAATGCCGCGACAGAGCGCCAAGGCCTGTTGCGACAAATCGTCGTCGGGCCATTCTGTATAAATCCGTTCAAGATCATGATCGAGACTGAGAAAATGTCCGGCGGCTTCCGGCTCACCGTTGATTAGCCAAGGTTGTTCCTCACGCTGCTCGACGGCCAACATCGATTGATCGAGTGCCCCGACCCAAACCCCATTTATCTCCGTGAAATGAAAGACCTGACCCGAATCGAATGTCGCCGCAAGGGCCAATGGTCCGACGCAGGGCAGGGGCATCGGAGCAGGAGACGAGGCGGCTGACATGCCGTTCACCGTAGATCTGACCACAAAGATTTGCCAACGCCCATTATTGCCGCAAGATAGGGTCATGCGGTTATTTTTTCTATCCTCCATCGCTCTGCTCAGTCTCACGACCTCTTCACCTGCTGGAACTCCCGGCGAATTTTCTTTGCCGGACGTCGTGCCGATCCCCATGTCGGCTGTAATGGAACTGCGGGAACTGGTCGCCACCGATCCCGAAGCCGCCGCCCGCGTGGAGACGATCGCTGAACGCGCCCGCCAGCATCTCGGCGAACCCGCGACGCCGCTCGAAGTGATCCATTACGAAGGTTTGGTCAATACCGACCCGAAACGGATCGAGACCGTGAGTCAATTGAAACAAGCGGGTGAAGCCGGTGATCTAATCCGCTATTGGCAAGCCACCGGCGACTTGGCCGCCGCCAAGACGCTCGCGGATTGGATTCTGGCCTGGTTCACCACTTACGAACCCACCGGCAATGACGTGAACGAAAACAAGTTCTTCCCCTTGCTCACCGCTTATTACTATCTGCGCGATCAGTTTCCGGAAGAAGAACGGGAGCAAGTCGACGCGTTTGTGGAAGAAATCGGCGAACTCCACGCCAAAGCCGTCAAGCAATCCGATCACCTCACCAATCGTTACACCAAACATGTCCGATTGGCCGCCATTTGCGGCATGATCCTCGACCGGCCAGAATGGGTCGATACCGCTCAGGAAGGTGTAAAACGGTTTGTGACCGCCAGCCTGTTCGGAGACGGGACAAGTCGCGATCTGCGGCGGCGGGATACATTGACCTACCATAGCAGCGCGCTTCGGCCCCCGATGCAACTGGCGATGTTGCAAGGGCCGGAAGCGATCGAGATTTATACGTGGGAGAATGAAAAAGGGGGGTCGATCAAGAAATCGGTCGACTATGTGGTGCCTTATGCCACGGGGGAAAAAACTCGGGAAGAATGGAAGAATTCCAAAATCGGCCTCGACCGTCGCCGGGCCGAGGCTGGGCTGGAAAAGTATCAACCCGGCCAGCTGTATGATCCGAAAGATGCCACTGACTTGATGGAGCTCGCGAGTTTTTTCGATCCGAGCCTGCACGCGGTGGTGATGCAATTGAGCGAGAGCGATGCCGAACGGTTTCCGACCTGGCAAACATTGTTGAATGCCGCGATGGCCCGCAGCTTGGCGGATTAATCCCATGCAACCCGGTGGTTCAGGGTTTGCCCGGCTGGCTGGCGTCCTGCTGATGGCGATGCCAGTCACCGTCGCCGCGGGGTGGCGAGCTGAAGTCGCCAGCGCCTCGCGGCCCGGTCCGATTCCATTACCACCTTCGGTAGAAGTTCAATACGAATTCGGATGGGAAAAATTTCCGGCTGCAGAAGCCGTGGTGACCCTCAATTATGAAGGCAGCCGGATCGTCGGCCAGGGAAAAGGGAAAACCATCGGCCCGGTCCGACCGATCTGGCCCTATCAATGTGAAGTCACGGCCAACGTGCGAGCGAAGGGATTAACATCGGTGAGTTTCCGGAATAACGAACGAATCCGTAAGCAGCGACGCGACACCAAGCTAACGTATCAACCGGAAAAGGTGACTATCCAGCGAACCGAAAAGGAACCGGGCGAACCGTTGGAAGAAAAAAAGAAATGGTTTCAGGTGCCAAGCCGGGATTTATTGGGCGCCGCACTCTGGTTTCGAAGCCAGGACCTGAAGCCGGGTAAGGAATACCGCGCGGTGGTGGTGCCAGGTTGGAGTCCCTATCTCGTGACTATCCGGGTGGCGGAACGAGAGTCCATTTGGCTGGGGCGGAAAGAAGATCGGCAGGCAAGGGCCGCCATCCGGTTGGAGGTGAAGCTCCAAAAAATTGAGCGGGACGATAGTTTGACTGCCTTTGAGAAATTGAAGCGAGCGACTGTCTGGCTCTCTGACGACGCCCTACGGTTGCCGTTGCGGATTGAGGCGGACATCATGGTCGGCAAAGTTTACGCGGAACAGACATTGCTGAAAACACGTTGAAGCCGCCGATGAATTGAAGCTCTCCAAGGCGCGTCGGGAATAGCCTGCCTACGTTCGCACCTTATTTCGTGACCAGATAGGTGATGGCGTCACCGCGCAATTGAATCCCATCGTTATAAGGGAAGCTGTCAATGGGATAACCATTCCAATCGAGCGCTGTCACGGTGAGGGAGCCGGCATCTTCACGTTTCAATCGGACGACGCCTTTGGGTTCCAAATGCTGGATGGGAAATCGGCCCGCGTTCACAATCTCCCGCCCTTCGACCGGGTCTCCTCGGCGCGGTTGGAAAGTAGCTGGCTTGGTTTCGAAACCATAGTTCTCGGTTTCGGTCACGACACTTACCAAAATCTTCGTGGAATCCGCAAGGGGGCGGTCATCCAAAGGCACAAAGAGAAGACTGGCATATTCGTTCTCACAATCCACCTCGACATCCGGCAGATCGATGGCGCCCATATTACCGACGAATCCAACGGCACCCTGGGCCTTGGGGGCTCGGAGCGTCAGTAAGCCCTGCTTCCAATTCAACACCAACTCCCCTGTGACAGTCGTTAACTCGCCTTTTTCAACATCGATCAACTCTGCGACGCGGTCGTCGACGCGTAGCCCGGTGTTTTCCGGATTATCGGCAATCGTGCGCCGGAGACTGCCGGTCATCAAGGCAAGTGGATTAATTCCGTTTTCGGCGTCTGTATCCAACCGGATCTGACCAAGGTCGGAAGGAAGAATCTCACCACCACTGATGGAGGAAACCGGATGGAACGCGGCCCCTTGCAAGTCGAGCAACGCCTGGCGATCGAGCACCTCCTCCACCACCACTGGCGCCTCCTGAATGTAGCCTTTCCGGAAGATCAAAGAGAGCGCAGACGACTGTCCCATCACGACGGGCTCATCGATTCCCCAGCGCTGATGAACGCCTTGCCAATCGAGACTGGCAGCGAAATGGACCTGCGCATCCATTCCCTGCATCGCGCCCCAGCAAGCAGCGAGGGGGAGCCATTCCGCCCGGAACCGGTTCGGGGTCGTTGTTTTCGGCTCACAAATCATGTGGGCCTTGTCGTTATATTGCAATTCGCTCAACGGAAGTTTCCATGGCTCGAACAACGCGGAACGACTGCGAAATTTGTCGCCTGCTTTCACGGCGAAGAAAACCTCCAGATCCTCATCGGCACCCCAAAGAACACCGTGCCGACTCATGACCTCCCCGTTCATGTTTGCCAGTTTATCCAAAGGCTCCAGAATCAGCGGATCGGCCGAGAGCCAGTTACCATTGTTAATCAGTCCCTGGTAGCCCATCGAGCGAAGATGAGCGATGAAACCGTCGGTGACCTGAAGATAATCGTTCACGAGGAAAGCGGCCTGGTCACGTCCACGCTGCCCTGCGCCCTTCAATGCCTGCGCGCTTAGCAATCCAAGCCGGCTCGCCTCGGGATCATCCCGCGGATGCGCCTCATCCCCCCATGCAGCGACAGCGGCGGAGAGGTTTTCATACCGTTCCGTCAACCACTCCGCATATTGCGCTTCCATGTGCACCATGACTTCCGTCGGGATCGATTGATATGGCTGAAAGGTGTAGAAGAAATAGTTATTCTCATTGCTCAACTGAATGATGGCGATAGTAGGATCATCGGCGTTGCGCAGGCCCGTGTAAGGATTGACCCGGTCGAGCAGGCGCGTGGTCCACTCTTTCCAAAGTGCCTGGCCATCGGGATCGATAAACTGCCAGCAATTGACCGCTTTATTGTCCCCGTAACCTGCACCGACATCGGAGCCCTTGAGCCACTTATCGTAATAAGTGTTCAACATAAAATAGATGCCGTTTTCGCGACAGGTGGCGATGAAGTGATCGAACCGGTCGAGATAGTCGTCACTGATGGCGAGCGGTTCCCCATTGACCCCACCGTGAAAGTTGCCATGCAATCGGATCATGTTGACCCCCAGCTTCGCCATGCGCCGGAGGTAACGTTCCTGCATTGCATCGCTCGCCAGAATGGCCGACGGGCCGGTGACCTCGCCCCAGAAACGCACGGGTTGCTCCGGAGCCTCCTCAAAGTAAAAGTCGCCCTCCTTCATCATCACCCTCCCAGCTGCTCCGCTGAACTCCTGATTCAAGCCACGCAGGTCAAGCAGGGCCTTGTCTGTGAACGGGTCCACTTCGGGTTCGAATGCCGCAAACCCCTTCTGCTCCAGGCCTGACCGTTCGCCTGGTTTCAGTTTCCCTCGTGGCGACCAATCGAAGGGAATCAGGGCGAAACAATCCACCGCAAACGCTCCGCTCCCAGTCTGGACGATGGTGAAGGTATGCGTCCCTTCGGATAGGGTGACCGGTCCGGCATCGATCCAGTTTGCAGGCACCTTATCGCGGAGTGAGACGGAATCGAGCAATGCTGCCTGCCTGGTGACCGCACCGGTCGGCCCTTTCCCATTATCGAACGCCCATGTGAATAGTGCATGATGCCAGCATTTTCGGATCCAAAAATGGTAATCACCAGCAACCGGCACTTCGATTTCGTAAGTGGCGGTGTACGGCTCGCCGGTGTTGCCGCGCGCTGCAGAGAGCCAGTCGCCGCCCGAGAGTTGGTTGGCGTCGAGGGTCGATTTTTGGAACGGCGACTCGCTCTCAGGCGGGAAGTTTGACTTGGTTGGAGTTTCGGCCTCCCACCAAACAAATTCGGCTGCCACACAGGTGCTATGCGAAATGAAGAAAAAGATGCCGGAAACGAGGAGGGGATAGAGAAAAAACCGCATGAAGAGAATTAACCAATCCAGATTCTCCTGATTCACAATCTCTCTATTGCGCAAACAGTTGCTCCACACCTCTCTCACAAAGTGTTTTGCGCGAGGCCATCATAGACCAACGTTCCCGCTTGGGAGTGAATCCGTCATAGCAGGTTCCCGCCCGGACGCCATGGCGGCAGAGCGAAACTTATCATCATGAACTTCCTCCAGCCAAGATGCCATGAGCGCGCGATGCGATTCCCTTGCTTCGGCATGATCGGGATGATGGACAAGATTATGCGTTTCGCCGGGATCCTTGCAGAGATCGAATAATTCTTCTGCATGATTCCCCCTGCCATAAACGATGTATTTATAACGATCCGTGCGCACCATGCGGGCCTGGGATGTTGCATCCTGCGGATCGTTGGCAAGACAGGCGAAGACCGCTTCGCGTTGAAGCCGTTCTCCGGTTTTAGCAGCGTCGAGCAAACTAGTGCCTGCCAGGTTCTCCGGCGGAGTGATCCCGGCGATGTCACACATGGTCGGGAAGAGATCGAGCGCACTTGTGAGCGACGCGCGATCGACATTCCCTTCGCGGATGCGGCCCGGCCAACTGATGATCAACGGCACTCTTGCCACCGGTTCGTAGAGAGACAGTTTGGTGACCCATTTGCGTTCCGCCATTCCTTCGCCATGGTCGCTGCTGAAAATCACCACCGTATTCTCGTTCCAGCCACCGGCCTCCAACGCGTCGAGCACGATCCCCAGGCAACGATCGACTGCTTCCGTCATGCTGTTGTAAGCGCGAAGATAGCCGCGCCATTGTTGCTCGCTCCAATCCTGTACGCCCGGCAATTGTTTACCATATTTCGGATCGATTCTGCGAGCGGCGAGCATGGCAGGTTCAGCCGGGGGTATCGCGTGATTGGTGGGTAGGGGAGGCAACCCCTTCATGCCCTCCAACTCGGGCGGATCGGCGCACCAATGGCAGATGTCATGCGGATTATGTAAGGAGATGGTGTAGAGCCAGGGACGCGCCGAAAGATTCAATTCGTATCGCAACTGCCTCGCCGCATCCTGTGCAAAAAGCATGTCCGTCGCCTCGCCGAATCCGCCTCCGTTGAGACCGTCCGGCAATGGCCTGTTCGCGAAGCCACGCACACCCTCCTCCGTTTTCACATAACTCTGGGGCAAATGCCATTTACCGCTCCAATAGGTCTCGTATCCAGCGTCTCGAAAGACTTCGCCAATGGTCGGCGTCGATTCCGACGGGGTCTCACCGTTGAAACGAACGCCATTCTGATGCGGCCACCGTCCCGTTACCAGCGCGGCGCGAGCCGGCCCACAGACCGGTGCCGCACAATAGTGGGTTTCAAAACGCACCCCGCGCCGCGCCAATCGATCCATGTTTGGCGTGAAAACCTCCCGCCGTCGCGCGCAGCCCAAGGCGTCCCAGGTCTGTTGATCCGTAAAGAACCAGAGAATATTTGGGCGGGGATCTTGTTGGCGCGCCGTGCGAGCCGCTTTGCGTTGCGCGTTCTTCTCCTCTTTCGTCCCGGTTCGTTGTGGTCCCGGCGAGTCGTCTCGGGGCGGTCTGGTTGCGCCCGAATCCACCAAGAGATTCAGTGCCGTTTCCGCCGCGATTTCGTGTCCTTTCGGTCCTGGGTGATTCAGCCCGTTGGCAAGCATCGCATCGGTATCCACACCCGTTGCTCGGAGACGCTTCCATTGTGCATAAACATCGGCAACAGGGACTCGCTCTTCCTTGCCCACACGACAGATCGCCTCCGAATAGGCCGCCAGAACCCCGTGGATTTGACGCTCGCGAAGTTTCGGGGCGCTCGGCTTCCATTTGGGCGCAATCCGAGCGGTCAGTTCGTGACACATCATGTTCGGGGTCATGAGGAGAAGGTCTGCTCCGGTTTCCCGAATCGCGCGGACTGTAAGCCTCAGCTGTTCGGTAAAAGCCGCCACGCCCGCATGCCCCGCCGCACTATCATTCAGACCGAACCCGACAATAACGAGATCAGGTTGGTGGCTCAATACGTCGCGATCGAGCCGGTCCGCAGCTTTTGTGACGGTTTCGCCACCCACCCCTGCATTGATCAGATTGAAGCTACAGCTGGGGACCTGCGATTGAAGCCCCGCAAGGATTAAAGCCGGAAAAGCGCACGCCGGGCGCAACTCCTCTTCCCCCATCCAACCTTGCGTCACGCTGTCCCCAAATGCCACCAACAAGGGCGAAGGTGATGCGGGATCGCCCAGCTTGTCTGCAATGCGCTGATTAAGGTTCGGAAAGTGCTGTAAAATAAGGTGAGGTTTCGCTTTCATGCTCAAGCGCAGGTTCCTTGATTAATCACGACACATTCGATTCCAAGTGAACGGGCGACTTTTTCAATGACCTCCGCCTGGTGACCGATTCCCAGGGCGAAATGATGCGTCGGTCCTTCCTTTACCCATCTTTTTAGAAAAGTCCTGACATCGGGCTGAAATTTTCCGTGCGTGTTGGTGTTGCCGGTCGGCGGGATCGGGCCTTCGAGACTCTCGCCCTCCGCAACGATGAATTTGAACTGCCCATCCGCCTTCACCCCGATACTCAGCATCGTGATCGGCCCGGTCTTCAATTGAAATTCCACGCTGGCGCCGCTGCCCGGTTTGCCATGGTATTTCGCGAGACTGCGCAAGACCGGTTTTGAGTTCGCGACTTTGATGTGATGCGGTCCATCGTGCCCGACCAGGACCGTGTCGCGTTCGAAATCGATCGGATGAAACTCGGCAAAACTGCCGCCGATCCCGAGCCGGTCCATGATCATCATCGCCACGCACGTTTTAATATCGAATTCCCCACACATCGGGAAACCCGCACCGGTCAGCAGCGAGTTTCCGACGATCAGGTTGGTCATCACTTTGCGTTCTTCGCTACCCTCGGGGCCTTCATGATAGTAGGCTAGGCCCGTCAAAGATTTTTCATTAATAAAGGCTTCCAATGCCACTGCGCAACGGGCTGCTGTTTCGAGATCCGTTTCCGTTAATTTCTCTGCAATGGAGTCCGAGCCAGGGTCTGGGGTGAGAAAGAAGTCGAGAATTTCCTGCCGTTTCATCTCGATGTTCCGTCGCTCCGCAGTTTCAAAATGCCGGACGATCTCGTGCGGTTCGCAGAGCACCACATGCGAGCCGAACGTTCGGGTGATCGCGGTCGGATCGGTGTGCATGTCGAGCATCGCCTCGAGCACGTGCCCCATGAGACCGATGCGTGCCTGTCGCAGTTCGCGCAGCACGCGCGCGACCTGGCACCAAGTCTTCAGCTCCGCCTCGGCCGTCGGGTCGTTCTCACGGGTGCCAATGATGACCTCCGGCACCGGGCGGCCCATCCGAATGGCGACTCCGGTAAATTCGGGCACGGAACAGAAATCATCGTTACAAAGCTGAAGATAAGTGGTGCCGTTCGCATAATCCATCGCGGCGTCGGGCTGGAGCGCGACGAGCACGATGGGGATCTGAAGCTCGCGCACCAGAATGCCGAAGGTGGCTGAGGTCGCGTAGGTCACCATGTCGATGAAGAGCAGATCGAGACCGGCCTGGCGCATTTTTTCGACAGCGGCGTAGGCGGCGGTGGCATTGTCGAGCATCCCGAACCCTTCGATGACCGCTTCGGGATCGATCCTTTGCAACCGGCGCGCGAGCACTTCGTGTTTGGCCATCAATTCGTCGAGCAGCCCGTCGAACTGGGGCCAGTAAACATGATGGCCGACGGCGGCGAGACCGATTCTGGGACGGGGGCGAGAGGCAATGGAAGACGTGGACATGAAGGAAGGTAACGACATGCAGTATTCCACTCGATCGTCCCGGACGCCAAGCGAACCACCGCGCAAACAGTTGCGCACGCGAACGACAATCAATTAATCGATTTGATCGAAATTCAGGCATCGGCGATTTCGCGGGCGCCTTTGCAATCGGGGTAGCCGGTGCAGCCCCAGAAGGCTTTGCCGGCGTTGCGCCCGGCGCGGGCCTGGCGGCGGAGCATGAGCTTGCCGCACTCGGGGCAATTGGGCGCGTTTTCGACTTCGGCGCGCGCTTCGAGGCGAGTGCGGGTGAGCTTTTCGCGGAAGCCGCCTTCCGCGCGGAAATGGTCGCCCTGCGCGTCCATCTGGCGGTTGAGCATGTTGATCACGCGCGCGATCAGGACAAGCAGCGCATTGGCAACGGTTTCGGGATCGTCGGCGTCCAGCCACCGGGAGAATTTACGCTGCTGCGTCAGGATATGAGCGCAGGCGTCGTGCACGACGTCCTGGGCGTAGTCCGGCTTGTCCAGCCGGACGGCGTAGATGGCGCGGGAGGGCTCGCCTTCTTTGGGCCATGGCAGTTTCTTCTCCAGCAGCAATGCGTTGAGGTAGTCGCCCGCCAACTCGGAGAGGCTCGAGCGGGCGACGTCGGTGAGCCGCATCTCGGTCTCGGTGGAAGTCTTGCGGCGGGCCGAGCCCTCCGCGATATTAGCGACGGCCGAGCGGGCGGCCTGAGTCATCTGGTCAAACTGGCGACCGCAGGGGTCGTTGCGGCGATTGAGGAAACGCTGGCAGTAGCGCTGGGTGCCGAGCTGCACGAGATTCGCCAGAATCCACGAATCGAGCCAGAAATAACCAGTGGTGCCCCCGAAATTCATGGAAGGATGGGATGGCAACAAGAAGG
>JGI12210J13797_10172897_pt1 | contig 30187 bp, 24 predicted proteins | sample ElkSlonscriptome_3_FD_13797 | JGI IMG/M metagenome (IMG submission 13797) | reverse complement strand
GGATGCACATCATAATTACACTCGTTGCCACATTCATACTTGTCCTGCTTGCGTGGTTCTTGCTGCGTCCAGGTGCAGCACCATGGACCCCCAGCGGCACGCTCACACTACTTGTTGACGCAGTGCCAGAGCCTGGAGCACCTGACAACGTGCTTGATATTGGTGTACGTAACGTCCGCCTCCATACAGCAGACGGCGACACAGAAACACTTACATTGGGCGCAACACGCGTTTCGCTCGACCCACACCACTCCGCACCACAGACACTCCAAGCGCTCGTAGTTCCAATTGGCACATATGTTGCAGTTTCATTCGAGCTACGCAGCCCAGCACTGCGAAACAACTGGCACACGGACGAGGCACCCGGTGCTCTTACCCTTGCGCATGAATTTGTGCGTATACCACTTCCAGTCGAGATTATTGAACACGAAGAAACCGTGCTACATACTCGCTTTGAAACTGCACGCGCCATACGTACTGATGAGACCGGGGAGTTTGACCTGCCGGTGTATTTACCCGCCCTCACACTCGACGTCTGGCAAGGTGCCACGATTACCCCCAATGAAACCGGTTTGGCGAGTGTCTCAGGCGGCACGCTCAAGCAAAGCACCTTCTATGGTCAGCAATGGAACGGCACGATGCATCAACACAAGCGAGCCAAGGACCGCTTGCTTCCAGAAGAACCAACATGGACAATGCCCGATATAGCTGAGCAAAGTACCAGCACAGCACATGCAAGCACGACGACTAGCGCCATGCATGCAACAACAAGTACGGAGCAAGTGGCAACTACAACAGACGGGGCCGTGTAGCGCCAAACATCATTCACAAGCGCTCAAAGACACCTCACGTACATCGAAAGAAAAGTGTGTCACACGACGTACGTAGCACGAGTTGGTTTTGACAACTATGCAACTACCTGCGCCTAACCACCCATTCTTTCACCTACCCGTTCGTTCGGGCTACAAGGCACTCGTTGAACGCATCAACGGCATCGTTGTATGTGTCTGCAAGCGCTTGGTACTCAGCAACACGGTTGTTGTAGCGTGTTACGATCGTATTGTAACGATCTATAGCTGCGTTGTACGTGCTGCGTGAACCTGAGCGAGCCTCTTCTAGTGCGTCTTCGCGCACCACAAGAATCCGTTCGAGCATCTTGAGGCGTGTCTCGAGTGTCTTGAGCTCGTCTGCTTGCTCCATGTCTACAGCCGGGCAGCTGGTGGTTGGAAGACCGAACGCTTGCACGACAATCCATGCTTCGTTACCATCGAATTGGCTACGTCCTGCGGCTATACCAATTTCACTAAATGTGCGTGAAAGAATGTTTGCACGATGTCCGGGACTATCCATCCACGCCTCAACCACCTTCTTACTTGTGCGGAAGTCGCCAAGAGCCAAGTTTTCTCCTACCGCAAGGTACAGATACCCCGTGTCATCTGCAAGATCACTTACATCTTCACCAGTAGGTGCATCATGTGCGAAGTACTGGCGTGTGAAAAGATCGCGCATTTTACGCTCAGCCACCTCCGCCAACTGAGGGTCTTGGGTCAAAAACGGCAAGCCAGCCTGGTAGCGCTCGATGTTTGTGTGCACCCACACCGCAGAAGCACTCACCGCTGGTGCGGCAAACACAGATAGCGGCGCCATGAGCACAACACCTAACACGAAATACTGTAACGACAACTTCAACATACATTATATAGTGTACCAGAAAGCCCACCGCACTTGCACGCACCATAGCCGGGGAGCATACTGCACGGAATGGATGCGCTCTGCAATCACATGCTCCAAAGTGGGGTACTCCGCAGCCCACACATAGAGGCAGCCTTTCGATCGGTCGAACGTATAGAGTTTGTTCCACCTGAATCACGCCCTGCAGCATACTATGACGAGCCGGTGCATATCGGCCACGATCAAACCATCAGTCAGCCAAGCACGGTCGCACGCATGCTTGAACTGCTAGACCCTCAACCTGGCATGAGAATACTCGATATTGGCTCTGGTTCGGGCTGGACCACCGCACTCCTTGCGCACATCGTGGGGCCAGGCGGATCTGTCCTCGGCCTTGAACGAGTTGATGAGCTGGTGGAGTTTGGTGCGGCAAACCTGGCAGCACACAATTTGAGACACGCACACATACGAAAGACTGGCACTGAGCTTGGCGCCCCACAAGAGGCACCGTTCGACAGAATATTGGTTTCAGCTGCAGCCCGCTCCTTCCCCGAAACTCTGGTGAGCCAATTGGTAGACAATGGGATACTTGTGGTACCGGTGCGCGACGCGATATGGAAGGCAACAAAAGTTGAAAACCAACCCCTGTTCGAGAAGTATGAAGGCTTTGTCTTTGTTCCTCTCATTACATAGTAACGAGGGCGAATGTTCACTGTACAATGTTGCATTGTACAACAACGTGCGAAGCGGGCAGTATTACTCATAGCAGCAAGAGGCTCTTTTGCGCTTTTCGCCTTGATTGAAAATTGTACATTGTAACATTTTGCGCCTAGCAAGCGCATGGTATACTGCCCCTGCATTACTCTCTAACAACATCATCATGGAAGACACGAAACAATTCACTTGTGCAGTAAAGGTTGGCGAGACCATCCCCGACTTCACACTCAAGGCATACCACAAAGACGACATTACCGACATTTCACTCAAAGATACGCGCGGGAAGTGGCTTGTCCTCTTCTTTTACCCTGCAGACTTCACTTTTGTCTGCCCAACCGAGCTTGAAGAAATGGCAGCCCTGTACCCAAAGTTTCAAGAGGAAGGTGCTGAGATTATGAGCGTCTCCACTGACACGCATTGGGTGCACAAGGCATGGCACGATGAATCAGACGCTATCAAGAAGATTGAATTCCCTATGCTCGCAGACCCTACCGGTACACTGTCCCGTGCGTTCGGCGTCTATATCGAGAACGAAGGCGTCGCTTTGCGCGGCTCATTCCTTATCGACCCAGACGGTGTTATTCAGGCAATGGAAGTACACGCAGACGGCGTAGGACGCAGTGCAAAAGAACTGTTCCGCAAGTTCCAAGCAGCAAAGTTTGTGGCTGACCACGGCGGCCAAGTGTGCCCAGCAAGCTGGGAGCCAGGCAATGACACCTTGAAACCCGGCCTTGATATGGTGGGAAAGATCTAGGCGAGCTGGCAGCTTGTAGCTTGATAGCTTGTAGGACTTCCGGCGCGATGCGCCGGAAGTTTTTTCTACATGCAAATACAAGTAGAAAGCCCCGGCGAACGCCAGGGCTGGTAGGTTGGTCGCACAGGGCGACACTCGCACGCTGAGGGGAAAGCAGCGCGCGTCGGGGGAAGGAACGTGTCGGGGGGACCCCATGCAACCTCACACACTATTACACACCAACCCACACTGTGCAACATGTAGCACGCATCCACGATTAGACCATAAGACACTAAACGTGTATACTGCCCCTAATGGAAAAACACACTAAACACAAGGCGCCTGCAGAAATTGAAGGGATTGTTCGACTCAACCGTAAGGGTTGGGGCTATGTTTCTATAGAAGGGCAAGATGAAGATATTGAAATAGCACCAGAAGACCTCAACACGGCCCTACACAGGGACACAGTAAAGCTTGTACGGTTGGCAAAACGTGAACGCGGACGCGTACGAGGTGAGGTTGTCGAGATACTTGAACGATCAAAAACTCGCTGGGTTGGAGTCTTAGAAGAGGAAGAGGATGGCGTACTGTTTGTACGCCCGGACGACACGCGCTGTTACACCGACTTTATCTTGACAAGCAACGATGGTACAGACTTCCCCAAGGGGCATAAGGTGCTGGTTGAACTTGTGCGCTGGTCTACTCCAAAAAAGAACCCTCTAGTGAGGGTAATCGAGGTACTTGGACCAGATGGCGATCACGATACCGACATGCGCTCCATTGTTGCTGAGCAAGGGTTTGATTGGCACTTCCCACCAGAAGTTGAAGCTGAAGCAAACAAACTACATGCAGAATCTGCCACCTTTTTTGCTGCTGAAATACCGAAACGGCGAGACATGCGTGATGTACCAACCTTCACCATCGACCCTGCTGACGCCAAGGACTTCGACGACGCAATATCAATACGCACACTTGAGAACGGCCATGTCGAACTTGGCGTCCATATTGCAGATGTCTCAGCATACCTTGAGCGCGACGGCGCAATGGACAAAGAAGCGCAGCACCGCGCCACAAGCATCTACTTGGTGGACCGCACCATCCCAATGCTTCCAGAGGTCTTAAGCAATGATTTGTGTTCACTTGTGCCCGAGCAGGATCGACTTGCCATGAGTGCCATTTTTGAAATGACCATGGACGGCGACGTGGTGAATCAGTGGTTCGGCGAAACCGTTATCCACAGCAACCGCCGCTTCTCGTACCAACAGGCACAAGACATTCTGAATGCCGGCCGCGGCGAGCGCTACGACGAACTCCTCATTGCAGACACAATAGCCCGCAACCTGCGCGAAGCGCGCATGCGCAACGGCTCAATTGCATTCGAAACTGATGAGGTGAAATTCGAACTCGACGACCGAGGCCGCCCCGTACGCGCATTTCGCAAAGAACGACTCGACACCATGCTCATGATCGAAGACCTTATGCTACTTGCCAATCGCGAAGTAGCAGCATGGATGGACAAGGAGATTAAGAAGCATAAAGGAATCTTTGTCTGGCGTATACACGACACACCAAAACCAGACCGAATAGAAGAACTGGCACTGTTCTTGAAAGTGCTTGGATATGAATTGCCGCACAAGGACGGCTTGGTGAAGGCAACAGACCTCAACAAGCTCTTTGATGAAATTTCTGATGCACCTGAACAAGGCATGATCGAAACCGCAGCCATTCGTTCAATGCAAAAAGCCATCTACACCACAAAGAACATTGGGCACTTCGGTCTCGCCTTCCCATACTACACACACTTCACATCACCAATTCGTCGCTACCCAGACGTGATGGTCCACCGACTCGTGAAGCGTGCGGTTGCAGGAAACCATGCTGGAACGAAAGAGTTTGCATGGTATGAGCGCATGTGTGCACAAAGCACCGAGCGCGAAATTGCTGCAATGGAAGCAGAACGTGATTCAATCAAGCTTAAGCAGGTTGAATACATGAGCAAACATGTAGGCGAAGAGTTTGATGGAGTGATTTCAGGTATCACCGACTGGGGTATGTTCGTCGAAGAATCAGAGACCATGGCAGAAGGACTCATCCGTACCCGAGACCTTCGTGATGACTTCTACGCACTCGTCAATCATGGCTTTAAGCTCAAGGGTGAACGCACCGGCAACACCTATGCCCTTGGCGACAAGGTGCGTATTAGGCTCAAGGGAGTTGATATCGACCAAAAGACGATTGATTGGGAGCTGGTGAAGGGGGATTAGGGGGAATGAGGGACCAAAGAAACACAACAGCCCCGTCAGGGCTGTTGTGTTTTAGGTGTTCGTATCAAGAAATTGCTTCAATGCATTCGCCTCTTTCTGTGTCGATTGACTGGTCCGTCACTCTCATTCGTAATTCCCCCCCCCTCATTCCCGACGCCGTTCAGTCTCGCAGGTGCGGCTCAGCGTGTTTGAGCATTTCTTGCACATGCTCATCTTTGAGCACGCCGTCTTTTTTTAACTCTTCAAGCCCCTGCTCAAACTCATCTCGCTTGATGACATGGTGTCCGCTACCACCGTAATCGGCATCCAGATGTGCGTCCAACATGCGATCAACTGCGTCACGACGCCGTTTTGCGCTTGTTGAATACCCAAACACTCCCGACTTGCCGGCGACAGACTTCAGCTTCTCACGTAAGTGCTCTTTATCGAGCTCGTACTTTGATATGCCAGGTGTTCGTGATGTTCCAAATAATCCCATAGGTACTAGTATAGTTGTTATCGCTCTCCATGCCACCACACTATACACAGGATGCTCTAGCGCACCACAACACCTTCAATCACCACTGGCTCTACCGGGACATCGCGCATACCGGTCTCTGTGGCAGATATTGCATCGACCACATCCATTCCATCCACCACGCGCCCAAAGACCGGGTGCTTACTCGTGAGCGGCTGCTTGTCGTAATCAAGCATCGTATTGTCGACAGTATTGATGAAGAATTGGCTACCACCACTATTTGGGCCACTATTCGCCATAGACAGTGTCCCACGGACGTTGCTGTAGCCTGGCACAAACTCATCCTCTATTGCGTAGCCTGGGCCACCCGTACCCCAACGAGCCTGCATACTGTCATCTTTTGTAAGAGGGTCACCACCTTGGATCATAAAGCCACTAATCACGCGGTGAAATTTGATACCATCATAGTAGTCCTCTTGCGCGAGCTTGAGGAAGTTACCCGCAGTAATTGGCATATCTTTCGTAAAGAGCTCTATCGTAATGTCGCCCTTGTTTGTTTGCATGATGACCGTGGTATTCTCGCTTGTTGTTGGTATGTCCATAGTTTCTGGTTCATTAGTAGTAACAGTTTCTGGTACGGAATTTGCCTCTGCTTCAGGCGCTTCGTATGCAGAACCTTCCACCTCCACAGAGTACTCGTCAATCTCTGTTATATCGCTTACCTCAAGCACATCATTGTCCGCATCTGTAGCGGTATTTGCCGCTGGCGGTTGCGAAAGCTTCGAAAGGCCAAGCAGGAGCAGTAATATGACAGCCACTGCGATACCAAGGATATAAAGTTGTTTCATGATGTGTAAGAAAAAAGATAAAATAAAATGAACAATAGGTGTATAGGCTATATAAGACACCCGCTGTGGAAAGGTGATGTAGAAAGCCACTGCATGTTACTCGCTCCCGTTTACCACCTTCACCGCACCAGTATAACGCCTTGCTGCACGCGTTGCAAAACGCTTGACACACCGCTCTTATAGCGTTGTTACATATCAATCGACGTCGACCTGCTCCCCGAGCTATGACTCCTGCTCCCTACTTTGCCACCGCCACAGCCTCATCAAACTTCACCGATAAAATTTTACTCACTCCATCAATTCCCATCGTTATTCCGTAGAGCACACCAGCACGGCTCATGGTCTCGCGATTGTGGGTGATCAAAATGAGCTGACTCTTTTGCGCCAACTGCTCAATCATATCGCCATAGCGGCGGCTATTCGCCTCATCAAGCGCAGCGTCCGTCTCATCAAGAATAATGAACGGAGGAGGGTTTACTTGGCTCATGGCAAAAATGAGTGCAATTGAGGTCAGCGTGCGTTCTCCTCCCGAAAGCACCATGAGCGATTGAATACGCTTTTTTGGGAGTGACACCTCGATATCAATACCCGACTCACGGCTCTCTGTTTCACTTTCTCCTACTTCGCCACTCAAACTGTCCATCAGTGCCCCAACCATGCCTTTTGACTTCTTCTCTGCCTTTTGGATGATCAGTTTTGCACTACCACCCCCAAACATAAGGGTAAAGAATTCACTAAACTGCGTGTTTATTTCAGCGATACCCGCATCGAACTTTTCGGCCAACTCCTGCTCAAGGTCCGTAATCAGCGCTCGGAGTGACTCTGCCGACTTCTTGAGATCGGCAAGCTCTCGCTCAAGAAACTCATCACGTTCTTTGGTTTCTTGATATTCCTTGTGTATCTCACCAGCATTGCTGCCCCCCATTTCTTCAAGGCGCACCTTAAGTTTCTCAAGCGCGCGCCGCCGTTCTTGCTGTGCTGCACGTTCGTCTTCTTTGGAAGTATCAAGATCTACAAGCACATCGACCTTGAAGTCTTTGTAGCCCATGACTTGCCGCCCAATAAGCGCCACCCCCTCACGTACTTCACGCTCAAATTCTTCTTTGGTGCGCTGCAGGTCTGTTGCACGGAGTGCGAGCCGCGACAGTTCACCTCGAAGCTCCGTAGCGCGTTGCCGTGCCGCAAACAATTCGCGCTCCTGTTCCCTACTCTCTAGTGAATGTGATTCGATAACTTCTCGGAGTTTTTCAACAACATTCAGACGTGTCGTGAGTCGTTCGCGCACCTCCTCAACCCTGCTCTCTGCCTGGGCTTTTTCTTTCGCCAAGCGCTCAAGCTCACTCCGGTCTGGTGCGGGGGCTTCTTCACTCACTGATCGGTGTCGTTCAACAAATCTTCGCAACATTTTTTGCGCATCATGCACCGCCTGCTTCAACACATCAATCTGATCACCATTTGCGCCATGCGCTCTATCTAGCACAACGGTCAACTCCTCCCAAAACGTACGCACTGCGCGGTATGAAACAGGCTTTCCTTCCTCTTCGACCAAGTGCTTTTCTTCGCGCTCGAGTCTACGCTCTTCAAAGGCAACCTGCCCTTCAATTCGTCCAACATTTCGTTCACGTTCAGAAACCTCGCCACGCAACGCACTAATCTCGTCTTGCAGCTCGCGCAACTCTTTGTGCTCCTGGCTCTCGGCCTGATCATGCTGCATCTTTGCCTCTAAGAGTGCGGCGCGGTTCTCTATTTCTTTCAGTTCACGCTCCGGTTCGCTCCGCGCACCTTGTATTGCTTCAGCTTCGTACGAAATGAAATCATCTTCACGGCGCAAATACTCGGCATACGCTCCAACCAGTTCCGTACGTAGTTCTTTCGCTTTCTCAATCTTTTTTACCTGACGCTCCAGGAATTTCAGATGCGGCTGGTTTTCTTTGCGCAACGACTCAACTTGCTGCATGTTTTCCTCGGTGCGCTCGAGCTTCTTTTCACTTTCGTCCTTTTTGTATTGATATACACGCAAACCCAAAGCATCCTCTATCATATGGCGACGCTCTTTCGGGGTCGCTGAAAGCACGCGATCGGCTTCACCTTGGGAGATGATATGATGCCCTGACGCGCCAACATTCGCGGCAGCAAGAAGCTCCTGCACATCTTTCAAGCGAACCTTAGAACCGTTTACTAAATACTCGTTGGTGCCATCACGAAACACTACTCGCTCGAGCACCACATCATCAAAATCAACATCGAGCATGCGCTTGGTGTTGTCGAACACAATCTTTACTGACGCACGGTTACTTCGTGTCAACTCCCCAGAGCCACCCCAAATAAGGTCTTCACCACGCTTACCGCGCATACTCTTGGTGCTCTGCTCACCAAGCGCAAAGCGGAAGGAGTCCGCCACATTGCTCTTTCCTGACCCATTTGGGCCAACAATAGCAGTCACCGGTGTCGTGAACTCAAGCGCACTTTTCTTACCAAACGACTTAAACCCCTGGAGTTCAAGAGACTTCAGATACATAGGGTAAGTATACGAGAGAATGGGTGTAGGAGAAAGAGCGCTGTGCACGTACCAAAAAGGGGCGTTCCGCCCCTTTGTTCACACCGTCTGCACGTACTGTCTTGCCGCCAGGATTTCTTCGACCTCACGTGCGTATGCACAGGCCTTCTCTCTGGTGGTGAACAGTCCGCTCAACACACCCAAGAGTGCGTTCGTGTGTGTCTCACGGCTCAATCCACCCTCATCACGATACACCACTCGCTTCGGCTCCCTGTCAACGAAATTGACCACCGTGACCATCTTCACGTCAACTCGCGGAGGTTCCACGATTCTGGCATGCCAGAAGCAACGCCCGCCCATGGTGCCGACCTCGCGGACCAGCGCCTCGTGAGTGTCGATTTCACGGGGCGGGAGTTCTGCGTACGCGGCCAGTATTTTTTGTTCGTGCATTTTCCTTCTCTACTCCTTCAAAAAACCAAGTTACACAATACCACATTTTTCACAGCGAGCAACGGTGCAATTAGCACACGTCGCGTGTATGTTGGATTCCGATAACTTCACCTGTGCCAGCTCACGTCAACCAAAGAACCTCGGGCTGCTGAGTGTTCAGGGTACACCTGCTTCGGGTGCGCTTTCCCCATGCACCGCAGTGCAAAGAATACTAGTATTAATTACGTAACTAATACTGTAATTCCTTAATGTGCCCACACCTACACATGTCTGTAAATCACCAACACTCAAAGCAACACGTACAAAAAATATAGGGCACGATAAGCAAAATATCGTCTACATCGTTGCATGTTTGTCAAAACATACGTACTATGGTCACCTATCCACAGCAAAACGGTAGTGACGGTAGGTGGCGCACCTTATCATACCGTATACTTATAATTAGTAGGTATACGCCTGTGAGTACGAGACAAGACTTGTGGTTGCGGAGGGTGCGGGATTCGAACCCGCGAAAACCTAGCTAAGTTTTCGCTTCTTCATAAGAGAAGTGCAATAAACCACTCTGCCAACCCTCCTTGTACTTGTCCCGTACTCACAGGCGAATCCACATGCCGGCCATTCAGGCCGGAATTATTGTTGCAAATCGTGTCTAGACACTTACCCGCGCTACGGGTCATAGGAGAATTTTCGGCTCCAGCAAACAATATTCTGACCTGAATGGCGAGCACAAAGGCCATACGGGTCGTTTTTGTGTATTCGTTTGTAAATGAACGTTATTTTTTTGAAATGGCGTGTCGGCATTTCAAAACTACTTTTATCTCCTCACTCCATCTCCGTTTGAAAACACGAGGTGTTCAGAATGAGATGATATCCGAGGCGTCGAGGAAGTTGTGTCCGGGAGCCGTACTCACGTGTACGGTGACCGGACCAACTTCCGAAGACAACGAAGGAGATCGCTCATTCTGGGCAGCTCGCCTTAATTGATTTCGCACACGCCACCAGCACACGCCAACTCCCTCGCCTGCTCGGTCTCATCCCGAAGCTCATATGCTACAATTTTGCTGTAATCTATGTTCTCGAACTTCTTTGCAAGCTTTTCGTAGGTCTCTTTGTCGCACGCTTCATACGGCGCAAGACGATAACTGTGATTACTGCGTGGCAAGAACGAAAGCCCGCCAATCATTTCCCAGTTCTCGTACAGCCAATTCGCCACACCAACCCATTCATCATCCCCAATAGAGATAGTGACCGATGGATTGTGTTCGGTATAGTTCTCTTTTACAAGTTTCCAGTACTCAAGCTGTTCGATTGCTGAAAGATCATTATTGTACACACTCGATTTTGGCGATTTTACCGGAAACTCGAGCACAAACGTGTTCGCGTCATCTTCGCTCTGCCCAACCTCTGGGTGATATGGCACACCCTGGTCTTTGAGCATCTTGAACAAGGAGTCGGTTGCACTAATGCGGATGCGGCGGATGTAGTACTCGCTATGCCGAGGATGCATCCCTGAAGCGCAATTCACCGTTTGCGACACAGTACCACTTGGCTTTACCGCCGTTACCGAGCTACTCGCTGGAATACCAAAGCGTTTTGCATACTTCTTGTTCATGGCAATTGCTTCATCGCGAACAGCTCGCAACACCTCAGGCTTGCGTGCTTCAGGCGAATCCCACTGACCAGACACAGAGACCCCAAGCAAACGCTCACTGCGACAGTTGTCGGTCCACTCCTTTGAGAGGTAGTTGAAGTTAGTGAGCGAACTCTGGTACGTGCCCAGAATTGCCGCAATACGCGCTTTTCGCTTCAGGCTTTCGACGGTATCATGTCTGCGCGCAATAACTTCAGATAGGTTACAAAACTGCTTGCTCTGCAGAATAATCTCACCACAAGGATTCGTGCCAACCGGCTCGACAATGTGCTTGTTCTCAATAACACCTTGTTTTTTCCAGAGGTCGAGACGACGCTTTGGAAGTTGTGTCATAAGGCCGCCACGATTGAAAATGCCGCGCTCACCACTCCGCCCCTTCATCAGCGCCATCCATTCGTCCATAAACTCTTCACTGCTCGGCTTTCGCTCGTACACAGCACTGTTGTTTGCAAGCATGCGGTGTGGGTCGGTGTTGTAGAACGCACCATCCTTGGCATGTCGTATAAGCTCATCGTCGAGGTCTGAAAGCGAGATCATAGCACTGCGGCGCACGCCTCCTGAGACAATCGCCTCGCCAATTTTGCAGAGAATATCGTGCGCATCGATGTTGCGGAGGCGACGGTTCTGCCGACTCATAATCTTTGTGCGCATGAAATCAAGCAACGAGCGCAAGGGCTCAGGACCAGACGCCTTGCCACCCATAGTCTTTAGACGAGCACCAGATGGCCGGATCTCGCCGTAGTCAAACTCTACATCCTTTCCGTCGTACCACGTTTTCATGCCATGAACCAATGCATCCGCCCAGCCTTCTTTTGAATCCTTCACCACGTGTGTCTTCAGCACCGTACCAGTCTGCGATTTAATTTGTGGCAGTTGCTCAATGTTTTTACTTTCTGCAGCAAAACCAACGCCACAGCCGGATGCCGACAAGTACAACACCTCACCAAAGTCTTGAATTTTTGTAGGAGCAATAAACGAACAGTTGTAGGCAACCGCATTGCAACGACGAGCCGGCCCACCAGCAAACTGTAGTAAGCGCATTGAAGGCATAGCCTCCTGCTTCAAAATTGCCTCACGAACCTCTGCGTACTCCTCCTCTGTGAGCTTGTCTTCCAGGTTCTCTTTCATGAAATTCATGTATCGATCGACAGTCTCAATCCATGTCTCGCGACGAGATTCACTTTCGATCCAACGCGCATACGTTCGAAGGTACACGAACTCACCCATCGGATTGCCTTCAAAGTACTTTGAGCTCTCTTGAGCTAATATACGCACTCGCTCCGGTACTGCCGCCACTTGTTTTCGTGTACGTGACCGCTCTTGGCGGTAAATGATATAGTGCTTTGCTGTTTTTACATACTCAGAAAGAATGAGTTGACGCTCAACCTCGTCTTGAATACCCTCCACCGTTGGCAGGAAGTTTTTGTACTTCTTTGCGATACGCACCACATCGGCGACCACCTTATGTGCGACCATTTCTGCCTCCTCCATTGAGCCCTCCTCTACCTGCTCCATTGCAAGCCCCACAGCCCGCACAATCTTATTGAAATCAAAACGGGCAATACTCCCATCCCGCTTTTGAATCTCGGGCACAAACTTGCTGTAGTAGGTACCTCTGTGCACCGCCTTTACCTCCTTTTCACTGATTTGACTCGGTTCAGCGTCAGGCTCAAAGATTTTGTCGATTGTTGCAACAGCTTCAGCAGCAACTTCAGTAAACTTGTCGTTTTTTGTCTCAGCAGTGCTTTTTTTGCGGGATGATGTGGTCGCCATAGGTGTAGTAATAACTAGTGGCAAGAGTGGGGGATAAAAAACTTCACACAGGGTGAAGTGGGGCTTCCTTATTGTACCGCACCCAAACACAGAATGCGGCCTGAAATGCCTGTGGATAGAACATTGGGAAACAAAAACGTGAGGAGGTCAGTATTTAGTAATTTTTGGGCGCGCAAATTGGCGACATTCTGAATATGTGTTCTGCGTAAGCTGGAATATTGCACCTGCACACAAGACAAAAAAACGACTTTTGCAGGTTTTTGTACAATGGGCATAACTCAGAATACTATTTCACATTCACACACTCAGCATTCACACCCAAGATCTCTCCCTAATATAGCATGCAGCAGCTCGGCACATTCCGTCACACATGCGGTATAGCTCACATGTGTAGTCCACACCTACCCAATCGCACAATCGATGATACGGAGCTTGGCTGTGGCGCTCCAACTACCCAAGGCAACCACTTCGATTAATCGAAGTGGTTATAGTTAATGCGCGAATGGTCAGTGGACTTGTGAGCCAGCACACAAGAGGCGCATCTACAGACAGGTGGGAATTTGCTGCAGTATATGCATGGAACACAAGAAGCGTCAGCTACCGCATGCACGTTGACACTCTTGATGAGTTGTGCCAGCCATATGAACGTTAACGTTTTGCTATTTCCAGCTCGCAAACTCAGCATTCTCACCCAACATTTCTTCAATACGTAGTAACTCGTTATACTTCGCAACTCTATCGGTACGACTCATGGAGCCGGTCTTTATTTGGCCAGTGGCAAGCCCCACGGCAAGATGTGCAATGGTTGTATCTTCTGTTTCGCCGCTCCTATGGCTAATAACCGCATTCCAGCCTGCTTCGTGTGCCGTGTCGACCGCATCAATGGTTTCGGTGAGTGTGCCGATCTGGTTTACCTTTATCAAAATTGCATTTGCTGCCTTTTCTTCAATCGCACGCTCCAAGAACGATACGTTTGTGACCAAAAGATCATCGCCCACAAGCTGCACGTCTTCACCCAACCGCTTGGTAAGTGTTGCCCACCCCTCCCAATCGTCCTCGGCGAGGCCATCCTCAATCGTAACAAGCGGATACTCAGTGGTGAGCGACTGATACAGGTCGATAAGTTCCTCACGATCGATTATGCGGTCTTCACTGGCAAGGTTGTAGGTCATTTCTGGCGTGTAGAATTCACTTGCGGCAGCATCGATACCAAAGGCTATATCCTCACCAAGCCTGTAGCCCGCCTTTGTAACCGCACGGCTCAACAATTCTAGCGCTTCGCGGTTGCCATTGCGCACCGTGGGTGCAAAACCACCCTCATCCCCCACCGTGGTGCCATACCCTTCTTCCTTGAGTACACTCTTAAGGCTATGAAAGACCTCTGCACTCATGCGCACCGCCTCAAAAAACGTTGGCGCACCAATGGGAAGTACCATAAACTCTTGAATATCTGTGCTGTTAGCGGCATGTTGACCACCGTTTATGAGATTGCACATCGGCACCGGCAATAGTGGTGCGCGCTGGTCTCGCGAAAGCTCAGCAACGTACTCATAGAGCGGCACTCCGCGCGAAAGCGCTTCTGCCTTTGCAACAGCGAGCGAGACCGCAAGAATAGCGTTTGCACCCAACCGCTCCTTATTTGGAGTACCATCGACTTCGTTCATGAGGTTGTCGATTTCTGCCTGACTTGCTGAATCTTGCCCCACCACCGCTTCTGCAATATCACCCATCACATTATCAACCGCCTGCAAGACCCCCTTGCCACCGTAGGCCTCATCACCATCTCGTAGCTCATGTGCTTCATGGCTCCCTGTTGAGGCACCGGAAGGCACCGCAGCACGGCCCATGGTGCCGTCTTCGAGGTACACATCTGCTTCAACGGTGGGATTGCCGCGCGAATCAAGGATTTGGCGTGCGGTAATGTGGGTGATGGAAGACATAGATGTAAGAATTAGGGAGTAGGAACTAAGAAGTAAGGGGGAACGCGCAACAAGGGCATGTGCCCCAAACACCCACAGTATGCGCCATTGCATGGGGGTGTGGATAGAGTTGACAGTATAACGTATATAGCGTATAATATCCAAAGCAGTACAAACCTACATTATGTACAGAGATGACAATGATTGAAGAGTACAAAGGCTACCCGCAACACCCCGCCATTCTTGCAGCCAAACATCAAGGAGAGATATTCCTTGACTCACTCACGATCGCACACTACGACGCCTTGGGTTACAAGACTAAGCGCGCAGCGCGGGAGAAGAAAGCGCCCCTTATAGGGGGAGGGTTGACACAACATCTAGTAATGGTGTTCGTTCGACAGAGCGAGGTCGAACGAATGGCTCGCGAGAACCACGGAGGCGTCATGTGCCTCCCGTGGGCAGACGTTATAGTCAAGTAGCCCATCCCACGCGCCGCCTTTCCAGGCGGCGTTCACCAGTCCGACAACACAACGTTTACGTCGAAATTTCAGTATTACTGCATTGTCAGCTCAACTACCGTCGCCTCTGTCGCAAGTGCCAGCGCCTTGCTCCCCAAGATGACCAACGCCCCGATGAGCACACGAGCGCACTCTTGGCGCGAGAGAGCTTTTCCGGATTGCCCTGGGCGGCCACAAGCAAAAAGCCTGTATAAACGATCATGAGCACGATGAAAGGAAAGAGGACATATATGGCAATATTCAGAACAGCCACAAGACACTCATAGAGTGTCTTGTATGCGAGCGGATTGTCAAATGGGCCGGAGAGGAGTAGGAAGAACTCCATGACGGGATACGTATACTTACTCAATAAACCTATACGCCCTCTACTTCACTTCTGCTTCCGCCTCTGCTTCTGCAATTTTGGGCAGGGTCTTGATGACCGTGTCAGGGGTAAACGAGAGACTCTCGATGCCAAGGCGCGTGAGGAACTGTGCAAACTCCGGGAAGTCACTTGGGGCTTGGCCACAAATACCAATGTACTTACCACGCTTCTTACACGCTTCAATAGCAGGCTCAATCATGCGCTTTACTGCATCGTTATTTTCATTTGCAATGTGTGAAATCACACTGTTGTCACGGTCCATGCCGAGCACAAGCTGTGTCAGGTCGTTACTTCCAATAGAGAACCCGTCGAAGCGATCGAGAAACTCGTTTGCCAAAAGGACGTTTGCAGGGATCTCACACATCACGTACACCTTGGTCCCCTTGTCTCGGTCAAGTCCGTATTCCTTCATGACCTCCAGTACCTTATCTGCCTCCTCAAGTGTTCGACAGAATGGCACCATCGGGATAACGTTATCGAGCCCGAGCTCTTCACGCACTTTCTGAATTGCCTCACATTCAAAACCAAACGCCGTCCTAAACTTTTCGTCGTAGTACCGACTGGTACCACGCCAACCAATCATTGGGTTTTCTTCTTCAGGCTCGTACAGGTAGCCCCCCAACAGCGTGCGGTATTCGTTTGTCTTGAAATCACTGAATCGAATAATGACATCATTCGGGTAGAACGCTGCTGCAATCTTGGCTATTCCTTCAGTGAGCTCGTCGACATAGTACCGCGTTTTGTCTTCATAACCCTTGGTGAGCTGGTCGATTTTTGCCACAAGCTCCTGCTTGTCCTCCTGCCCTTCGCCGGCATACCACTTCAACTTTTCGTACTCAACAAGTGCGTTTGGATGCACCTGGATGTGGCTCATAATGATGAACTCCAAACGACCCAAGCCCACCCCATCTACCGGCAAATAGGTGTTCTTAAACGCCTCTTCCGGACTACCAACGTTCACCATGATTTTGGTCTTCAGTTCCGGCAACTTATCCAAATGGTGTTCGATAACTTCAAAATCAACACTACCCGTCAGCACTCGCCCACTACTACAGTCAACCGTGACATCAGCACCCGTGGTGAGCACTTGTGTGGCGTTTGTGGTACCAACAATGCACGGGATACCAAGTTCTCGCGAGACAATAGCAGCATGGCTTGTACGACCACCCTTGTCTGTCACAATTGCGCTCGCAATTTTCATGATAGGTTCCCAGTCAGGGTCGGTAATTTCGGTAACCAGTACCTCGCCCTTCTGAAAGTCGTGGATCCCTTCCACGCTATGTATCACGCGCACTTTGCCGTGTGCAATCTTTGTGCCAACAGCAGTACCTGAGACAAGCGTATCGCCATCACCCTTCAGCACATGCTCAACGTACACATCTTTATCTCGAGTAGAAACGACAGTTTCCGGTCGCGCCTGCACAATGTAGAGCTCCCCGGTTTTACCATCCTTGGCCCACTCCATGTCCATAGGCTGATAGTGCCCATGCTTGGTGGAAAAATGCTTCTCGATTTGCAATGCATACTTCGCAAGCGTTTCCACTTCTTCGTCAGTGACGCAAAGGCGGTCTTTGTCCTCCTGGGGCACATCCACAATCTCGCCACCCTTTTCGCCATAGACCATCTTTACCTCCTTTGGCCCAATATCACGCGCAATCACTGCCTTCATACCCTTCTCAAGCGATGGCTTAAATACCGTGAAGCTGTCTGGGGTCACCTTACCCTGTACCACCATTTCGCCCAAGCCATAGGCTGCATCAATAATAACCACCTTGTCAAAGCCTGACTCGGTGTCTATTGAGAACATGACTCCAGAGGTAGCCATATCACTCCTCACCATCTTTTGCACTCCAACAGAGAGCGCTGCATCGGTGTGAGAAAAGCCCTTGTCGGCACGATAGCTTATCGCGCGATCCGTAAACAAGCTTGCGATACACTTTTTTGTTGCTTCGATAACATCCTCAACCCCAACGACGTTCAAATATGTTTCTTGCTGTCCAGCAAAAGACGCTCCGGGCAAGTCTTCCGCAGTTGCACTACTACGCACCGCTACATCTTCGGCACCCTCCAGGTCGACCAAATCCTTGTATGCTGTTGCAATTGCTGTTTTTAGGTCGGCCGGCAATTCCTCCTTCAGAATCATCTCTCGCACCTCCTTGCCGCGCTTTTGCAATTCGCGCACATCATGTGTATCGAGCCCTTCAAGCGTATCGTTTATTCGTACACGCAGTCCGGTGCCGTCGAGGAAACGATTGTATGCATTTGCGGTAACCGCAAAGCCATTGGGTACGCGTACGCCGAGCGGGAGGAGTTCTCGCACCATTTCTCCAAGCGCTGCGTTTTTGCCGCCGACCTTGGGCACATCGTCTATAGTGAGGTCTTTGTACCAAATGATGAGCTGTTCTTTGCTTTCTGACATAGAAAAAATGTTGCGGATGCTACGCGTTAGTTGTAAAGGTGCGGTTTGTAATCAACACATGTACTCAGGCACGCTCTTCGTGCTTCATTGCGACCATGAGGTCTGCCACATTAGCTCCAGTATAGCCTGTATTGACACCCTGCTTCAATGTGTGGAAAAAGGTAAATGAATCGTTGGTATAGAGAAAGTTTGCAGGATCGAGTGATTCGTTGCTCGCCAAGCGTTTTGTCTCGGCGTCAGCAATGCCACCTGCATATTCGGTGTTGTCTCTACCGTCGCTTGCAACCGAAAGTACGAGCTCGTGCTCCGTAAGGTGTGCAAGTGCCCCAAGCGAAAGCTCTTCGTTCCTCCCACCCTTCCCTGGGCCTTCAATGGTAACCGTGGTCTCTCCACCATACAAAAGCACCGTACGCGGCCGTGCAGCGTGCAATTCGTCCACAAGTAGTTTGCCCAATTCACGCGCCTCACCGCGAATGTCGGTGTCTCGAATCATTGCTGAGTAGCCAAGAGCTTCCGCACGAGACTTCATTGCAACAAGCGCTGTTTCGTTTGTAAGCACGAGCTCGTTGCGGACATGAACAAACATACTTTCCACTTTTGGTGTTTCAAACAAGTGTGCGGGATCGAAACCACAATGTTCAGCATGGTATTTCTCGAGAACGGCACGAGCGTCTTCAAGAGTACTTTCATCCATAACGGTTGGACCACTTGAAATGGTGTGAATATCGTTGCCGGGCACATCAGAAAATAACAGCGAGACCACGGTGGCGGGAAATGCAGCCGCTGCAAGGTGTCCACCACGCGCTTCTGAGAGATGTTTGCGAACAGTGTTCAAGTCTTCGATCATGGCACCCCCTCGAAACAGGTGCTCGATCAGTTTTGCCTCATCGTGCGCGGTGTGTGTTTTCGGCTGCGTTAACAGTGCCGAACCTCCACCGGAGATAATCACTAACACGAGGTCGTGATCGCCAGCACGCTGGGCTATGTCGAGCAACGCACGTGTGTGCGTTATGTTTTGTGCCGAAGGGAATGGGTGGGTACCTACAAGGGTTTGTATATGCTTGAGAGGCTGCTCTACTTCACGGACATCCAATACAGCGCCTGCGGTAATACGCTCACCCAGGATTCCTTCAAGTGCTGTTGCGGCGTCAACCGCACACTTCCCCACACCAACAACATACAGGTTCTCGTACATGGTGAGGTCGTACGCAGTGCCTGCAACCGTAAGCACGTTACCCTCCAACGCCACCGCGCGTTCGACCACACGAGGCGTTTGAATAGCTTCAAGACCGGCCTCTACAATGGAAAGAAGTGCTGTCCGCGCAGGAGTAACCGCAAGCTTGTCGAAGTTTTTTATAATTCGGTCGATGGTGGGCTCGGCAGTAGTCATGCGGTTAGTATAGCGCGAAGTGACATGGGGAGGACAGCTGGATTGTGAATAGTGTGTGGGCAAGGTTGTAGGGAGTAGGTCGCAGGGGTAGTCACAAAAGCACACTGCAGCAAGTGCTGTGGTTCTCACAGAAATCGTCTTGGTCGACAAGGCGCGATGGGGTATAGTGTCGCAATGCGAAGAACGCACCCAATCCCCAAAGAGTCACTGCGTGTCGGTCGGTCAAGTGCCGGCCTTGGTCTTTTTGCAACAACTCCAATCGAACCTGGTATGTATATTGAGTATATTGGCGCCATCATACCAACCGAAGAGGCAGACTGCATGAAAGGCGCGCGCTACCTGTTTGAGATCAATACCAAATGGACCATTGACGGTTCCCCTCGCCACAACCTTGCGCGATACATCAACCACTCATGCACACCAAACTGTGAGTCAATACAAACCGGCAAGCGTGTGTTCGTCAAGGCACTGAAACGCATCAAGCCCGGCGAAGAGCTCACCTACGACTACGGCCCCGAGTATGTCGATGAATTCATCAAACCGCACGGTTGCAGGTGCACTACCTGCGCTCCAACCACAAAGCAATGATCGACTTCTCATGTCGCTTATGCGGCTCCTTATGTTGGTGCGTCTTGTGTTTTGGGCTTCTTTGTGGCATAGTTTGCGGTGATGTCAACATCTATCCGTATCAATAAATATCTCGCCGAACAAGGTTACAGTACCCGTCGCGGCGCTGACACACTCATTACTGAGCGAAAGGTGACCATCAACGGTCGCATAGCGAAACTGGGCGACCAGGTAGCGGAGGGAGACATGGTGGAGGTTAGCGGTCATGAAACAAAAGAATTCGTCTACCTCGCCTACTACAAGCCGCGTGGCATTGTGACCCACGGCGCACAAGACGAAGAAAAAGAGATTGAGGACCTCCTTAAAAAAACACATCCCGAGCTTGATGTATTCCCAGTAGGCCGACTCGACAAAAACAGCCATGGGCTCATCATCCTCACCAACGACGGCCGTATCGTTGAGCCCCTGCTCTCGCCCATGCGCGAACATGAAAAGGAGTATAAAGTATCAGTAAACGAGCGCCTCCGAGCTGACTTTGCAGAGAACATGGCATCGGGAGTGGATATTGGCGACTACATCACGAAACCCTGTGAGGTAGAGCGCCTTACGCGCAACACGTTTCGCATTGTTCTCACCGAAGGCAAGAACCATCAAATCAAACGCATGACGAGTGCATTAGGTTACACCGTCCGCGACCTTAAGCGTACCCGCATTATGAACATACGCCTTCGTCGCATGCGCCCAGGCACGTTTCGGTATATTAAAGGAGAAGAACTGCATGAACTCCTCATGTCACTTGCGCTCCACACATAGCAGCTCAAGGGGGTTCATTCCTGCGGAGCCGCCCGTGTGTTCGGTCAGACGAGTTGAGGCTCACGACCTAACACCATGTGACTCATTCTAGTGGCTTGGGTTGCTTTGAGTCGTTACCTCCACAATCGTTGACAACACACCTCACGCACAGTAGTGTGCAGACGGAACACCACAGCGGAGCTACTGATGCACACCATCGAATCGTTCGCAGACACAACCCTTCCTACCTTACTTCGCAGAGGGCGCAAAAGCCAGTGCGGCATCATCACCACCGGGAGAGCGTGGCAGAAGCACATCTCAGGGCCCGTAGAAGCCAGCAGATGCACCATGCACACGTTCGCTGGCAACTACACACCAAGCAACACATGGCTATTGACCATGGGGGCGGCTGCGGTTGGTCAGGTAGGTAAGAACGCCGGTGCGTTTGCCGCTCACCGCGTTAACGAAGAACGTGCTGCAGCACTGTCGGAAGAGTTCGAACAGGCACTTGTGCGGAGCGGCACCTGCTTTGACATTGCATTCGTCTTTGCACAGCAGACTGAAATGGAGGCAGCCATCGACCTCATCCGAGCACATGCCATGCAGCACCGCGACATGAGTATCGTGCTCATCTGCGAGCATGAAACTTGCCATAAGCACGAAGCACGCCTCCAACTCCTCATTGACGAGGGCGTACTTACAAGCGTGATCGCAACCAGTGACGGCGAGGGACGCTACGCCCTGTACGACCTCGTCAGTGCACTGTACAACATCTGACTCGCAACCCAGAATGCACAGCGGCGCCACATGGCGCCGTTTCTTGTTACAAGGCTCTGCCCAACTACAGTAACCCTAACATCCCCAACGCATAGAAAAGCCCAATCGCAAAAAGTATGACCCCTTCAGCCAAGACCGCCCACTTAGTGAATGTGCCATTCAACATCCAGAGCTTCAACTTATACGCTGCAATGCCAAATATAATAAGCTCATCGAGTAAATAAAAAATCACAAACAAGCCAATGTGGAGCAAGTACGCAAGCGTACTCATGCCAGTATCAGCAAGGATACCCGCAAACACCACTGGCACCGCGGCCGAGCATGGAAACTCGACAATCGCCACAACCGCAGCAAACACCAACACCGCACCAAAGACGGAAAGGAGGCGGCCTGGATGCTCGAACGCGCGACTAGTGTGTTCACTGAGTCGTGCTATAAACGGAGACTCTTGGAGCTGGCAAACAGCTCCCTGTGAGCGCATGCGAAAGTACTCTTTCAGGAAATACGCACCGCCACCAAGCGAAAGTAGCACAATCAGGACTTTCAACATGCTCACATATGCGGTGAATATGTCGAAAACCTTGTACCACAACACAATAAGGGCACCATATACGAGCGCAGTAGTAACAATAAATGTTCCTCCAAAGAAGAGAATGGCGCGACGACGCTGCAGTTTTAACGTGAGACCGATAATAAGCACCAATGCACCAAGCGAACAGATGTTAAATCCGTCTAAAAAGCCCAGAAGCACAGCAAGTAAAGGTAAGGAGTACTCACTAGGGTCTACCGCACCAAGAATAGGCACATTCAAGAGGTGTGTGGTTGAGGTTGCACCATCGTGCTCCAAACCCAACACAGTACGCACCGCTGCCTCTATTTCTGCACCACTGGTTTCGTCCGAATCGTACCCAACAATGTACTCTGCCCCAACAAACGTAAGCGGCACGTTACCCAAAGAGCGCTCAGCACCTTCATACCCTGCAGCTATTTCAATCATGTGGGGAATATTCTCCCTATTATCAACGTTATAGCGCTGCACATCTAACGCTGGATACTTCTTTTCAAGCACATCAAGAAACTTTTGCTCCTTGTGACAGTGCGGGCACGTGGGACTGTAGAACAACACCAGGCCGTCGACATAGCCCGCGACTGAATCTGATTCGTCAGCCTGGATAGCTACCCCGGTAGACGACGCCTGTTGTTGCGCACCTTCTACCAGACGCGGATCTACCTGATCCGCATATGCATACATTGCTCCAACGACACTCCACACACCAACACCCACAAGAGCTGCAAGAATGAGGCACGTGATTGATTTAGTAGCGGTCATAGATTATCCCAGGACTATCGCATGCACACCAAACCCAACAAGGTAGGCAAGTGCTGCAGCGATTCCCCCTATTGTAAGCATTTCAAGGCCTGCAGTAAAGAAACCGCGTCGTGTCACACACGTACGCAGGCCACCGACTATAAAGAACGTGACTGCAGCACCTATTGCGGACACTACAAACTCATGCCCCACTGCAAACTGAGTCAGGAACGGCAACAAAGGCACTGCCCCCGCAACCACAAAGGCTACAAACGTCACGAACGAACGAGAGCGTGCGTAATTCTCGTGATGGCGATGCCAAAAGCGTCGTCGGCTCTGCACAGCCTCTTCCGTACGAATAGCCAAAAAACTCGACGCACCCATAGAAAAACCATCAGCGACAAGATTTGCGAGACCCAAAATAATGACAGTCTCGCCTGAGAGTGATGCGCCCGCGGCGCCCGACACCACCGCAAATGTGGTAACAATGCCGTCATTTGCACCATAAATAGCTTCGTCAACGTACGATGCAAGTGCGGGAAGTGTTCGTTTTGACATACCAACAGTATACGAGAGGTCACCATCACTACCAAGCCTAGCAAGTTCATAGGTGGTCACGCTATTCAGCCATTAACCTATAACGCTATCCCCTACTCACCAGATACTCGTTGCGCCAATTACGGTATACTAGCTGTAATGGTCCGTTACCATATTCACCGACACCGATACAAGATTGTAGTTGGTTTACCTGTGGCACTGCTTGTGGCTTCATCGCTTTCGTTTATGCGCAGCCCGGAAGATGTATGCATCGTGCCAGAGGATACGAGATTCGTAGAAATTGGCGAAACCGTGACCCTGCACGTAATGGCAAACACCGACGAGCCAGTGAACGTGATTGGTGCCGATGTGCACATACCAAACGACACGCTTACACTCGACAGTATCGATCGTGATGGCTCCATTATTGACCTTTGGACCAAAGAGCCTGAAACCGAAGATATGGGCAACACCACGCGTATCTCTTTTTCAGGAGGCATTGTAAGTGACACTGGCCTTCTAGGTGAAGCTATTGTTCTTTCTTTCGCCGTGGTGCCGCATGCAACTGGAACTGCCACCGTGTACTACGAAAACGTTGAGGTACTTGCCCACGACGGCACTGGCATGGAAGTTTCATGTAGTCACCACCCAGTCACCCTTACCATTCGTGAGCCAGACACTCCCAGCCCCGACGTAAACGGCGACACCGTTGTGAATCTTATGGATTTTGGCATCGTTTCATCTCGACTCTTCCTTTCATACAATACATCCTACGATCTTAATCGAGACGGCAGAATTACGCTCGGCGACCTATTTATTATTATCGACAACATGGGTAGCAGCAACACGAACCTTGGCAGTTTGGCACTGAGCTGGTTCTGGTAAGTGCGAAGCGCTAGGTTAGTAGGTGAATAGGGAGAGCATCTGACTGCTGCACAGTCAGATATTGCCACTACATCGCTACGCTATTCACCTACCAACCTCTTTCCTTACCCTTGTGACACTCTCACAGATCGTCCTCGGCGCATGGGCTTGTCGGTGGGTGCTGGACGCTGTGGCTCACCCGTTGGTGTTTGATACTTCGTGAGGGTTGTATGTGTGACACGCCCATGACCTTGCACTGGCTCGTCCACCCGCTCAATATCATCGATCTCTTCAGCAATGTGGCGCTCGATATAATCGAGGCGCTTTGAGAGGTCGGTGAAGATGCGCATTTCTTCACGTGTAAGCTCGCGCGACTGATTTGCTCGTTCCAACATACCAATCTGCTTTATTAATTCCGCACGCAGCTGCTCAAACTCCGTGCGGGCCACAGCAAATGCCTCGCGTGTTTCCCGTCGCACACGACGTCGGTAGCTTTTCACATAGACAAACGCAAGCCACAATACAAGCCCCAGCAACAAAATAAGCGCAAACAATGGCACAATAATCGAAAGGTAGCTCACTGCAACTGACCCAAACAACATAATCGAAGGCTGAGTCACCAACACACTCCGCTTGATTGACGAAGGGCTTTCTGCGCCGAACTCATCTACCACAGAAAACCACACCGTGTAGGTACCTGCTTTAGCGCCATCAGTCACGATTGCAGTAAACGTCCCATCGGAATCGGAAGGAACCATGACTTCACGAGCCTCTCCCTCGTCATGTGAAATAAACACCGTGACTTGTCCGTTCGGGTGCGTGGTGCCAGACACCGTAATGGTGTCTCCAGTAAGTACGCGCTCATCAATCTTGGTAAGGATTGGCGCCTCAATCATGTTGAGCGTGAACAGATAATCGGTCGTAGTGCTATTCCCTACCACATCTTCAGCAACAACCGTCAGCACATGCTCTCCCGGACGCAGGTCCTGCGGCACCCACACACCGTCTTCTGGCCGATTCCACTCAGCAAGCTCATCACCGTCGACACCAAGCATGTAGGAAGCAACGCCAGAACCGGCGTCTGTTCCATCTATCTGATATGCCATCGCAGCGCGCCCATCATCGAGCGTCACACGTTCAATACTCAATGCAGGAGCAGTAGTATCAATCTTCAGTGGTGTAGCACGCACGTCGCCCCAGCTTCCTTCGCCGAAGGCAAACTGTCGCACAAGGTACTGCTCACCATCGTGTGTGAAGTCAACTGTTGCACTACTTACCGGAACCGGATAGAGCTTTTCAGGTTCAGCACTCGCGCTTGTTGCAACCCCTACACGCATTGCTGTAGTGCCACCAGGAAGCGTCCATGTTGCTTTAGCAGTAGTGGCACGCAGCCAGCCACTTTCGTGCAGTGGTGGATCAAACGCCACTGCACCTTCGCTTGCGGTTGCACCCACCGCCTGCGCAGCCACCAACGGCGCTGGCACCGATTCGCGCGGTACCAGCGTGTACGTAGCACTCAGAAGATCGGTAAGCACGTTGCCAATGTCTGCAACTGAAGCAGTAAGTGGAAGTGGCGCATGAGCGGAGGCCTGCGCAAACCGAAGTTGTGTTGCAGCATTACGTTTTGGCATAAACGTGAGCCGTGCAACGAGTCCATCTTCACCCGCAAAGGCAGGCTTGTTCCGTTCGACAAACGCAGAAAGATCCAAGCGACCAGGATTTGTACTGTCATCAACCAACGTGCGACTAAAGACCGAGCCTTCTACCTGTAGCGATTGGAAGGAGAGGTCCTCAGGATTGTAGGCAATCGTTGCATCAGCACTTCCTATCTCCTCGCCAGCAGCATCGATGCGTACCTCCACGGTAAGTGGCTCACCAATTGGCACAATGGCTGTTGGCGGGTCAAAGTAGAGTGTTGGCCCTGCCGCATACACCTCAGCTACATGCGACACGCTCGCAACAAGCAACAACACGAACATGAGTACGATTCTATTCATCATAATATTCTTGTTGTGGCGCCTTGTGCACTTCCTCGTGCGCAGCGTCTACATTGTTCTCTGTTTGTTCAGTGTCGCCTGTGACTCCCTTGCGGCGCAATGCGCGCACCACAAGGAGTACCGCAAGCACCAGGATTGCAATCAAGACCAGTCCAAGCGCAAGCACCACAACAACGTATGGATTCGTAAGCTCCGTGGCAATCGAAACCGGCGGCTCATACGTTACTACGCGCTCATTCCCCTTGCGGTCGACAGCTTTTACCAGAATCTTTGAATGAAGCCGCTGGTCGCGCAAGACGTATGGGCTCTCGGCTTTGGTCCACAGCGACTCTCTCGGGAACCACTTTAACAGACCAAAACGGTCTGGATCCGTCTCCAGAATCTCGTAGTGGGACATGCCGCTCTGCTTGTCCACCGTATTGAACACAACATAGCTCTTGCGATTGCCAACTGAAGGCCCCTTCACGAACGTAATTTCAAACAGCTCTGGAGCAATGGTGTCGCTCTCTACATCACTTGCCCACACATCCTGTGGCGTGCCTTCAGTTTGCACGAGCGTCAGTTCAGCGCCGAGTAATGTGTGGTCAAGCACCTCACCGGTTCCATCGTTTCGATATACGGCTGTCTCTGGCATCAAGAAAAGCGTTGTGGTGCTCATCTCGCCAATCGCAAGCGCTTGCGGCACACCACGCATTACAAGCTCAACCAAGACGCCTGAGGTACCCGGGTCACCCGCCACACGCCCACAGTACCCTCCCGGCACACCTCCAGAAAAATGCACACGCCCGAGCTCTGCTCCACCTTCACTGCGCTCAACAGTTGGCTTCTCTGCCCAAAGGGTAATGATTGAATTCCCAATCGCCACATCATGCACCATAAGCTCTTGCGGGTCATAGGAAACCACCACGTCGACCGCATTCATACAGGCACCTTGTGTGTCGATACGCACCGGCACATAAAATGTGTCGAGCCGTGGATATAAATCGTCCCCTGCATCAATATAAACCTGCGCCGCGTATGCAGGCACCGCAAAAAGGCATATCGCAAACAGCGCGGAAAGAGACGCAAATCGCATGAGTATAGTATACCGCAGAGGGAGTGTGGGACGCTAAGGTGGGAGTGGATAGCTAGATAGGGTGTAGGTGATAGGTTGTAGGGAGTAGGAGAAAAGAATTCCTAGTGCACAGTTCCTAGTGCCGAGCACGTACAGTCCTGGTTTGAGTGTTCTGAATTCTAACCCAAACTGCAGTGCTCACTGCACCCTGCGCCTTCTTGCGCAAACACTATGGAGGACGTTTTGTTTGTGACAACATAATTACTGCTCTACACAGGAGCAATGCCACACACACAAGCTGCAACGTGGATATCGACACATCAGCCGACACACCCTTGTCGACATATAATCGCGGCCTCGATTATATGTCGACAATCAATTGTCGCATAAAAAAATCACAGTATGGTCTTTTACATGCTATGATAAGCATAGGTATTCACAACATCTGCGAGGTGAACGTTGGTTAGGCTACACAAAGCAACAGGCCTGCTACACGGCATAGATTACCGGCCAAATCACTTCCCTATCACTATCGTGCACGAGGGCACTGGGTGTATCGTAATGCTTACCGGCGACCCAAATTCGGGAAGCGAAACTTCATTGCCAATCGATGCGCGAGAGCTGGAACATCGGCATTTGGTGATATTTGACGGACTACTGCTGCCGAACGCGTTCCCGCGCGGCTCACGACTCGTCACGAGTATTCCCATTGCGCTCCGAACAAACGCAGCGAATATCTATCGTGCGCTTCATGCGAGCGAGGTGAACCTACCATACCATTTTGAGATGCCGAATGATTACAATCGGCGCCGGTATGTCTGGGTCGACGCACAGCGACATTTCATGCTCGTGAGCAGCGGCACCTACCTCGCCTGCACTTTTGACGATCATTTGATGCCGTTGTACGTGCAAATCACATATTGCCGAGGTGAAGGCGCTCTCGTGCGTCGCCTGAACTGAACCCCCGCCCTCCGGCATAGAACGCCATGGATGGTGTTTTGTATGCACATACAGCTGCCCAGCATGCGCGCCACCACCTTCTAGTTGCACCAAACCCACAAGCAAACAGACGCATGAATCCGACCATCAAGTGAGGTAATACTAGATTCCCGCCTCCGCGGGAATGACGGTACTTACCCCGCTCTCCACTACCGACGCGCCGGGTGTGCCATACCAACCACCACAAACGCAGCGCTGCTTAGGTTGGATGCAGCACATCAACAGTAAACCAAGCGCAGTCTCTTGCACACCAAAACGTTCCAGACTGGGTGCAGAGCAAGGCGGCACACCGTCGCACAACCTTTTGCAAACCCAGACGTTCAATTTTGTGGTGATTTCTAGGAGTCCAGGAGTTGTGCCCTCGAGCAATACTAGAGCATATTGTGAGAGGGTCAACGACGCAGACGACAACGAAATCACCCAAAAGTGGACGTCTGGATGTCTAGCCGGTCCAGTAAAAAAGCATAATCGAAAAATCACTCAACCCCACCTGCCCGTTTTGATCGATGTCTGCAACTGCATTTGTCGTGTTCCAGTTAAAAAGCAAAATAGAAAAGTCAGCAAGATTCACAGAGGTGTCTCGGTTCAGGTCTGCGGACAAGAAACTGGTATCGACATCGGCATTGCCCACATAGTAGCTCACGAGCGTGCTAAAGCCGCTCTCCAGGTCTTCATCTTCCGACAGATAGTAATTAGCCTTTACTGTGTGGAACTGCTCAACCGCAAGGCCACTCGTGTCATGCACCATACTCCACACACCGTCGTTTGCGGCAATAGTAATCTCTGGATTTTCTCCACTGTCAACATAGGCCTGTACATTTGCATCAGGCGCTGCTGTACCCTCAAACACGGCCGTTTCGCCCGGCGGAACCTTCTCAGGCACCACTACAATAGTGGGTGGGAGCAAAATACCGGTGAGTGTCGTAACCGCATTCTGTATCACCTGAAACGTAGCCGTGTAGGTAATTGAACGCCTGTCAGCCTGATCTTCAGCCCAAAAACCAAAAGTGGTAATGCCGGGTGTTTGATCACTCAATGTGTAGTCGAATGCGCCTGTACTGTCTGCTTCAAACACACTATCGATACTGCCATCGCGCAAGAGTGTGATACGTGCACGAGGGTACGCGATGCCACGAATAATAATGTCAGTATCTCCCTCGAAATCAATGCCACCCTCCTCGCTTGCTCCAGGAATACCATCTTCTCCCCCTCTACTCCTTCCTCCACCACCACCAGCACTTCCGCCACCCGACCCTCCCCCTTCAGTCACCGGGTCTTCTTCGTTTTGACACGTCGAATCACAGAAATCACCATTATCATTGTTACCATCGTCGCACTCCTCAGAGTCATTAAAATCAATAACAGCATCACCACAATACTGCCCCCATCCTCGACAATCTGGGGTGCAATTTCTGGTGGCGATGGATGGCGCATATGCACCGGTATTTGTGCCATCATCACAAAATTCAGGACCATCAATGATTCCATCACCACACACACTCAATCGCACGGTCGTCGTTGCGACAAAAGGTGCTGCAGATGCATGCATGGGTAGCTGCGTAACCGCACCCACCACAAATGCTGTGAGCAGCAGCAGACTTGTTGTAAGACATGCTCTGA
>JGI12210J13797_10093033_pt1 | contig 30250 bp, 25 predicted proteins | sample ElkSlonscriptome_3_FD_13797 | JGI IMG/M metagenome (IMG submission 13797) | reverse complement strand
ACTTCCATTAGTCGGATATTATCCTCTAACGAACCCGAGCCTGCCTTGCCTGCCGTATTAAATACATCGAGGAACATATTGTAGTACTGCTCGTAAATCTCTGCTTTAAAAATGGCTATGAGCAGAGCGACGGTTGCTACGGGTATTGATGCCCGAAAGAGGGTCAGAACTTGCGTTTTGACAGGAAGAGCTGTCAAGAAAAAGACTACCAAACCAAAACCAAGTACGGCAATAGAGGTACGGTCGAGGCGAATGAAAACGACATAAAATATAAATAATGCAGCTATCCCGAGATAAATCAGGTTCTTTTGATAGAATGACTTTACGGTGAAGTAGATGGATCCAAAAAAGAACAATGACATATTGAGACGATAGTAAACGTCTCCCCCTTTTTCAGGGTTTGCTCCCGATATGGCGGTATCTTGAAATTGAACCGGATCAACAAAAATGGTGAGAAAATAGGAAAAGAACATGTAAATGAATGCCAGTGTGACAAAAGAATGTTCCACCGTTTTGATGCTCACATAGCCTTCCCTCAGGAGATTGTAGACGATCAACCCTCCAAACAAGAGATAAAAATCTCTATAAGTCGCTACACCGTAAAATATAGGTTGATCGAACTCTCTCCAAGCCGAAAAAGCGGGTATTATGGGAAAAATAAATAGTAGGCCAAGATATATTTCGATCCCGGTGAATCTGTAGTTCTTTTCAATGATCCTACAGGCCAAACGGTAAAGAATGTAAAGAAAAATAACTCCTTCCAGGACGGCCTCAAATACGAGCTCTACGGGATACAATACACTCGCCCAAAAACTCCTGAATGTGATTGCCACTATTAGAACGAGGCCAATCATGGTAAAGAAACTTTTCTTCACCGCAAAATGATTGCCATGCCTATCTAACGAAAAGTAAAAGTTCTTTAGCATTTTCTAAGGGGGACGACTAGTTTCTTGGAACGAAGAATCAGCACTTTAGGTTTCAAATCAAACATGGCAAAATAACCCTATTTTCGCTTTGCAGGGAATGCTTTAAGTTCAGGTAATTTAAAACCCTTTTCAGTTATCGATTGATTTATAATTCAAAGCAACAAATTAAACACTTCGAAAAGAATATATGAGCAATTCTCATTTTCTATTTGTTGGAACGGCCAAAGCCGGCACAACCTCTATCTTTGAGTACCTCCGACAACATCCTGAAATCGAAATTCCCGTCAAGGAAACATTTTATTTTCTACGAGATGTTCTCACGGACTTTAGCCTTGGATATCCTGCTCAGCGCCCGAAGGAAGAGCTCATTCTGGACAAATCTGCTTTTGATTCTCTCTATCCTCAGAACAGTAAAAAACTATACGGAGAAATAGGTACGGGATACCTCTACCACCACGATAAGAGCATTTCACTGATAAAAGAAACCCTTGGCGAAGATGTTAAAATCTTGATTATTCTAAGAAACCCGGTCAGCCGCGCCTATTCTTCTTACATGCATTTTGTGAAGGATGTCCACGAAAAATTGAGTTTCGAGAAATCAATGAAGATGGAAGCACAGCGCAAAGCTCAGCATTACGACTTCATGTGGATGCACCGCGATATGGGACTCTATTATCGACAGGTGAAGGCATTTACAAAGGCTTTCAAAAACGTGAAAGTCATCATCACCGAGGAATTTAAAGAAAATCAAGCGGCAGAGATGAGGAGCATCTTGGAATTTTTGGAAGTAAATCCTGACATACAATTCAATACAAGCAAAGAACACAATAAGTCGGGAGAGCCTAAATTCAAGAGTCTTCAAAGGCTCATCACACAAGAAAACTTGGTGAAGAAAACGCTGAGACCTTTTTTCAGAGCGGCATTCAATAAAGAGAAAAGAGCCAAAATGCGGAAGAAGGTAAAGAACATCAACATTGCCTCTTACCCTCCTATGAGTGAGGAAACTCGTCGCGAGTTGGTCGAATTTTACCTTAAAGATATCGAAGCATTGGAAGGGTTGCTGGGAAAATCCCTACAGAGTTGGAAAAATTAAGCTTTAGACTTTTCGGGTAACCTGTACCACTTTGCCAAATCCCTGTTCAGTATCTTTTCGAGCTTTTGGATGTCTGATTTGAAGTATTTCTCGGTCAGTTCCATGCGAAGCTGCGGATCCATTTCAACCCTCTCTATCCCCTTTTCCATCAGTTTGGATTTCAGCGCGTACAGCTTGAACAGAGTTTTTCCGGGTAGGGCCTTCTTCATAAGCGTTTTCAGAGGATTCTGGTGATTCAATGCTGAAATCAAACCTCTGTTCTTTGGTAAACCGCTCGGATTTAATCTAGCCTCGGTGTTGATGTCCACATCAGTGCGCAAGTCACACGCCGTCAGAAACTCTTCCAAAAGTTCCGGTCTTTTCAAATCGCCGGTGATGTACACCACAGTCTGAGGTAGTTCCTCCAGAATGTCTTTGATTCGATCAGCGTATAGGCTTCCACCAATGTAATCGAAACCCAACTGTTCCTTTCTTCTTCGCTCAACGATTTCAGGAGCCAACGCTTCTTGAAAGTCAAGCTTCTCCAACTGATTTTTGACAAACATCAGATAATGGCTGAAAGATCTGTCTATGGGATTTCGAAGTATCACAAAAGTCTTTAGCTCCTTGGCCCTGTCTCCGTATAGTGCTCGGATATTTCGAAGCGTGTCTTTGTGGTTGGTAAACTGCGCGACGGAACTGTCACAGATTTTTTGGCCCTTTCCTACTCGCGCATACATATCAGTGTACTCCTTTAGGTCAACTATTTGACGATCTCTTATTCCCGAGGGGATCTCAGAGGCATCCCGATCGTGGTAAGCAAAGAATCCGGGTTCCTTTCGGGGCATAAATACATCCGGATGTTGCTTTAAAAAAAAAGCCAAAGAAGTGGTTCCGCTTTTGGCCGCACCCAAAATAAGAATGTCGGGAAGATTGAGTTCTTTGCCTTTTACGTTAACTAGCATAGGGAAGTGTTGCTCTGCAAATGTTGAAAATTAGAACGAGACTTTCTTTCAACTGGTTACATAATTATCATTTTTGCTCCAATGTTCAACTACGATCACAAAGGACGAACCTATCGTCTGCCGGATTTCATCATACCGGGAGCCGCTAAAAGCGGGACCACAACTTTGTACCAATTGCTATCTCAGCATCCTGATTTATTTTTTCCTCCTTCTCGAAAGGAGCCTTTCTACTTTAGCTTTGGTGGTGAAAAACCTAATTATACGGACGAAAAATTCAATCTTATCCCGATTTGGGAAACGGACAAATACCTTGAACTATTTGAGACGGCATCAGAAAGTCAGCTTTGTGGAGAAGCCTCTACCTCCTATCTCTATACCTACGAAAAAAGCATTCGACTTTTGAAACAGTTTTACGGCGATCGGTTGACTGACCTGAAGTCAATGATCATTTTGCGAAACCCGGTAGACCGCGCGTACTCGCATTACACGTATTTAATTAGAAATGGGTTTGAAAATCGCAGTTTTGAAGAAGCTATTTCCAAAGAAGGGATTAAAGAATGGAAGGAGAAAAGATGGGGGTTCGACTACTTGAACTATGGCTTGTACGCAAATCAGGTATCTGCATTTAAAGAGGCCATCCCTCAAACAAAAGTATGGCTGTTGGAAGATCTGAAAGAAGGGAGGAAAACCACCGATACCATGCTGGACTTCCTGGGAGTACCTTCAATGAGCTTTGACACGTCGATGAAGGCCAACCCAAGCGGAATTCCAAAAAACAAAGGATTGGTAGACCTGTTGAGGAAGAATCCCATTGCCAAAAAAATTGGCAAATCATTGCCATCCTCTCTGCAAAGCAATTTAAAGAACAAGCGAGACAAATTGATGAGTAAGCTTTTGGTTAAGGAGCCGATGAAACCTGAAACGAGAGATCACCTCAGGGCCTTTTTTCAAGATGACATCCAGAAACTTCAAAAAGTGATGGACCGAGACTTAAGCCATTGGCTTAAAAATTAGCCCTTTCTCAGCATTTTGACAATACTGAACGGATTGAAAAAGGTAGAAATTTTGTATCTCTTGTAAATAAACCTAACTCCTACAATATTCCAAGTTACCGTGCTGCAAAGCGTTGCGAACGCAGCTCCTTCCATTCCATAGATTGGGATAAGAATCAAGTTGAGAACAATATTAACGGTGGTCGTAACAGAAACAATTTTTGTGAAGAACAGCTGATTTCCTGACATATTGAGAAATACTGCCACCATTCCCGAACCCGCGTTGATCAATTGCATAAGTGCAAATATTCGCAGCACCGTAGCTCCGACCACAAACTCTTCATCGATCAAAGAAAGAATGAACTCAGGGAAAATCATGAGCAATAGCGATACAGGAAAGGCGAAAGCAAATATGAACAAAGTGGAGAAGTGAACTACTTTTCTCAACTCATCCTTTTTGTCAGACCAAAACAGCTCACTGATTTTGGGCATGGCGATGGCCTTCATTGCGCCTATCACAAAATTGGTAATGATGGATAACTTAAAGGCCATACCAAATACACCTGCAACACCTGTGTCAGAAAAATAACCTAACATCAATATATCTACCCTTCCGTTCAGGAGTTGAATGAACGAAGTCATGATCATGGGAAGAGAGATCATCAGATGGTTCTTAAAAGAGAAAAACGGTTCCGGTTCAGTAACCGCCTCCTTAGACTGAGCCGCTTTTCTTAAATACTTATGTATGAAGATCGTGGTGCCGACTACCGCCAGCAAAGCTCCGCAGGCATAGGCGATCAAAGGGTCTTCCGCCGCTAGCGAATAATAGGTCATTACAAGGGTGCCAATCAAAGCAGTCGCTTGCAAAACCAAGGTTCTGAACACCTCACTGACTTGAATTCTCTTCATCCCGCGAATAAATTCCACGTTGATTGTAGAGATAACGACAAGGGGAACAATGAAGGCCGTTATCTTTAAGGGAACATACATCGCAGGATCCTTGAAATAGTATGTCGCCAAAAAATCAGCTGAAAAGAACAGAATAACGCCTAAAGCAATACCGCTCAAGCTGGAGTAGCGCATGATTACTCGGTAAAGCGTTCTTACTGTAGAATGCCAATTTTTAGCTCGGTATTGAGATACAAATCGAACAATTGAAGTATTGAATCCAAAACACCCGATCATTACCCAAATATTGAGCGTAGCAATGCATAGATTCCATACACCCAGTCCTTCTTTGCCTAGCTGTTTTGATATCAAAACAACCAAACCATAACTAACGCACATAGTAGTAAGGCGATAGCCAAACGCGAAAAGTCCACCCTTGATGAGTTCACCAAGATTTTTGTCCCCTTTGCCGGCGAGGGTATTTTGTATGGACTTTAAGTTCATGAGTTTGTTTAAACGAGAGGTAGTGGCACTTGCTGAAGCACCGCCACTTAAACATCCGTGCAAAGAAAGCAGATTTGACTTCAATCGCGTCTTGAGTCGAACTAAAATCCCAATCTCGCATAACAGCGAGCTATTTGATAAATTCTCGGTAATTTGGTAATATCATGGGTCTGATGAGTAACCTAAATCCAGTTAGGCCCGTTAGTAGAAACCGAAACTTATTCATTTCTTAAAGCGATAGATTATTCATTCGCTTCATTTGCAGTCAAGTATTCGTACTTTTGCGCTCCGAACAATATGAAGGAAAGAGAAAACAACATTTTTACCTTTTACGACGAAGTCGTTCAGCGAGGTGAAAAAGAAAAATTACTTTGCCAGAAAGCCATCGCCGTTTGGATGACCGGCTTGTCGGGATCGGGTAAAACTACCATCGCTAAAATCGTAGAGAGAAAGCTTCATGAGAAGGGCCATCTCGTTCAGTTGCTCGATGGAGACAATATTCGTCATGGCCTAAACAACAACCTTGGCTTTACAGAAGAAGACCGCACCGAAAATATCCGCAGAATTGCCGAAGTCAACAAGCTTTTCAATGAATGTGGAGTTGTGACGATCAACTGTTTTGTGAGCCCGACGCTAGCCATACGAAGCATGGCTCGTGAAATAATCGGAGCGGAAAGCTTTAACGAAGTTTTCGTGAACACACCTCTTCATATCTGCGAAGAAAGGGATGTAAAGGGTTTGTATAAAAAAGCCCGAAAAGGAGAGATTAAAAATTTCACCGGAATAGATGCTCCTTTTGAAGCTTCAACGGATCCGGCGATAAGCCTATTGACTGAAAACAAAACGGCGGAGGAATCTGCCGACGAACTATTGAATTTTATATCAACTAAAATTAAATACGACTGATGCAATCTTACAGTCTAACACACTTGAAAGAACTCGAATCAGAGTCGATCTACGTCCTTCGGGAAGTTGCCGCTCAATTCGAGAACCCGGTAATGTTATTTTCCGGAGGGAAAGATTCTATTGTAATGTTTCACCTGGCTAGGAAAGCTTTCTTTCCCGGTAAAGTTCCATTTCCACTTCTTCACGTGGATACCGGACATAATTTTCCTGAAACCATCGAGTTTCGAGATGAATTAATGGAAAAAACAGGGGCAGAACTCATAGTAGGCTCGGTTCAACAATCCATCGACGAAGGAAAAGTAACCGAAGAGAAGGGGTTCAATGCGAGCCGGAATGCTTTGCAAACCGTAACGCTTCTCGAATCCTTGGAAAACGGAAAGTACGATGCCGCCATGGGTGGTGGAAGACGAGATGAAGAAAAAGCCCGTGCCAAAGAACGCTTCTTCAGCCACCGCGATGAGTTTGGTCAATGGGATCCTAAAAATCAGCGACCTGAATTGTGGAATATCTTTAATGGAAGGAAAAACATGGGTGAGCACTTCAGAGTATTCCCCATATCAAACTGGACGGAGATGGACGTATGGCAATACATCTTGCTAGAGAATATAGATATCCCTCACCTCTACCTCAGCCACGAAAGAATGGTTTTCGAGCGTGATGGTGTACTTTTGGCCGATACGGATGTGATCGAAAGAAAAGAGGGTGAAGTTCCCCAAATGAAAAAAGTACGATTCCGTACCATCGGAGATATGACCTGCACGGGAGCGGTGGAATCGGATGCCGACAGTCTCGAAAAAATTATTGACGAAGTTTCTGCTACGCGAGTTACCGAGCGTGGAGCTCGCTCTGATGACAAACGAAGTGAAGCTGCCATGGAAGACCGCAAGAAACAAGGATACTTTTAACCTACCTCAACAAGCACAATGACTAAAGAACACGCATATTTAGATATGGATCTTCTACGCTTCACCACTGCGGGAAGTGTAGACGACGGCAAATCGACTTTGATCGGAAGAATGCTTTACGATTCAAAAAGCATTTTCGCAGACCAGATGGAAGCAATTGAATTGGCATCAAAGAAAAGTGGGGTTGAAGCCGAAGTAAACCTGGCTTTGCTTACCGATGGACTTCGATCTGAAAGAGAGCAAGGTATAACCATTGATGTAGCCTACAGATACTTTGCTACACCCAAGAGAAAATTCATTATTGCCGATACTCCAGGTCATATTCAGTACACGCGAAACATGGTTACGGGAGCCTCTACGGCTAACTTGGCTATTATTCTCGTGGACGCGCGCCATGGCTTGGTTGAGCAGACTGCTCGCCACTCATTTATCGCTTCATTGCTTAAGATCCCTCACATTGTTTATTGTGTAAACAAAATGGACTTGGTGGACTATAAGGAAGAGCGATTTGAAGAAATCAAAGAGCAGCTCGAAGCGTTCAGTTCAAAATTGACGGTAAGTGATATTCGCTTTATTCCGATGAGTGCACTGAAAGGCGATAACGTCGTGCACAAATCCACCAATATGGATTGGTACGAGGGTAGTACGTTGATGTACACCTTGGAAAACATCCATATTTCCAGTGATGAAAATCACGTTGACTGCCGTTTCCCCGTTCAATACGTAGTGCGCCCTCAGTCCACTAAGTACCACGACTACCGAGGATACGCAGGTCGAGTAGCAGGTGGTGTATTTAAGAAAGGTGATGAGGTGGTCGTTCTGCCCTCGGGGTTTTCATCTAAAATAGCTGCAATAGATACTTTTAACGGTGAAATTGACGAGGCTTTCGCACCTATGAGTGTGACCTTAAGACTAGATGATGATATTGACATCGGTCGGGGTGATATGATCGTAAGACCCAACAATCAACCGGAAGTTGGTCAGGACATTGACATGATGATTTGCTGGATGGGTGAGAAGCCACTCATGGCAAATGGGAAGTATGCGGTGAAGCATACCACAAAAGATGCCAGATGCATCGTAAAAGAAATTAAATACAAAGTTGATATCAACTCCTTGCATCGAATGGAAGAGGAGAAAAACATTCAAATGAATGATATCGCTCGTATCAAAATCAGAACCACACAGCCTTTGTTTTACGATCGTTATTCGCGAAACCGAATTACCGGAAGTATCATCCTGATAGATGAAGCGACCAATGAAACGGTAGGAGCGGGAATGATCGTGGAATAAACTTAAGATACCAGAAAAAAGAACGCCATGACCTGAAAAGACCATGGCGTTTCTTTATTCGTTAAACCGAGGAATCGGATTACATCTCTTATTCCTCCATCAAAGTATCAGCAGCTTCTTCAACTGATTCTCCTGCGTCTTCCATTTCTTCTTCTGCTTCTTCCGCAGCGTCTTCTATATCTTCCCCGGTGTCTTCCATGTCATCCATGAGTTCATCGGTCATTTCTTCTGCTTTCTCTTGCGCATTTTCAGCGGGAGTGTCAGGTTCGCATCCTACGAATGCCAAAGATGCTGCTAGGCTTAAGGTGATAAATACTTGTTTCATAAAATAGACTTTATTTGAATTGATAATTGGGATTTATTCAACGGTAACACTTTTAGCAAGATTTCTAGGCTGATCGACGTTGCAACCTCGCATTACGGCAATGTGATAACTCAATAACTGAAGAGGAATAACCGTCACCAAAGGCATCAAGCATTCATCCACATCCGGTATCTCGATCGTATGATCAGCCATTTCCTTTATTTGACGCTCACCTTCAGTCACAATTGCTATAATCTTTCCTTTTCGCGCCTTTACTTCTTGGATATTGCTTACAATCTTATCGTAAGAACCTGCACGTGGAGCCACAACAAATACGGGCATCTCTTCATCAATCAACGCTATAGGTCCATGCTTCATCTCTGCGGCAGGATATCCCTCTGCATGGATGTAAGAAATTTCTTTCAATTTCAATGCCCCTTCCAGAGCCACGGGAAAATTATATCCCCTGCCCAGATAGAGCGCATTGGGGACATTTTGATAAATTCCGGAAATTTCTTTTACAAGCTCATTGGACTCCAAGATCTTCTCAATCTTCTCCGGAATGCTGTCAAGTTCAATTAAGAGGCGCTGGAATCTATTTTCGGGAATCGTTCCTTTCTGCTGAGCTATGTGTAGTGCCATCAAAGTGAGGACAGTCACTTGGGATGTAAAAGCTTTAGTAGACGCTACTCCGATTTCAGGACCGGCATGGGTATAAGAACCGGCATGAGTCATTCTGGGAATGGAGGAACCGATGACGTTGCAAACTCCAATAATCGTAGCACCTTTTGATTTTGCCAACTCAATGGCAGCAAGTGTATCAGCAGTCTCTCCCGATTGAGAAATCGCTATGACAACATCATTCTCGAATAGCACAGGGTTTCGATACCGAAACTCCGATGCATACTCAACTTCTACCGGCACTCTGGCAAGGTCCTCGAAAAGGTATTCGGCCACGAGGCCCGCGTGCCAACTCGTCCCACAAGCAACAATAATTATTCTTTCGGCATTGACAAACTTCGACACATAATCGCGGATTCCCCCTAATTCAACCTGACCGGATTCCACACGCAAACGACCACGCATTGAGTCTCTCACCGATCGTGGTTGCTCGTAAATTTCCTTGAGCATGAAATGCTCAAACCCACCTTTCTCGAGTACTTCAAGCTGCATTTCGAGCTCTTGCACATAAGGTGTTTTTTTCTGGTTTTTGATATTCATCAGGGTGAAGCCTTCCTCCCGATCCAAAATGGCAATTTCTTCGTCGTCGAGATAAATAACATTCTTTGTGTATTCAATGATCGGAGTGGCATCAGATGCAACGAAAAACTCTTTATCCTGACCNAGTCCGATAACCAAAGGACTGCCCTTTTTTGCAGCAATAAGTTGGTTCGGGTTGTGCTTGTCCAAAACCACAATTGCATACGCTCCTATGACTTCATTCAAGGCAATTCGAACTGCATCAAAAAGACTGATGTTCTCGTTCTTCTGAATGTTGGAGATGAGGTGAATCAACACCTCAGTATCGGTGTCACTTTTAAAAACGTGTCCGCGCTTTGTCAGCTCCTCGCGTAAGGCGCCATAATTTTCGATTATTCCATTATGAATGATAGCCATCTTGCCATCTTCACTTTCGTGAGGGTGAGAGTTAATATCATTCGGGGGTCCATGAGTGGCCCATCTTGTGTGACCGATTCCTATATTCCCTATTAACTCACCACCTTCCTCAGCGCGCTCTTCCAGTCCCGAAACTTTACCTCGCCTTTTAACGATTCGCAATTCATCATTTTCCAAGGTTGCAATCCCGGCGCTGTCGTAGCCTCGGTATTCAAGGCGCTTTAACCCTTTGATCAGAATAGGGTATGCCTTTTTAGTTCCTATGTATCCAACTATTCCACACATGACTTATCAAAAATTGGTAAACACTATCTCTAGTCTCATTTGGTCTGCAGTATCTGTTTCGCCAGAAAATTCTGAGCCATTCAATATTACTCGATTTGCGGTTGTAGAGGCTCTTTGGACTACGATCTCCAGACCGTGAAAATCCCTTTCTTGGGTAAGTATCTGCTGGAGAAATCTACTCAAATAAAAGCGGTACTGTTCTCTTCCCGGGTCATATGATCCATCTATCGCCGAGAAAGACTGAGGGTCTTCCAGAAATTCATCCAATAGAAAAGCGTCGCCTTCTTCATCCAAACCGAAGATCAACAATCTGGTTGGAACGGGAAAGCGAGAAGCGTCGGCGGTGTTGGCCGGGATTATGAGCTCAGCTTTAGCTATTGCCAACCCTTCTACATTGCGCAGACTTTCAAAATAGGGCAAGTCGACAAACATCTTCACACCGGCAGCTGCTTGAAGGTATAATTTTTCATTTCCACTCTCAGTTGCGCCATTTTGCAACTGCCTCACAAAATTTACATCCCCTCCGCGACTGAAGTCACTTCTGAAAGAATTAAATTTCCCTGTATTGGTTCTGATTTCAAAATCGTAACTCAGAGTATCAGCCGCATTTTCGCCTGTCGAAAGGGTGTCTCTGTAGTACAACTCCATTCGACTAAGTCCAAATGCACTGTTGAACGAGATAATTCCTGAATTAGAGAGATTCACACCCGCAGCATCCTCATCAACGGTTATTTTCAAGCCCTTGATTTCCTCGATAAAACGAGTCGCACTCAATCCATCATTTTCTGCACTGGCATTAAAAATTCTTTGAGCCAGTTCAGGATTTAGTGGAATTCTAATTGAAGGCCTAAAAGTCAATTCACCCACAACAGAAGAATCCCTATAATTCGGTTTAATCAAATTATGGCCTTCCAATACCAAGTCTTCACCTACAGTCGACAATGCCTGATTACTGTAGTAAGTTTCGCTAACATCCAGAGAATCGTCGATTTCAAATACTTGGAAGTACTGCGAACCTGAAGAACCATAAATCGGAACTTGGTCAGTAGTCTCAAATGCCAAATTCAAAACCAGGCTATCGACGATCAAATTTTCTATCGACGATCCTTCTGAATAAAATCTCGGATTTGAGCTGATTAATCGTAGCTCTGTGTAGTGCTCTGCCTTCAAGAATCCGAATATGGGATCGATGTAAGCACCTACCATTCCCGTGATCACTCCATCAGTCCTGAGAGAGTCTTCAGGAAGTGAAAAGGATCTCACGGTGAATGTATCAACTCCCGAAACCTGAAAAATATCATCTCCGGGTTGAAGATCAATCCCAATTGATTCTTCAGGCTTCTCACAAGAAACCAATGCCGCTATAATAAAAAAGATAGCGGCACGCTTTCGCGGCCGCTTCTTTATATTCAACATCCTAAAATCTTTCAATCTATTCTGCGAGGACAGAATTTTCTTCAAGTATTTCGTCGTAAAAATCACTGTAGTTTTTAACGCAGTTTGCCGGATCACAGTATGCCAGTTTAGGCTTATCGGTTCCTTCAATTTCCGTTTTAATTCCTTCTGATAGATCGTCACTTGCTTCAATAATACCATCTGAGTATTTGAATGCAAATTTGGTCAAAGTTTCGAAGTCTACATCACCGTTTTTCAATTCTCCCAGATCTTCGTCAGAAAAGCCATCAAACTTTAATTTATCCGCCACTTTTTTGTCCAGCTTACCATCAAAATCTCTAGAGTAAGCAGAGAAAACGACTTTTGAATCAGCAAAATGCGGATCCTCGTTGTAAAACTTTTTCAGATAGAGCGGTAAGAAAGAAGTGAACCATCCGTGACAGTGAATAACATCGGGGGCCCAGCCTAATTTCTTTACGGTTTCCAATACTCCTCTACAGAAGAATATGGAGCGCTCATCGTTGTCCTTATGAAACTTTCCGTTTTTATCAGACAGCACCGATTTTCTTTGAAAGTAATCTTCGTTATCGATAAAATAAACTTGCATGCGAGCAGTCGGTATGGATGCCACCTTAATAATAAGCGGGTGGTCAGTATCGTTTACGACCAAATTCATCCCCGATAGACGGATGACTTCATGTAATTGATGTCTGCGCTCGTTAATGGAACCATACTTTGGCATAAAGACCCTAATTTCCTTACCTTTCTCATGAATCCCCTGAGGCAAGTTTCTGGAAACTTCTGACAATTCATTCTTCGGCAGGAAAGGGGTAATTTCCTGGGACACGTACAAAACTCTCGTCTTCTTCATATAATTGTTGGGAATTGTTTAGAGTTACAAAATTAACTAAATTTTCTCGGATTCTCAATCTAATCGTTAGCTTTGGCCACATTTTTCAGGGTGTTTCAGCTCTCAAAATCACCTTTTCCAAGAGCAGATGACAGTAATCAACACGACAGATGAAATGACTTCTTTGACAGCCAATTTGTCGGAAGCTTTGATCGGATTCGTCCCGACAATGGGAGCCTTGCATCGAGGTCATATCAGTCTTATCGAGAAATGTTCTGAAGAAAATGACATCACCGTAGTGTCGATATTTGTCAATCCGACGCAGTTCAACGATCGAAGGGATTATGATCGATATCCACGAAAAACTGAAAAGGATTTGGCCATCCTAAAATCTACAAAAGTCGACTACATTTTTCTACCTTCAAAAGAAGAAATTTACCCTGAAACGGACTCACTGAACTACGATTTGGGCGAATTATCCTCGGTAATTGAAGGTGCATCAAGACCAGGACATTTCAATGGAGTCGCCTCAGTTGTAAAACGGCTGTTTGAAATTGTAAAACCAGACAGAGCCTATTTCGGACTGAAGGACTATCAGCAATTTCAGGTGATCAAGGAGTTGAACAAGAATTATAATCTTGGAGTTGAAGTAATTGGTTGTGAGACTGTAAGGGATCACAACGGTCTTGCACTAAGTTCAAGAAACGAATTGCTTTCACAAGAAGAAAAAAGTCTCGCCCTCCATTTATCAAAAGCACTACGCTTAATGGCTGAACAGAGCAGTTCCATGGACTATTTAGAGCTTGAGAAGCTTGGAATCGAATATTTAACGCGGTTCCCGGAAATTGAGATTGACTACGTGCATGTAGTAGATGCCGAAAGCTTCCGAAAGCCTACTTCTTCCGTAAATGGAGATAGAAGAGCACTTTTGGCGGCAAAAATCGGCAAGATCAGGCTCATTGACAATATGAAGGTTTGAAACCGTTGAATCATGTTTAAAAAACGCATCATTCAACTGCTAAAAATTCTGGTACCCGTCGGCCTGGGAGTTTACCTCGTTTGGCATATTTACAACCAGCTATCTCCCGCGCAACGGGTGGAGTTATTCGACGCCTTTGAAACAGCAAATTATTTTTGGGTTATCCTTTCCTTCTTCATGGGATTACTGAGTCACTGGATCAGAGGCTACCGATGGAAGTTTCAGCTTGAAGCCATGGGATATTCGCCAAACGTCGCCAACAATTTTATGGCAGTGATGATTGGTTACATTGTTAATCTGGCGCTCCCCAGAGTCGGTGAGGTAAGCCGTGCTGCAACGATTGCAAAATACGAAGGCATCCCATTTCAAAAATCTTTTGGTTCAATACTCTCGGAAAGAGCACTGGATTTCATCATTTTAATGACAATCACCGTCACTACCCTTCTCCTTCAATACACCCTTCTCAAAGAGTTTTCAGTAGAATTATTGAATTTTGCACAAAGCAAGTTTGAGGGTTCCACGATCTGGTTTGCCGCAATTGTCGGGTTACTTCTTTTCGCTCTGGGGCTCTATCTTCTGAAGCGGTTTGCGCATATTCCATTAATCGGCAAAATTCGGGCTTTCGTTCACGAACTATTGGAGGGACTTCGCAGCATCATACGAATGAAAAAACGATGGCTCTACCTTCTGGCTACCTTTGCGATTTGGGGGCTTTACCTCGCCATGTTCTACGTTTGCTTCTACGCGTTAGAAGAAACATCAACGGTTGGTTTGAATGCGGTATTCGCAGGATTCGTCTTGGGGAGTTTTGCTATTGTTATCGTTCCCGGAGGAATCGGCGCATTTCCGGCAGGAATCATGCAAGCCCTTCTTCTCTATGGAGTATCGGCCGAAAGCGGATTTGCATTGGGCTGGATACTCTGGTTTTCCCAAACCATCATGATACTATTGGTAGGAGGAGCGAGCATGCTTTTGATACCCCTTTTCAATAAAACCCGCCTCGATGCACCGACTGGATAGAATTAACGAGAAAATCATTGACTCCGAAAGAATCAGTGCCCTTGCTCACAGACTGCGCACTAAAGGTCAGCGCGTCGTCTTTACCAATGGTGTTTTTGACATTCTTCACAGAGGTCATATCGCTTTGCTGAACCAAGCCAGTGAGCAAGGTGATTTTTTGATCCTCGGCCTCAATTCCGACTCTTCCGTAAAAACACTTGGTAAAGGACCTGAAAGGCCAATCAATGGAGAAAATGACAGAGCTCTGGTCCTTGCGGCGATCCAATGCGTCGATGCAGTGGTCATCTTCGATGAAAGTACACCTTATCAATTGGTGAAAATCATAGAGCCCGAAGTACTGGTGAAGGGCGGAGATTACGATCCTGATCAGGTGAATCCAAGTGCCGCGAATTATATTGTTGGTTCTGATATTCAACGAGAAAACGGGAACACCACAATCTCAATTCCTCTGGTAGAAGGCTACAGCACGACTGCCATTATCAAAAAGTCCAAACGTGGTTAAATCAAAGTCTGTTTTCTTCTGTCAAAGTTGCGGCTTTGAATCGCCTAAGTGGCAAGGTAAATGCCCTTCATGTGGAGAGTGGAATACTTTTGTAGAAGAGACCGTCGTTAAATCGAAGAAGGGGCTTAAATCCGAACGCAAAAAAGAAAGTCTGCCCGTAGCGATAACGGAAATCGAAAGAGAGGAAGGCAGAAGAAACAGCACGGGAGATATAGAACTAGACAGGGTCTTGGGCGGAGGAATAGTTCCCGGATCATTGGTTTTAATTGCAGGAGAGCCCGGTATTGGAAAATCGACCCTTCTTCTTCAAACAGCCCTGAAATATGAGGCTGCCAATGTCTTATACGTCTCTGGCGAAGAGAGCAAAGTGCAAATTGCCGATCGAGCAATGCGCATCGGGAAGTTAAACTCCAACTGTTATTTGCTCACCGAAACCGACCCTGATGCGATCATAGAAAACGCGGGAAATCTCAAGCCTGATTTTATTGTCGTTGACTCTGTTCAAACTCTGAATGCATCATGGATCGAATCTTCTCCCGGCTCGATCAGTCAGATCAGAGAAAGTGCGGCACGCCTCATGCGATTTGCCAAAGAAGATGGTGTCACTCTCTTTTTGATCGGTCACATTACCAAAGAAGGCAACATAGCGGGGCCAAAGGTATTGGAGCATATGGTAGATGCAGTTCTCCTCTTTGAGGGGGACCAAAACCACGTCTTCAGACTTCTCAGGTGTACCAAAAATCGCTTCGGCAGCACCAATGAGCTAGGAATCTACAGGATGGAAGGCTCAGGCTTACAAGGTGTGGAAAACCCCTCGGAACTTCTCTTGAGTGGATACGCTGAAAATTTAAGTGGATCGGCAGCAGCAGCCATCATAGAGGGCATCCGACCCCTCATCATTGAAGTTCAGGCACTGGTCAGTTCTGCGGTTTATGGCACACCTCAGCGATCGGCCACAGGTTACGATGTGAAACGCCTCAATATGTTGCTCGCGGTATTGGAAAAGCGATGCGGATTCAAATTGGCAGGCAAAGATGTCTTCCTGAACATCGCGGGTGGTTTAAAAATTCACGACCCCTCCATTGACTTAGCAGTTGTAGCAGCGGTTTTATCGTCAAGCGAAGATTTGAGCCTGCCGCGTAATACTTGTTTTGCGGGTGAGGTAGGACTATCGGGAGAAATCCGTCCGATCAACAGGATAGAACAGCGAATCGCCGAAGCCGAAAAATTGGGATTTAAATCAATTTTCATCTCAAAGCACCACGAACTTTCGAAAGCAATCCGTTCGGGCTCACTTGAAATTCACCGTGCGGGACACGTGCGAGATATGCTGACTGTTATGTTTGGCTAGTCGCTCACAATATCCAACAGCTCATCCAACTTAGGAGATAGAATAATCTCAATTCGACGATTTTTGGCTTTATCCGTAGGATCAACCGGACTATACTGACTTCTACCTGCTGCCATCAGCAATTCGGGATTCATATCTGAATTATTCAGCATGATGTTAACTACAGAAGTTGCACGTAAAACACTCAGGTCCCAATTGTTTCTTGGATACGTGGAGCGCTGAAACTCATCGGAATCCGTGTGCCCTTCGACGATGATATCAAGATCATCGCGATTTCCCAATGCACGAGCGAGGTCAATAATCACTTCTTGCCCCTTTTTGTCAACTGCGGTTTCTCCCGTCGCAAAAAGTAGCTTTGCCTCCATACTCACATATACCCGTCCATTTCGTTTTTCAATTGAAAGACCGTCTCCTTCAAACCCGAGGAGAGCATCCGAAACACTATTGCGCAAAGCATTCATCAAAGAATCTTTCTCATTGATTTTGGCCTTCAATTCTGCTAATTTCTCTTCCCTTTCCACGAGCTCAGTCTCCTTCAGATTTAGAGCTACTTCCAATTCATTCAACGCATCCTCCTTTTCTTGTAACGCCAATCGAACGGTCTCCAACTCAGCCATCAAAGTCTGTTTCTCTGCCTCAGTTCCTTCCCTCAAACTGGCAGTTTTAGATAGTAATTGGTCGTTGAGTGAATTAATTTTATCGTATTGCTTCCGCAGAATACGAAGACTGTTACCCAGAACAGCTGTATCGCTCTTTAATGCGTCTATCTTTCTCAAAGAAACATTGTACTTCGTATCAAATTCATTCACTTGGGTACTGAGCTGCTCGTTTTGAGTGCGTAATTGCTCATTTTCTCGTTCGCAATCTTCTTGCTTTTGAGAAACTTCCATGAACTTCCGATTGGGCACACATGAAACAGCCAAAATGGCAATTAGAATCGGTATTATTGTTTTGACGTACGTTTTGATCATTGGAATTCGTTTATAACGGTAATGCAAATTACAAACCATTTTCCTGTCGTCTTACATACGGTCAGCAACTTTTATCCACCAATTCAGTATTAAAAGCTATGAGCAGACTTAACAAAGATTGGCTTATAGAGCCCGTGTTCGACTACGAGTACAAGACTTACCAAGTGCTCGCGTATACTTCTCAGGCTGAAAAGCATTTTAAGCAAGCCATGCTATTCCCGTATCTCCCCGATATTCAAAGGCATTTGAGGCAGCTGAACTTTTACAAAAAAAGTGTTTTAAACCTGGAAGAGGAATTGCGAACTGAGTTGGTAGGATTCGATTTTAGTCAACTGAAATTGGTGCGAGAACAATTGACGGATAACGGAGTAATAAGCACTCTGAATGATGTTTTGGAATTTGCCATAGAAAAGCTATCCACTACTCATCAATTGGGCATTACCGAGAAACAGAGTCTTCTTGAACAAATAAATATCCGCCCAATAGGAATTCTGAATCCAAGCAGTGAGCGTGGTTTACTGTTGTTGAATTGCTCCAGAACAACGAGAATTTATAAATACACCCATAGATTTGTTCGTAGACCTTTTGAAAGCGAAGCTTACAAAGACGTGCGTACCGAATTTTTGGATGAACGTGAGACAGGTAGATTTCCAAATTTCAGAGAGTTGAAAATGCAATACCGTTGCGAAAATGAAATTAACACATTTCTTATTGAGACCGAAACAGAGATTCCCGTCTTCGAAACGCTTCTTCCATTTGCCAAGGAATTTTTGCTGAAAAAAGAAATCTAGTCTCGCGAAAAATGCACTTCCGTCAGATCGAGATTTCCCATCGGGCTTACCGCAAGGTTCTCTACTCGAGTGTTTGCCAACCACACCCACTCCTCGTAGTAAAGCGGAACCACCGCTGCTTTTTCTATCACCACACTATCTGCCTTAAAAAGCAAATTCCTTCGCGCTTCCAGATTAGTTTCTCTGGTTGAGAGTTCAAAAAACTGATCAAACGAAGGGTCATTGAATCGGACGGTGTTCAAATAGGACGCTTTGACCGAATCTTCAGGAACCAAGTTTCCATGAAAGAGTTTCAAGAAATTTTCAGGGTCGGGATAATCAGCAATCCATCCGTCTCTCCATATCTCCACTCTTCCCAATTCGATTTCTTCGTAGTGTTTATCCCTCGGAAGAATCGATAATTCTACCGTTATTCCCAAGTTATCTGCCAGCATTTTTTGCACCGCTTCTGCCACTTCCAAAGCGGTAGGATTACCGTCATTTATCTGGATGGTAAGCACGGGAAAGTCCTGAGCATCTTCAAACCCTGCGGTTGATAACAAATCCTTTGCCCGCTCAGGGCTAAAGGTAAAACCAAAAATATTTTTAGCATCATGCCCCGGAGTGGCAGGAGGAACAAAACCATAAATTGCCGGTTCTCCGAATCCTTTGAGCACACTGTCCACTAAAAACTGCCGATCGATTGCATAGTTGATGGCTTTTCTTACATCCTCATTTCCAAATAATTCACTTCTGTGCTGCAAGCCATAATACTCTACCCTCATCCCTGGGGTAGTGAGAATGCTATAACCCGCGCTCTCATTTTCAGCGGCTTTCACCAACCTGGCTACACTATTTCTGGGAACTCTGAATATCAAATCCAGATTTCCCTCTAAAAAAGCGTCTAACTGATCTTGCTCACTATCGACGAAATTGCACCGCACGGCGTCGAGGTAAGGCAAAGCCCGTCCTAGAGAATCGATGCCTCGGTAGTTTGAATTGCGTTGAAAAATAATGACGTCATTCATTTTTATAGTGAATGCCTTAAACGGCCCCGTACCAATGCACCAATTGTTGATCTGGTCTTCGTATTCATAGAGTTCCTTCGGAAATATCCAACAACAAGGATGGGTCAGGACGGCCAAAAAGTTCGGTGTTGGATGCTCCAATTCTATTTCCAATTTATACTTGTCTACAACTCTCAACCCCTCGGGCCTCTCCGAAGTCGGTTTCCCCTCTTGTTTGGCTTGTCGGTATTCCGCGGCTCCTTTGATCAGATCAATAACGTAAGGGTATAGTGCATTGTCTTCGTAAGGCTCGCAAAGCTTAGTGAAGCAGTACACCACATCTTCTGCCGTCACTTCCCTTCCTTTCCCTTCCGTAAAAATGGGATCATCGTGAAAAAAGACACCCTTTTTCAAAACGATTGTGTAGACGGTGCCATCTTCGCTGATCGAAAAAGACTCTGCTAGTTTCGGTTTGAATTGTTGGGTTGCTTCGTCGAGCTCAAAAAGACCCTCGTAAACTTGATTCATCAAGTTGAACGCAGCTGCATCGATCAGGTTGTGAGGAAAAATGCTCAGGATATCATCAGAGAGGCTCATTTTAAATAAACCTCCACTCAATTCGTGATTTACATTGCCCTCCGATTCTCTTTGATCAGACTGAAGGTCTTCACAACCGCTTACAACGAAAAGTAGTACAAGTAGAGATAGAAATCGAGTTTGAAACAAGAAATATGGTCTATTCATTTAATTGCAGTTCAAGGGACACCGGGCAGTGATCGCTGTGGTACACATCCGAGAGTATCTTCGCTTTAACGATAGATTCCCGCAAAGGTTGCGACACCATATTGTAGTCGATTCGCCAACCTAAATTCTTTTTTCTGGCATTAAACCGATACGTCCACCAGGAATATTGGTCAGTTATATCGCCATTTACCTCTCTGAAGGAATCAATAAAGCCCGCATCCAAAAACTCAGTCACCCATTCTCTCTCTTCGGGAAGAAAACCACTCGATTTTTTATTAGATACGGGATTATGAATGTCTATCGGACGATGGCATATATTGTAGTCTCCACCAATAACCAATTTTGGCCTTAAGTCTTTAAGCTCGTTGATGAAACCCGTAAAGTCATCTAGAAATTTCATTTTAAATTCTTGCCGCTGATCTCCGCTACTACCCGATGGAAAATACGCACTTATTATGGATAACTCGCCAAAATCGGCACGAAGTACTCGCCCTTCTCGGTCGTAATCTTCTATCCCGCATCCTTTCACGATTTTGTCAGGCTCGGTTTTGGACAAGATGGCTACACCCGAATAACCCGGCTTTTCTGCGCTGCAAAAATAAGATTTGTATCCCAACTGCTCCGCTTGGCTCAGATCGACCTGTTCGGGCTTTGCCTTGGTTTCTTGTAATAAAACAACATCAGGATCTGCATCTTTGAGCCATTCGAAAAACCCTTTTCTAATGGCTGCACGAATGCCGTTCACATTGTATGATATAATTTTAAGCTTCAAATCACGTATTCTATAGAGCCCGCATGGGCGAATCGATGTACAATCAAGTGGCCAAAGTTAATAGATTCACGCTAGAACAAGCCTTTTATCAGCTGAAGAAGCAAGGCGTTCAAGGGATTGTTCTAATTGCTTTTCTAAGCAGTGGCTTACACGCCTATGGGCAAAACTTTAGCTCCCTTAGAAGCAAGACCTTGGTCTCTCAAAAAGACACCATACGGCTTGACACCTTGAGTATCGACCCTCGCTCCTTTCAGGTCGAATCAAACGGCACACCGGTCTCTGACAGCCTCTATTCTCTTTTGCCCGCTGAAGCAAAACTTGTCTGGAAAACGCGAAATCGACCCAAATCCGTAGAAGTATCATACCGCGTATTATCAATTGATCTGATGAGAAGGTACCAACGGCGATCAACTTCCATTATCCAGCTTGGTGAGGACTATTACTCTGATCCTTACACCTTCAGACCAGAGCCTCAGCGGGAATCAGTTTTTGGATCTACCCGACTGAACAAAACGGGGAGTATCTCCCGAGGTTTGGGCTTTGGTAACAACCAAGATCTCACGGTAAACAGCACCTTAAGTCTTCAACTGAGCGGTAAACTAACCGATGAGATCAGTGTACTCGCGTCCGTTACTGATGACAATATCCCTATACAACCGGAAGGCAATACCGCACAACTTCAGGAGTTTGATCAGGTCTACATTCAGCTCTACGATGATAAAAACAAGCTAACGGCGGGCGACTTTATTATTCAAAGACCCATTGGCTATTTCTCCACCTATTTTAAGCGGGCACAAGGAGCATCTTATGAAACGAGACAAAAAATAGGCACCGGTGACTACACCTTCTTTACCCAAACCAGCGCAGCTATTTCTCGGGGAAAATTTGCTCGAAAACTGATCAGAGGGACTGAAGGAAACCAAGGACCATATCGCCTGCGTGGAAATGAGAACGAAGCATTCATCATTATTCTGGCTGGAACGGAACGGGTATTTATCGATGGGAAAGAAATGCAAAGAGGTCAAGAAAACGACTACGTGATCGATTACAACACCGCCGAAATAACGTTTACCGCGAAACAGCTAATTAATAAAGACAAGCGAATCGCGGTAGAGTTTCAATACTCTGATGCAAATTATACCAGAAGTTTGGTTCAAACATCAACCGGCATTGAAAACGATCGTTTCCAATTCTACCTCAACTTTTTCAGTGAACAGGACGCAAAGAATCAACCGCTACAACAAGAATTGACCGATGATGATCGCAGGTTACTGAGCAATGCCGGAAACAATACCGAGCTCGCCTTAAGTCCGGGTTTCGAAGAGGTCTTTGAATACAGCAACGATCGGATTCTTTATACACTCGTCGACAGCATGGGTTATGATTCCGTTTTTGTGAGGGTTACAGAGCAAGTTTCTCCGTTATACAATGTCAATTTTAGTGAAGTTGGACCAGGAAATGGTGACTATATACGAGACGGTTTTGATGCCTCGGGAAGGGTTTTCAAATGGGTGGCTCCCGATAGTATAAACGGACAAATTTTTCGAAACGGAGAATATGCTCCTGTAAAACGGCTGGTTGCACCAAAAAGAAATCAGTTACTCATGGCAGGGGCGAATGCAAAATTAACTGAAAAAACCATAGCCACTTTAGAGGCAGGATTTTCCAACGATGACCGGAATACGTTCTCTGAAATTGGCAATGAAGAGAACATCAGTCACGGACTATTTGCGACATTGGAGCACTCGGTTCCCCTCTCCAAAAAGCCTAATGCCGTTGAAGTATTTGGTAAAGCTTTGATCGAATCCAGAGGCGAAAACTTTCAACCCATTGAACCCTATCGATCGGTGGAATTTACTCGAAACTGGAACTTAAACGATAGTCTGGAGAAAAATTCACAGACCATCACAACAGGAGCTTTTGGAATCAAGAAAGCAGAATATTTCGACCTCACGTATTCACTTGACCGCTTCGAAGCGGGAAGTGATTACACGGGTATGAAAAATAATTTAAACGCCAACTTGGCACTTGATGGATTCAAAGGCTGGTTTATCGGAAGCCTCTTAGAGACGGAAGGTGCCATTAAATCACGATTTACGAGACATAAATCACTGGTGGAAAAGGATCTTTGGGTAACCAAGATTGGATTTACCGATGAACGCGAGGACAACCTGCGTTTTGTTCCAAATAGCGATACACTTTCTACCGAGGCTTATAAATTCTACGACTGGCAATTTTACATCTCCAACCTGGATTCGGCTGACTTCGGATACAAGGTGTTTTATCGAGAACGGACAGATTTCGCTTCGGAGATAGACGATTACAGCGAAAGCACACATGCCATTCACTACGGAGCAGAGCTGTCTTTGATGTCTAATCCACGAAATACTTTACGTGCAACCGTCTCAAATCGCATATTACAAATTACCGACCCTGAACTGACCAATGAGGAGCCCGAACAAACACTGCTCATGAGGTTGGAGTACGGAGGCAGATTTTTTAAGAATACAGTTACTACGAGTACATTCTACGAAATTGGTTCGGGACTCGAAAGGAGGCAAGAGTTCATATACATCCTTGATCCCACCGGCCAAGGGCCCTTCACTTGGATCGATTACAATGAAAACGGAATTAAGGAATTGAATGAATTTGAAAGTGCCCGCCCGGAAGACGGAGAGCGGTATCTCCGTGTCTTTACCCCTACTGATGACTACGAACGGGCTTATTCCAATCAATTTTCCCAGAGCATCAACCTCAATCCTGCCGGTATCTGGATGAAAGAAGAGGGCTTTAAGAAGGTTCTGGCTCGTTTCAGTAATCAAACGGCTTTCCGAATACAGCGCAAAACGAGAAGAGAAGACGATGTGGACCGATTCAATCCCTTTGCCGACCCTGCGGGAAATGAAACCTTAATATCTCAATCGTCCAGTATCCGAAATACATTCTTTTTTAACCGAACGAGTTCGAAGTTTGGTGTCGATTACACCTACAGTGATCAAACGAGCAAAAGCCCTTTGACCTCGGGATTTGAAGAAAGAGAAAATAACGCTCATATTTTCCGGGTCAGGTATAATTTCACCGCTCAATACGGGGCTATAATCGAGCAAGAAACAGGTACGCGACTCAGTGCATCTGATTTTCTCGAAGGCCGGAATTACTCGATTGATTATCTCGCCATTAAACCGACCATTTCCTACCAGCCGAGCACTGAATTCAGAGCAAGTTTATCGGGAGAATACACATTCAAGGAAAATGCCCAAAATCTTGGAGGCGAAGAAGCTGAAATTGTGGATTTCGGAACAGATTTGAGGCTGAGTAAAATGGAAAAAGGAACATATTTTGCCCAAATCAATTACATTACGATAGAATACATCGGCGCCGCCAATAATAGCCTATCATATGAAATGCTTGAGGGACTGCAAAATGGTCAAAACATCACGTGGGCGGCAGGTATTCAAAGAAATTTGGGAAATAATCTTCAACTCAGTCTGACTTACAACGGACGTAAATCAGAAGATTCTCGCTCAGTACATACCGGCAATATTCAAGTAAGGGCATTCTTTTGATTTATTTCAAATCGAAATCCGCCTTTCCGATTAAAGCGCCACCCTCATACATTTCAACAATATAATTTCCTTCGGATATTTCGGTTTCTTCAGGAACGTTGAAGAAGACGCATACATCGGTGGCTTCGTTGGCGTAGTCAAATGTTCGCTTTACCGTGTATTTTCCACTCACACCTTCAAAATCAAAGCTCTGATCTTCTGACATCTCGGGTTGTAACACCACACCGTCTTGAGAAATAATTCTGAGGTAAATCGTTTTTCGACCCGAGGAGGTGATCCTGTTTTCACCAATCTTAGCGCAGGTTCTGATCATCTCGGTTTTATTTGCGCGATTAGTCTCTTTTTGGGTTCCATTGTTTCTCATTCGAAGACCTACAGCTGACATGTTCAAAGTTTGTAGAATAGAGCCCGTAGCAACGATGTTCTCTAAATTTTCCTTGGTGCTCTCCAGCTCCTTGGTCTTTGTTTTTGCTTCGGTGAGCTCTTCGGCCAAATACTCATTGTCTCGAATGAGATCTTGATTCATGGTATTCAATGAGTCGATTGTAACCAAATACCCTTTCATGATGTCACGCAATGTAGCAGCCTCCTTTTTGAGTTTTGAAATGATGTAAGCATCGTCTTTGTGCTTTTCAATTTCCTTAAGCATTTCTCTGATTTGCTCCTGCTGTGCGGTAATCTCGGCAGACAATTGTTCGTTTGCTACCGTTACTGTGTCATACTGAATCAGCATATCTTGCAAATCATTCTGGAGTTGAAGTTTTTCTACTTTCAATCCTGAGATGGCTCCTTCTTTCACTTGCACCGTTTGAGATTTGGTAAAAACCAAAATTCCCAAAACCACGGTGGTAATAGCCAAAATGATAACGGCTATTAGTAGTTTTCTGCTGTTTGAATCCGCATTATCAGTCATGATGTCAATTCTTTACAGGTTATCAATTCCCTTATTTTCCGTATCTTCCACTTTATGATTGAGAAAAACATGGGAGGAGAATGGAGCAAAAGTACAATTTTGGATGGTTGAGTGATTTTGGCAAGCTATTCTTTCCAAAAATATGTATTGGCTGTGCTCAACCTCTCAACGCATCGGAAGACACTATTTGTATAGATTGCCTTATAAAATTACCCCGCACCAACTATCATCGACTGGAAACCAATCCCGTATCAAATAAATTTCGAGGTAGAATTCAAATCGAATCGGCATCCGCCTTCCTCTATTTTGCTCAAGGAAATTCTACAAGAGCACTTCTTCATCATTTGAAATACAGCGGCAGGCAAGATATCGGCAAGCGACTCGGAGCCCTCTACGCAAAAGATCTGATGAATGAGGGTTATAAGGCTCCTGATGTCATCATTCCACTTCCCCTGCATCCTTCAAAAGAGCGCATCCGCGGATTCAATCAGTGCACATCAATAGCAGAAGGGCTCAATAAATACTTTGGAGCAGAAATCGGCTCGGATTTTGTAAAACGTATCTCCAACAATTCAACTCAAACCAAAAAAGGTCGATTTGAAAGGTGGGAAAATGTCGAACGCATATTCTCGGTTTCTAACCCTGAGAAAATATCAGGAAAGAATGTTTTACTGATTGACGATGTCGTGACTACGGGTTCAACTCTCGAAGCTTGCGGACACACGTTACTCGAAGCAGAACCCGAAAAACTGAGCTTTCTCACTCTCGCCACGGCTTAAATTTGATCTATCTTTGCGCCATGAATCGCAATTACGAGCGCGCTCTACAACAAATCGAAGGTGTCGTTTCAGGGGAACCTGACTTAACTGCCAACTTGAGCAATATCGCGGCAATTCTTAAAGAGCTGGAAGGGTACTTTTGGGTAGGGTTTTATATAGTCAGGGAGGGTGAGTTGGTTTTAGGGCCTTTTCAGGGCCCGGTAGCTTGTTCTCGAATTGCCAAAGGAAAAGGCGTTTGCGGCACAGCTTGGAATGAAAACAAAACCATCTTGGTTCAAAACGTCCAAGACTTTCCGGGACACATCGCCTGCAACCCACATTCCCAATCAGAAATTGTCGTTCCGATTCTCGACAAAAACGGAGAGGTTGCTATGGTAATCGATGTGGATAGTAATTCGGTGGGCGACTTTGACGAAAGCGATCGACTGGCCTTGGAAAAACTCGCTGGGGTCATTACCAAAATCATCCCTGTATAGTGAGAATATTTTTATTATTCATTGTGGCAATGACTTTGGGCTGTGCCAAGCAAAACAGCCTTACCGGCGGGGAAAAAGACGTCACGCCGCCACGAGTTGTGAAATACAGCCCGCCCAACCTAAGCACCAATTTTTCCGGCAAAACCTTCGAAATTGAATTTGATGAGTTCGTCCAAGTCAAAAGTCTCGCCGATCAATTAATAGTCTCTCCTCTCCTGAGCGAACCACCTGAATATTCGCTCAAAAGCAAAACACTTATTATAGAATGGGAAGAAGACCTCCTCCCAAATACCACCTATCAGTTTAATTTCGGTACGGCCGTTTCTGATTTGAACGAGTCAAATGTCAATTCTGATTTGCTCTACGTTTTTTCGACGGGAAATCTGATAGATTCTCTTTCCATTTCGGGAAAAGTGATGATGGCCAAAGACAATGAACCCATTGCGGGTGCCTCCGTCATGCTCTACCGAGGAGAAGCGGACAGCCTGCCTCGCACCACTCCACCCGATTTTTTCGCCCTTACCGATGAGGAGGGCTTCTTTCGCCTCCGATATTTACCGGAAGATGATTTTAAACTCTTTGTGCTCTCTGAGGAAGCTTCGAACTACATGTACGATGGCCCTCCGGAAAAAATAGGCTTTATCAATGACCGTATATCTTCTGGAATTGCAGATTCTACCGAAACTCAGCTTTTCATTCCTGCTTTCACGGAAGAAGACACCACACAGTTCATTGCGGCTACAGAGAAAAAAGACTACGGGTATTATCAAGCCATTTTCAATCTTCCCACGGAGAAACCCGAGATAGTTTTTAAAGAGGTGGAAACCGGGATAGTTCTTCCTGCGCTGAATCTTCTCAATACAGGTAGAGACAGCTTAACCTCTTGGCTTCCCCTTTATTTGAAGGAGACGCCTATTGAAGAAATAGAAGTGATCATTGCCGACGGTGAATCCATTCAAGACACCTCGTTTTGGTATCCCGAAATCGACCCGAAATTCAGAGAAGAGCCAAAACTCAAAATCACCTCTAACTTGCAAAAAAAGAAGTTGGATCGGTACGAAGAGATCAAAATCAGCCTCTCCAACCCTCTCGAAGAGCTTGACACTACTTTGATTACTGTCCTTGAAGATAGCTTGGAGATTGTACCGAAAGCTTTTAAAAAAGCGGTGAGTGGACTTAACTTTTCCATTCACTTAGTGAAAAAGCCCGAATCCGTTTATCAAGTCATCATGGATGAAGGCGCCATTAAAGATCTCTATGGAATTTACAGCGACAGCACAAGCTTCGAGTTCCGGCTAGAAGAGGAAGAATACTATGGCGACTTGACGGTTACCATCAATGACAGCTTAATCCAATCAGAACCCAATCCCGTTTACGAATTCACCAACGAGGCTGGAAAAGTGATTCGGGCTGAACCTCTAAATGGAAGAACTGAGTTGAAATTCTTAGAACTTCAACCCGGAAAGTACGGCTTTCGATTAAACTTCGATGTAAATGAAAATGGCAGGTGGGATACGGGAAGCTACTCTTCCGGAACACAACCGGAAAGTCGACTGTTCTATCCTGAAGAGATTGAAATTAGATCGAACTGGGACTTGGAAATAGATTGGACTCCCGCTCCGATTCCCTACGGAATTATTTCAAAATGATCGGCATCTAAACCCACGGGGAACTTCTTTCTGAAACTGTTCAAAGAATCCAGATCTAAGGTCGAGAATATCCATTCTTCAGCCTCATTGTCAACTTCCGATAAGGGGTCTCCCTTCGGATCGATGGAAATCGAATGACCGCAATAGGGGATGTCCTTTCCATCCTCTCCGACTCTGTTTACTCCTACAACGAAGCATTGATTTTCTATGGCTCTGGCCAAAAGCAACTTGTCCCATGCAGCGACTCTGGCTGCCGGCCAATTGGCTACATAAATTTGTAGATCTACATCATTGGAACGCGACCAGACGGGAAAGCGTAAATCATAACAAACCCGAGGCATAATATTCCAGCCTTTAAATTTAATTCTTGTGTCTCCAATCCCCGGATTGTAAACCAGGTGCTCCTCGGCCATGCGAAAAAGATGTCGCTTGTCGTACGTATTCTCTAGCTTGCCTTCGTAAATCCAGAAAAACCGATTGAAATAATTTCCGTTCTCTTTAGCCACAAAGCTTCCACAGATGGCGTAGTTCTTATCGGTAGAGAGATTTTTCAAACGACTCATCGCTTCGCCGCTATTCTCCTCGGCGACTTTCGATGGATTCATGGTAAATCCCGTGGAGAACATTTCCGGCAAGATGACAATGTCTATCCCATCGTGAAGGAGCTCGACCTTCCGCTCCACCATTTCTAGGTTTTCTTCAATGGACTCCCAATGCAATTCCGTTTGGAGAAGAGCGAGATTAAGCTGCGAAAGACGACTCATAATGCTTTGAGAATTGCCGCGGCCTTCTCCAATGTCTCATCAGATTTGGCAAAGCAGAATCTCAAAGTGAACTGCTCCACCGGCTGATGGTAAAATACCGATACAGGTATAGAGGCTACGCCATGTTCTTTGGTGAGCTTCTCGGCAAATTTCACTTCGCCCATCTTGCTGATTGCAGAATAATTGAGCAACTGAAAATAAGATCCCGAAGAAGGTCTGGCCTTGAAACGGGAATCTTTGATATGATTGAGAAAGGTGTCGCGTTTTTCCTGATACATGGCCGCGATATTGTTGTAACGATCAGGCACTTCGAGGTAATCTGCTATGGCATACTGCATTGGCGCACTTACGCAGTAAACCAAGTATTGGTGTACCTTTCTGAACTCCTTCATGAGGTTTTCAGGAGCCAGAATATAGCCTAGCTTCCACCCCGTAACGTGGAATGTTTTGCCAAAACTTCCTACGACTAAAGAACGTTTTGCCAACTCGGGGAATTTAGAGGCGCTCCAATGCTTCTTCCCATCAAAAACAATGTGCTCATATACCTCATCGCTCAAAACCAAGGCATCGCTATTCATCGCGAGCTTTTCCAGCTGTTTCATGTCATCTTCATCCCAAACGGCACCCGAAGGGTTGTGCGGGCTGTTGATGATGATGAGTTTGGTTTTCCTTGTAATGACTTTCTTCACATCCTCCCAATCGACCCTAAAGTCAGGTGCTTTTAGCTGCACATAAACCGGCTTACCGTGATTCAGTATGATAGGCGGAACGTAGCAATCGTAAGCAGGGGTAAAAACGATTACCTCGTCTTCCTCCTTGATCAATGCCGTTATGGCAGTGTGAATGGCTTGTGTCGCTCCTGCCGTAACCGTTATTTCGGTGTCGGGATCGTAAGAAGCTCCGTGCAGTTCGTACGTCTTTTTGGCGATGGCCTCTCGCAAAACCGGTGCTCCTCCCATCGGCGCATACTGATTCCTGCCCTCTTTCATGTGTTTGGTGACCAGATCGATCAGAACAGGATCCACATCAAAATCAGGAAATCCTTGGGATAGATTAATGGCACCGTGATCATGGGCCATTCTGCT
>JGI12210J13797_10583214_pt1 | contig 30381 bp, 25 predicted proteins | sample ElkSlonscriptome_3_FD_13797 | JGI IMG/M metagenome (IMG submission 13797) | reverse complement strand
GCGCGGCGTAGGTCTTTGAGCGCGGCTTTCAGGAACTCAGGGGAGCGCACCCCGGTGCCGTCGGACAGGGTGAGAAACGTCTTCAGCCCGAAGTCAGCGCCAGCGGTTTTACCCGTCTCGGTGCTGGGGACTGGTTCAGCCTCTTGGTCTACCACCACGCTCATGAATAGCTCCCCTAGCCGGGTGCGCTTCACCGTGACGGTTTTGACCTTGCCCTCGATTTCCCGTGAGTTCCAATACTGATAGACCCGGTTGCCTATCTTGATGCGCCCACCGTTGAGAAATTTGTAGCCTGCTTGCTTGAGGGTGAATGACTTGTATTTCTTCACCGTCTTAAAGTTGGGCGGGCGCACTCCTTTGCCGTGGTGCGCAAAGAACAGCTTGTACGCTCTATCGATGCGCTGGGCGATATCCTGAACCGCCTGCGACCCCACCAACTGCCAGAACGACTTGCGTTTGCGGAGCTTGGCTAGGTGCTGCTGAAGCCGGGGACAGCTCAGGTGTTTGCCCCACAGTCTGTAGTAGCGCTTGTGCAAGGCAATAGCGTGATTGTAGATACAGCCAGCGGCGTTGATAGTCCGCTTGAGGTATCGGTTTCGCTTATGCTCGTACAGCTTGAACTTCAGTGTTAGCACAGCACCCCAACAGTTGGTAGGAGTACAATCATACCGGCCAATGGGAACGGAAGCTAGGCGCTAGGCGCATCCCCGCCGTGAACGGCGAGGCTTTCCCGCGCCATTATTTTTGGTAAGGATTACCGATGCCGACTCTGCTGCGCAACCAGAGTCGAAGTCAGTCCCTCATTGTCCAACGCCTCCCGTGAAGCGATAAATACTGACCGCTGCAGCGGCGCTTTGTGGCGTTCAGGTGCTGTCCAATCTAGCGGAAACTCCTCATGCCAAGGCTGAGTTTCGGGCAGATATACATAGTCAAATAGAGCTTGAAGTTGGGCAAATATCCAAGCTCTTGTGGGCCTACAGCCCTTGCCTGAATAAGCCTGAGATGGGTTCGATTGCTCCTCATCTACGGGGTTTATTTGCTTACCGTCATCAAACGAGACGCAGGTTTCGAGAAACAAAAGCTTTGCTGTGTTTTGGCTCAGAAACTCCAGAGCCTCTTTAGGCTGACTCAGATGGTACAGCAGACCGTAGCAGTGAACGAGATCAAAGGGAGTCCCTTCAATAGGAGCTGGGGACTCCATGTCGAGAAACTGAATATTGTGCTTGGGATAACGCGCGTTCAGATAAGCAATATTCTCATCCCGCGCTTCTGTAATTGTGATGTCACACCCTCTATCGATAAAGTAGTGTGAATGATCACCGATACCCGCACCAACCTCTAAGACCGATAGCCCCGAGACGGGGATTTGCAAACTTGCTAAATGCTCCAATCGCCGAGCATTGTGGCGGAGATATTGATCTGAATGAAAGGTTTGAACGGGCTCGGCGTCAAAGGCTTTCATAGGCTCTGCAGGTAAATCATCACGAAATTGGATGCGTGGGGCTCACAGTAGGCTGAGTATATCTCTCTTTGTATCATCTTAGACAGGCGGGTTTTGGAGCCCAGGAGGGCGTTGTGCTGCAGCACCCCTACAGCTCCGCCGCTTTGTAGGGTAAGAAGGTGTAATACTTCGGTCGGGAATCCAGTCTGGCGTGGAGCCAAGAGACCCCTAAGCCAGAGGTATTGACCCACAGCGGCTTATCGCTCAACCGGGCTTCGATCGTAGTGCCCAAAACCCGCAGAAATTCGTGGCGCTGGGGCTTTGGAGCCTCTCGCACAAACTCAGCTAAATGGGTATAGGCCCTCGCTGGCCCCTCAGGGCATGGCGCCACCAGCCAGGCGTCCCCGCCCAAATTTTCAAACGCCACGACTCCACCACGACCTGCCGAGCGAAAGTAGGCATTAAACGGTTCTGGGTCCGGGGCGATCTTATCTAGACTGTCGCTCTTGAGGAACGCACATTCGTAGCCCCTATTCACAGAAGACAGCGTAATGGCAGGGGATTCCCAAAAAACGGCCTCAAAGGGCATCTCAGCAATTAACGTTAGATAAAACTGGCGAAAGTCAAAATCATGCTGCCAGCCCTTGATTGCGTCAGCAAAAGTCAGGGCGCGCCCATCGCCGTCAATTGTGACTTTGCAGAACTCTCCAATATCGGGAAAGTCTAAGGTTGCGTTCCACATCGCCATGATCATCCCACAGTATCTGGCTCAGGTAGACCAGCTCAGGCCAAAACAGTACCGACAAGACAAGCATCCCCTAGGCTAGTTCCCAAGAGCGTCGCGTCGCTTAAGTCAGCGCAGAGCAAGTTGGCTCCATCTAGCGCCACCCCCCCCAAATCGGCACCTCTCAAGTCAGCCTCTTCTAAATTTGCGCCGTTGAGCAACGCCCCTTTCAGATTGGCCTGACTCAGATTCGCGCCGCTTAGATTTGCGCCATTGAGGTTAGCGCCCCGCAGATCAGCGCCTCGCAAATCGACACCCGCCAGGTTGACGCCCATCAAAGTTGCACCGCTGAGGAACGCCGCCGCAAAGTTGGTGTGCTTGAGGCTCGACTGCATCAGGTTTGCTCCCCGCAGGTTGGCCCCCCGCAGATCGGCATTGGTCAAGTTGATCTGCATCAGATTTGCCCCCAGCAGGTTCGCCCGCAGATCGGTGCCGATGCATTGGCAGCCCACCATATTCGCCCCCTCTAGCCGGGCTCCCGTCAAAATGGCATAGCTGAGGTCAGTGCCCGTGAGCGTGGCCCCAGCCAAGTTGACGCGGCTAAGATTTGCTTTGACCAAGTCTTGATCTTCGAGCCGTGCCCCCGGCAGATCGGTCAGCTCGCCTGTTCGTATCGCCTCAATATTCATACATTGTCTACTTACGTGGTGTGTATCACTGCCGTTATCCTACCGTCACGGGCGGCCCAACTAGGCTACGCTCATCGTCAAGCAGCCACAGACCAGAGGCAATTTTAGGCGTGCTTACAGACAAGCTTAGCCCCTGCTTGAGGCCGTTTACCAGCAGCGTCAGCACCTCTATCAGCTTTGGATCCCAGCGCTCTGGCGTTGCGAGACATTGGTCGAGCGCATGGCCCAGAGCGTCTGGATCTAGGTTTTGACCAAAGCGATCGCCCCTGGGCACGGTCTGCTGTTCCGCCAGCCGGGCTTGGAACGTGCTGGCCAAACCCAAAATTCTAGACTCTAATGGAATGCGGTCTCCCCCGAGGTAAGCGGGTAGCCCCGTACCGTCCCACCGCTCGGTTTGATGGGTGATGATGGTGGCGATCGCCCTCAGCCGGGGCATGGTGCGCAGCACCTGGGTACCTGGATTGAGAGGGCAGTATAGCCCCTCCGATTCAGCATCGGCGCTGTGGCGAGGCTCATTTTGGGGCGGCGGGGTGACGGTGCCGTCAATGTTTTGCAGGAAGGCCAGTCGATGCAGCAGGCCAGCCAGCCGCAGACGGTGGAGCTGCCAGCCTGGCAGATCCAACAGTTGACCAATGGCCTCACACAGCGCGGCTACCTCAGCCGCCGCCATTGGATTTTTGATGTCGGCCTGGTCCATAATTTGGGCCAGCCGCAAAAAGGCCTGTAGCTTGCTGGAGACGAGGTTGCTGGCCAGAGGCTCAGAGGTCACAGGGTCTATGGCAATAGAATCAGCGGCGTGGCTGTCCTCAGCCGTCTGCAGATAGGTGACCACGCGCTGGACAATATCGCCTAGGTGAAGCGTTGTGTCAGGGGCATGGCTCATATCGGCTCCGAAAGCGGCAGCCGTGCGGTCAATTTGCGCTGTCACGGCCTGATATAGAGCTTCGTCGTAGATCTGGACGTGGCTAGCGGCGAGGCGCGCGGTTTCCAGAACGAGGCTGGGTTCAAACGTCCAGAAGCCGTAAAACTTACGCTCAAGGTCCGTCGTTGGCTCTCCCATGGCTTTATAGTCTGCGTCGGAAAGCTCTTGGCACAGCACCATTGCTGTGTAGCCTGGCGACAAGATGATCAGATGCCATTCTTGGGAGACCGGGTCGTCAGGCTTGAGATCTACCAAATCGACATTGGCACGCTGTCCGGTGGGATGGCTATGAAAACCCGCATCTGAAGCGGCCATGATGACAATATGCTCAGCTTCGTCCGCAATGTCCCCGTAGCGGTCGGCTTCTTGCAGGTACCATTTACCCTGCTGAAAGGCTGTGATTACCAGGGGATCGCTATCGATCTGCAAAATGGAGTCTTCAAGGGCGTGGCAAAGAGCGACCAACGTATTTTTGTAGTAGACGCCAAAATTAAGGGCATCGCTGGGGGAATCACCCTCCTGATGGGCATCCCGTAGCTTTTGTAAAATCGAACCGCTAAGCATAAGTTGATCCAGTAAGATCTGATATTAAAAGTGAGTACAAAAACAAAATTTTAAAGGCGAAAGTCCCGAGCTGCGCTTGATTCTGCTGAATCGGAGGCTTTTGGTCAACCATCAAGATACCGCAGTCAATTCACGGGGCTTGCGAGTGATCGGGGCCGACAGCGCTTCTTCAAGCTCTGCGCGACCTAGCCGCTCTTCTAATATTGCCATGACCTCGCGACCGAAGTCTTTCGGGTTGCGCTGCCAAGCCTGCAGACAGACCTCACCAAAGAATGACCCCATAGGCTCCGGATTCCACAGCAGCTTTTTGGCTGTCCAGGGCATCATGCTCATGGGATTGTAGTCGGGCTTGAGAATATCTTGCTTGAGCGCATATTGCTCTAGGTGAGTGTGGGGCTGGAGGCCGATGAAGAAAATGGCGGGCTCCACTTTGTCTGCACCGAATACGGCTTCTAGCGCTCTGTGATAGGCAATGGTTTGGCGGATGGTCTCTGGCCGCTCATCAATGACGTTGAAAGAGTAGTTGACAGAAACAATATCGTTGAAGCCTGCGGCTTTGAGATCACGGCAGTTCTGCAGCACGGTTCTGAGGTTGTATCCCATTCGCATCTTGCGCACTAGCTCCTGGGAGCCGCTGGTAATGCCAATCTCAAAGTAATTCATGCCGGTCTGTACCATGAGATCACATAGGCGAGGGGTGAGGTTGTCCGCTCGGATGTAGGCCGCCCAGTGAATATCATCCATACCAGCCGCTAGCACCTTCTCTAGCAGCTCAACAGCGTCGTCAATGTAGCGCCGTGCCGGAATAAACTGCGCATCTGTGAACCAGAAGTTGCGGATGCCGCGCCGATAGAGCTGCTGCATCTCGCTGACCACTTCGTCCGCCGGGTTGATGCGCACCTGCTTACCCTCGACCACGGTGTAAATGCAGTAGCAGCAGTTGTGGGGGCAGCCGCGTTTTGTCTGAACCCCCACGTAGAAATCTCGCTCTTGAAGGTAGTAGTCAAACTCGGGCCAAATACTGTCGATATAGTCGTAGCGGCAGGCTGACTTCTCCAACGGCATCGGGCTCTCGTGAATCATGCGATCGCGAGGCTGGGTTTCTCCAACAACATAGCAGCGCTCGTCGCTGAAGTCTTGACCCTTGAGCAGCTTCTCTATCAGCAGCTCACCCTCCCCTACCGAAACAACCGTACCCTGGGGTAGGCGATCGCACATCTGTTCGTAGAAGACGCTGACCGCACCGCCACCCACCACAGCCCGGACATCCGGCACATAGCGTCGCGCACGCCTCAAGCCACGCCGGATCAGGCCCAGATTGCGCCAAAGCTCACCATAGTAGGCCGTGGTGACCCGCAAGCCACCGAACGCTCCCCGCAGCTTTGTCAACGGATTGCGGCCGTAGTAAAACTCAAAGGCATTTTGTAGAGGGTTACCACCGCGCCCGCCGACGGGGGCATAGATTTGAATATCGCGCCAGGAAAAAACAAGCACCGTTGGACGAAAATCATCAATGCGCTGGTCCAGGGCGCTAGCGAAGTCCAGAGGGGGGACAGTTCCCATATCAAAAATGCGCTGCGCGGCCTGCGGAATAGCCTTGTGAATATGATCGGCTAAATACACTACGCCGATGGGAAAGATAGGGTTGCAGGGCAGGCGGACGTACAAAATACGATGGCCATTCCTAGGAGAATAATTTGAGGAAGTCATAGTTATGCACGAAGCAGTCTCAGAGCTGGGTCTAATGCTGAATCTGTCTAAACACCGATCTAAATCGATTCAACAGGAGGGATGGGATCCATTGAAAACCGCCACATTCCTGAAAAATATTTATATATCTTTACGATACCATTCCCCTCTTTAACCTGCATCTTTTTCGTAACGGCAGCAAAGAGGGGATCGCTCTCAATCCCTTATGTTACCCAATGTTACCCAGATGGGAATTATTTGTGAGCCCGATCACATATGTACAAATTCCGATAGTGACATGGCAAGATCCCTGGACTATAGACCTATTTCTTTGAGTAGGTTTATGAAAATTGACCTTCAAAGCAGCGGGCTTGGTATTCGGATTTACACTATCCGGGATCGCCTAGTGTTACGGTTTCAATAAGGCATTATTACGACAACATAAAGCTCCACACATTAAAAAAAGTTATGGCACAAGTATTTGATCCCGTCCCGTCGGACCATCCGAGCCGCATCCTTTGCTGCTACATCAACGTAACAAGTAAAATCCAGATTGCGCGCATCACCAACATCGAGAATTGGTACTTCGAGCGCGTTGTGTTTCCAGGACAGCGTCTCATGTTTGAAGCCCTGGCCTCTGCCATGTTAGAAATTCATTCGGGCGCAATGGCCAGCGCGATCTTATCGGACACGATCCCCTGTCGGCGGCTAAAGGTCAGTGATGAGGGAGAAGGGAGTAACGACCCTGAGCCTGGGGAGCAAGGCAGCAGCGCACCAGCAGCCTCCGTCAGCCCAGAGGCTCAACCTCTCTCACTGCGCAATGGGTTCAACGCAGCAGGAGCCAGGACAACGACTGCTCGCTATCAGCCGGCTTGACTCGTCCCATGCTGAGGCAGTGATCTAGGCTGAACATGCTAAGCTAAAAGCGGCTCAGCGGGAAGGGTAACGCTTGGATTTACCATCTTTTATATGGTTATGGCGCATTGCGGCTTGGTCTATGGGCCTGTCGCTGTGCGCTTATGTTGTTTTAGCGGCCACAGGGGGATGGATTTGGGTCCGACGGGGTCTGCTGCAATCCCAGTGGGTCAAGCTGCTCCATTACGGGGTGGGCATATGCCTCCTGCTGCTTGTGCTGCTGTTGCTAGCCATTGGGCTCGTTGGCACTTTTGGGGAGTATGGCAGTCTGGGGCATTCAGTGCATTTGCCCGCTGGGCTAACCGTCGTGGCCCTCGTGCTGCTATCGGCATGGAGTACTACCCAGATGGGCACCAAGCCTTGGGCAAGGAGACTCCATGTCTCGCTCAACGCGATCATGTTTGTGGCTTTGGCAGCGGTATCTTGGACAGGCTGGTCTGTTGTACAAAAGTACTTGCCATAGTCGTGACCTAGTCGTGACCTAGTCGTGACCACAGCCGCATCGCGATAGGCAATCCACCGCAGAGGGACAGCGCACCGCTCGTTCTCTCGTCAGAATTTCACACATCGATATATCGACGCCATGACTGCTGACGACATTGCTCTTTCAAAGCCTAGGTCTCTAGATAGGGGCGATCGCCATCTATTTCGCATATCCCCTCTGATCCGCATCACCCTACTGGGGTTTTATGTAACCCTATTGTTGCCGGTGCCGGTGCTGGCCCAGGTCACCTCAGCGCCCATTTCTCCCCTGCTCCTCAGCTTAGGGCTGCTTATGGGGGGTGTGCTGCTGTACGCCGCCCTGGCAGAGCGGGTGATCGTTGACGATTCCTGTATCCAGGTAGCCTACCCCAAGTGGGTTCCCACGCTACTGCGTTCGGGGTGGTCTCTGCCTTGGTCGGATATCGACGCGCTCAGGCCCAGGTCTACAGGTCAAGGAGGAATTGTGTATTACTTTGTCAGTAAGGCCGCTGATCGAGCTTATCTGTTGCCCATGCGGGTTGCCGGATTCTCCAAGCTGGTGAGCTATGTCCAGCTCAAAACAGATATCGACACAACAGATGTGCGCCCCCTAGCGCAGCCGTGGATGTACTTCATTTTGCTGGGTTTGACGCTGATTTTAGGGGCGATCGACGCCTGGGTGGTGGGGATGGCGCTGTCCCATCAGCTTCCCGTGCAGCTCTAGCCTCGCGACATCATAACCGACATCCATCATAACCAACATCCGGGAACTAATATCTAGAGCACAGGGGCTCTGGGATCAGCTGCCATAGTGCTTGACAATCAGCAGACAATTGCGCTGATCTGGCGTACGCAAGTAATGTAGTTCGTCCGCAATGCGCTTCATCAACCCAAGGCCTCGTCCCCCGGCAGCTTCTTGATTGAGCTTGAGCGACGCTTGCTCAATGTGGCGATCGAACTCGAATCCTGGGCCATGATCCCAAATGCGAATCTCAAACACATCGTCATAGATGCAGATCTCGATCTCAATTGGGGTATCTACGGGCTTGCCTTCGTGGGCGTGGCGCACTGCATTGGTGAATCCTTCCGCTAGCGCAAGCTGGCAGGGTAGCCAGGCTGCATGGGGGAGCACGGGATCTTGGAACTGATCAAACCACGAGAGAACCCGAGGCAGCGCGTTTAGATCAGTGTTTACTTGTATGGATGATTTTTGAGACAGCTTCAACGGCGCATATCCCTCGCTAGGCATCAACAGATTTCGATCGAAGTTTGGTTTAGATCCATCAATCGAGTACAACTAATGTAAATGCGTCCCTTCCTATTCCTAAAGTACGCTGAATGAACCTCAATCATCAATGGTACAGAGCACCTGTATGCGGCTACTCCATATCATCTTCAGCAAAGATTCATCTGAACCACCGTTGTTCGTCCGGTATTATGGGTTGCGCTACTGTAGCGAATAGGGAGTCGTTGTCTTCCAGGATTCAGCAACGTCATGCCATAGCGTTTGAATCAAGGTAGATAGAATCCTCACGTACGTCCTGTTGCAGATGCTATGTCAAAAATTCTCGTCATCGACGACGATCTCAAAGTTCAGGCTTTCCTCAAGAAGTCTCTTCAATCTGAAGACGTTGAAGTGATTGTAGCGGGGGATGGGCAAACAGGGTTGGAGCTGGCTCAGAAATTATGTCCGAGCCTAATTGTTTGTGATTGGCTCATGCCAGGTCTAGATGGTTTAGAGGTCTGTCGGCAGGTCAAGGCAGATCCAACGTTGGCGACGACATTTTTTATTGTGCTGTCGGCCAAGGGCGGTGTTAAAGACCGAGTTGAGGGGCTAAACACCGGAGCAGATGACTTTTTGGCAAAGCCGGTGGATCTCAGTGAGCTGCGGGCTAGGGTCAGGGCTGGGCTACGTCTCCATCAACTCAGCAAAGATCTCAAGCACCAAAAAGAGCTTTTGGAGGCTGAGCTGCATGAGGCGGCTGACTATGTGCGATCGCTGCTTCCTCCCCCGATGGTAGAGCCGGTCAAAATCACCTCCCGATTTGTTCCCTCCCGCCAGCTCGGGGGAGACTGCTTTGACTACTACTGGCTTGACCCGGACTATCTAGCGATCTACCTGCTGGATGTATCGGGCCATGGTCTAGGAGCGGCGCTGCCCTCCATCTCAGTTCAAAATGTGCTGCGATCGCAGTCGCTACCTGACGTCAATTTCTACCGACCGGCGTCGGTGCTGCAGGGGCTGAACGAGGCGTTCCAAATGAACGACCAGAACGATAAGTACTTCACCATGTGGTACGGCGTGTATAACCACCGCAGACGGTTCTTGACCTATGCCAGCGCGGGCCATCCCCCTGCGGTTTTAATCGCAGCAGACGCCGACGGGGTGCTCCAAGACAAGCGCTTGCGCACGCCCAATCTGCCCATCGGCATGATGGCCAACGCAAGCTACGATGGCGAGCGCTGCTCCATCCCCGTCAACAGCAGCCTATACATTTTCAGCGACGGAGCCTATGAGAGCTTCGACTACGGCATGGATCCGTCAGAATACGTCTGGGGACTAGACGAGTTTGTTGCCCTCTTGAGCGCACACCACGGCAGCGATAATAGCCTAGACCAGGTTTTGATGGATATCCGCAAAACTCGCCAGCAGCAGTCGTTTCCCGACGATCTTTCCCTGCTGCAAGTCACATTTATCTAGCTTGCAACCGGCATTTGAGCAGTAGCGCTGCTCTATTCCCACCATGCCCCCTCCTTGGAGCCCTATCCATGCCCGCCTACATCACACCCTGCGGCAGCGACAGCTTTTGCCCCAGGGATGCTGTGTTTTAGCTGCCGTTTCGGGTGGACAAGACTCCTTAGCGCTGATGCAGCTGCTGCTGGACCTGCAGCCTAAGTGGCAATGGACCTTGGCGATCGCCCACTGTGACCATCGCTGGCGGCCAGATTCGAGCGATAACGCCGCCCATGTTGCCCACCTCGCCCGGCAGTGGAACTTGCCCTGTCATATCGCAACGGTGGCGGCGGGAGACAGTGTCGGCATGGCCAGCGAGGCGGCAGCGCGGAATTGGCGCTATGGGCAGCTGTCCCGCATCGCAGCAGAGCACGGGTATACCCATGTCGTGACAGGCCATACCGCCAGCGATCGCGCCGAGACCGTCTTATATAATTTGATTCGCGGCAGCGGTGCGGATGGGCTACAGTCGCTCACCTGGTGCCGAGAGCTCGGCTCGCCTCAGCAGAGACAGAACCTGTGGCTCGTCCGGCCCATGCTCAACATTTTCCGTCAGGAAACAGCCCAAGTCTGCGCCGACGCTGGCCTCAGCATTTGGGATGACGAAACCAATCAAAACCTCAGCTACGCCCGCAACCGCGTTCGCCATGAGCTGATTCCCTACTTGCAGACAGCCTTCAATCCAAAAGTCGATCGCACCCTGGCCCAAACCGCTGAAGTGCTGCGGGCGGAAGTGGCCTATCTCGATAGCCTGGTCGATGCCCTTTGGCCCCAGGCGGTTAGTCAATATTCTGTCAGTCAGGGTATGGATCGGTCTACCAATAGGGTTACGGAGACAGCTGCTATTGCCCCCCATCAGGATTCTCTTCCACAAAATGGCCCCAGGCAGCAGCTCAAATCGTCCCCGCTGCTCCATTACTGCGTTCACCGTGCCGTATTGGGGCGATCGCCCCTAGCCCTACAGCGACGGCTTTTTCGGCGGCTGCTGACCCAAACCAATATGGCGACGTCATTCCAGCACATTGAGGCCCTTGTGCAGCTCATTGATGCCCCCAATCGCTCCCAAACCGCGCCGCTGGGGGGTGGCATCATCGGACGAGTTGACGGCGCATGGATCCTCTTTAGGACGCTGCCAGCTGAGTAGACGAATCGCCATTGCCCTGGTTGATGGTGCTATACATCTCCGATATCAACTGCTTTTGATCATCTTGGGCCGTTTGGAGCCGAGCTGCCGCGTCTGACAGGGCTGGTAGCCGATTGCGGAAATTGTCAAAGGCATCTTGAACCGGCTGCAAAATAGCCGCATAGAGCTGAACGCTACCCCGTACCTCAGCCACCGCCGCGCGATCGCTCTGCAGAGCCTCTTCGTCCTGCTTGATCTGACTCAGCTCCGCTTCTAGAGTCCCTTTCTGGTCATCAACAGAAGTCTGACGCCCCTGCAGTCCACGCTCAATAGTATCGACATCGTTCTGCAGCTCTTCCGCACGCTGGGAGAGCAGCTCATAAACTGCATTAGCCTGAGTTAGGGCAACATTGGCATCAAGGCTAGAATCGTCATCAAAGGGCTGGCCGAGACGCTGCGCTAGCACAGCCTGATGACGCTTCAGAAGCAGCTCTCGCTCTTGGAGATTGCGGCGCTGCCCCACTAGCGTGTGGTCCAGCATGCGGTAGCTTTCCGTTTCATCTGCAAGCTGAGACTCAAGCTGCAGACGGTCATATTCGGTAGCCTGCTCTATTCTGGCGTTGACATCGTCAATCACCTGCTGCTGCAGCTGTAGCTCTTCCTCCTGGGAACTCACAAACTGCGAACTCTTTTTGAAATCAGTTTCAAGCTCAGAAACTTTAGCCTGCAGATTGTCTAAGGGCATGCTCTCAAGTGCAGAAATGTCGATTTTGTCTTCCAACGACAGCGGTATGCCCGGGGCCGCCTGAATCTGCTGAATCAGCTCCTGCTGCTGTTGGGCAGCGGTCGAAACCATCTGAAGCAGCCCCTGCTTGACCGACAGCGTCGATTTTTGGGCGGCGAGCTCCGAGGAGGCCTGTTGCCAGGCCGCGTTGGCATCATGCCAGCGTTGCCAACGGTCTTGAAGCTGCTGAGTCTTTTCCTCAAGGTCTGCCTGCTGAGTGTCCAATGCCTGCTGCTGTTGCTCAAAGGTTTGCCAATGCTGGCCAAGCATCTGCTGCTGCTGCTCGATAGCTTCCGAGTACTCCGTCAGCGCTTCAGGCAACAGCTCCGGTGATACAGCTTTGAGATCCCCTAAGCCAGATAGTCTCTCCAGTGATTGATGTAATGCAGGGATAGGCACGGCTCCTGCCTCTGGGCTGTCGGTTTGACGCTCGTCAAACCGTCGCATTTCGCCGTTGAGCTGAGCCCATGCGCCTTCAAGTTCTTGACTCTTTCGCTCAAATTCGGCCTGCAGCTGGTCAACTTCCTCACGAGCAGCTTCAGTCTCCTGTCGCTGCTGTTCTAGCTTCTCGAAGTCTTCCTCCATTTGCTGCAGCTCATCTTGTCGGGCTTCCATCTCCATTTCCCGACGGTTGAGCTCTTGACTTTGGTACGTCAGCGACTGCTTCCACTGCTCAATTTCTTCTTCTTGATTCTTTGACTTCTCCTGGATACGGGAAAAATTTTGTAGGATACCGACGAGCTGTCGCCCTGCTTCAGAATGGCGCTGAACTTGGCGGTTATTACTCAAGTCAACAAGGACAAGGGCGCCAGCCCCATAGGGCACATCATCAGGAGCAGGAATGAGGTCTTCGCTTGCTGCAGTCCAGCTGTATTCCGACCGTTGACAGGCCAAAAGCTTAAACTCTGCTTTTCCGCTGCCAAGGACTCTGGCCTTCTTTTGCACTTCTGCTAAATACAGCACGTTGACAATCTCCTGAATCTCTAGAACCTAATACTCCAACGTCTCGCCGCCCAAGCTAGTGTAGCGTGACACTATTTGTGGTACGACCTTGCTCCGCCTGCTGCGGTAAGTCTAACCCCGTAGCTCTAGGTCTGTAGAATCTAGAGCTGTGGACTCCAAATCCCTCGATACAGCCATAAACCTGAGTCGTGACAAACATTAGTTCTGCAGCGTCTCTGCCTGTTCAGCCGTTGGCATAAAGAGCCTGCCCCATTTCCACGAACCATTCGCCGAAATGATTGGATGCGCTCAATGATTGAATATCACCTGATCAGTCATACCCCCGTACTCACCTCAAGAATTCTATGCCCTTAGAATGCTTTCAAGTGCGGTCTGCTCATATTATGCACCATCCAAGCAGCCCCAGTGGAAGTGCTGTAATCTACTGGTGAGGGGGATGGCACGTCATCCCTTCACCAGACGGTGTTCATTGCTATGAAACCCTTGACAGAACGGACCTGGAGCGGAGGATGATGTCCTTTCGTACTGCAGCTGCCATACGTCTAAATGGGACCAAGCTGCTGGCTGCGGCAGTACGCATCGCGGCAGCGCTGGCGCAGCATGAAAATAACCATTAGGCAAAATGCATGCAGGGCAATTTAAACGAAATCGATATTCGCAGCATCCTACAGCTGGTCGAGCTAGGTCAGCGCACGGGCGAGCTGTTTGTCGAGGCCTACCAAAACGATGCAGGTTTCCCGGTTAAATCGGCTACGCAGTCGTCATGGTTCGTTTTTTTCGACAATGGAAAGATCGTCTATGCGGCAGATGGCAACAGCAGTGCCCTACAGCTGCAGCGTCTGCGAGACTACCTCTATCGCTATCGCTTAGGATCAGCCCTCAATGAGGTCACCCTTCCGGCGATCGCCACCACCCATGCCCCCGAGTATGGCTATCTTTGGGCTTTGCTGGAGCAGCATGTCTTGACCCCCTTACAGGGGCGAACCATCCTACGCAAGATGATTCGAGAGACTTTGTTTGATTTGCTTGGCTTACACGACGGCAAATTCACCTTCGAAACGAGTTCCTCCCTTGCCCCCCAACTTCTAACCCTCGACATTGAGCCTTTGGTCAAAGATATTGTGAAGCAAGTACAGCTTTGGAAACAGCTGCATCCCCATGTGAGGTCTCCCGAAGCCTACCCCTCTATCGTTGACGATGCTTCTCTCAAGCAGGCGCTCAAACCTGAAACGGCAAAGCTCTTGGGGACATGGGCCAATGGCCACAGGTCTATCCGGCAAATTGCGCGCTATCTCCATCAAGATATTGCCATGCTAGCCAGGGCCATTCATCCCTACGTCCAGCAGGGAGTCGTTCAACTCACCATGCCGGCCAGCCATCTCCGGGGCTTGAGCGCTGAGGCGCAGACCTGCTATGTCCTATGCATTGATGATGGACTTGTGCTGCGGCAAACGGTAGAGCATATTTTGAATCATTATGGCTATCGCGTTGCGTCAATCGGCGAGCCAATCGATGCGCTGAGTTTGGCCATCCGCACCAAACCCGATCTGATTCTGTGCGACATCGCAATGCCAGAGCTAGATGGATATGAAATTTGCGCCATGCTGCGCCAGACCAGCCTGTTTCGCCAGACCCCGATCATTATGCTCACCGGGAAAGACGGCTTTATCGACCGCGTCAGAGCCCGCATGGTGGGCGCGACCGACTATCTCACCAAACCTTTTGGGTCACAAGAGCTGATAACGCTGATTGAAAAATATAGCAGTCGCACCTAGATCTCACCAGGCATAATCTGCCCCGAGATAGGCCCCCAAATCGGTGTGGCCAGGGCGCTTGAGCTTTATTAGTGACGTCCCACAGAACCTCGCAATGGGCTTCGCCCTACCGCCTCATCCTTTATGGTCTTCCACCATAGAAGATGGTGACGCTCTATCATATATGAACCAATATCCGTTATCCATACCCACGTTGAAGAGCCGATCGCTCGCGTAAGCCAGTCTCGCCCTGTTGGAAGCAGCTGTGTTGGCGATCATTGCCATTCTCGTCAAATAGTACAACTATGAATAGCGTGGTCGAGAATACCGTGATCAACATCCCTAACTTAATTGTGGGCGGCAGGTGAGGCAGTATGAGCAAAATTCTGGTTGTTGAAGATAGCGTCACTCAGCGCGAAATGATTACTGATTTGCTGAAGGGAAGCGGTCTTGACGTCACTGTAGCGAACGACGGCATTGACGCCTTAGAAAAAATTCAGGGTCATCTCCCCGACTTAGTCGTACTCGACATTGTCATGCCGCGTATGAATGGTTACGAAGTATGTCGTAGACTCAAGGCAGATCCCAATACCCAAGCTGTTCCTGTGGTAATGTGCTCTTCTAAAGGGGAAGAGTTCGATCGCTACTGGGGAATGAAGCAAGGGGCAGATGCCTACATTGCCAAGCCATTTCAGCCCACTGAGCTCGTCGGCACAGTGAGGCAGCTGCTTCGGGGATAACCGCTGTCATGGCGTATGGCTTACAGGTGTTTAGTTAAGGTCACCACTGGGCGTACGACGTTTATGCCCTATCTGCAGTCAACATCACGCTAATATTATGGTGGGCAACCCGGATTTTCTAACGGCGAAAGGGCAGGGACAGGTTCCAGATATTCAGGAACTGGATAGTCCTGAAGGCGAACTCTATCTTCGGTTTCTAACAGCGTCCAAAAGCCAGCTTGCGCTACCGGCAACGGGTATTCTCGAAGTCGTATCTCCATCACCGGAGCGAATTACGCCAATTCCAAATATTTCCCCCCTTCTACTTGGCACATTAAACATGCGGGGTCGCGTCATCTGGGTTGCTGACTTAGGCCAATTCTTGGGTGAGGAGACGCGCCTGTCTTTGGAGCGTTTTGAGCTTCCGGTCATCGCAGTCGAAGACCAGGATATCCGGCTAGGGCTAGCGGTAGACCAGATCATCGATATGGACTGGTTGAGTATAGATGAAATTCAGATGACAAGTAGTGTGCCTGACAGTATGGCTCCTTTTGTTCGGGGTGAGTGGCAATCTGAAGACGGTGAAGAGGGCTGGAGCGGCCTTCCCGAGGGAGCAGGAGCAGAGAGCAACCGCGCTCTCAGGTTGCTAGACCAGATGGCTATCCTTCGCTCGGCACGTTGGGCGGCGTAGCTGGAGCGATCGCGATAAACGTGCTACACCTGTACAGTGCTGTATTGTCTAGCGTTCTATTGTCTAGCGTTCTTGCGGCCTAATGTAAACCATACGAATACAGAGCACGTTTAAGCCAAACCAAACAGAGCGCTTGTTTAAACCGGAGAAGGGATATGGGATTAGGCACAGAATATGCAGACGACTATCAGCGCGCAGAGCGATCGTATATGCAAGGGCATTACGAGGATGCGGCCGCTACTATAGACAGGCTGGCCGATGAGTATCCAGATGACGTCAATGTTCGTCTGCTCAAGGGACATATCTACTGTTACGGTTTACAGCGCTATGCTGTTGCTCAAGAGCAGTACCACGCCGTTCTCAATTTAACGAGCGACGATGAGTATTTAGATTACGCCAGAAATGGCTTGACCTATGCCAATCAGTTTACGGATGATCCAAACAGCGCCATAGAATCTATGGAGAGCGGCGACGCGAGCGAGTCTGCCGATCCCGCCGTGGAAGATTCAAGCATCGACAGTGAAGCCGATGTGATGAACCAAACCATCCGAGAATCCTGGGATGATCTCGATCTATCGGGCTCAGACGAGGATGAAGATATTTTTGGCGACTCCGGTGACCCATTTCGAGAAGAGCCTGGGGATCTTGACAGCGGTTTTGCTCAGTCGGCCCCTGGGGGAGACGAGAGCGACAGCGAAGCCATTGTCCTAGGCAGCAGCAGTGCGTCGGACAGTGGCTTCGGCTTTTCTGATCCGTTCGCAGCAGACGAGGATCTGACCAGTGACGGTTTTTCCAGCGAAGCGTTTACCAGCGAAAGTTTCTCTAGCGAAGCGTTTACCGGTGACGCGTCAGGTACCGCAGGAGATAGCTCTAGAGCGTCGAACGTAGACGATGACCCTTTTAGCGTCGATGATGTTTTCGGCAGTCCTGACCCAAGCGATGGGTTACTCGATGAGGCTAGGTCTGACAGCGCCGACGATCTTTTCTTTGCCGAAGATATTGAGGGGGACGAGCCACCCCAAGAGGAGTCTGTGGCTCGAGAAGAGACGCTGCTGATGATGGCTCCTGAAGACGATAGTGCTGGTGATGGCGACTACAGCAGCGAGGCTGGTGGTAGTGATGCCATCGCCGCCTCCACCCCTGAGCTAGATTCCGGCGGTGATGGGACGTATCAAAGCCAGTCTGGAGCATTTCCAAACGACTCACCCCTAGACGACGCTTTTGAGGACAACGAGTTTGATGCCTACGGGGATCACCTTGGTCCCAATACCTTTTCCACCACAGAAGATCCATCCCTAGGCGATACAACCCCTTCAATTGACCAAGCTCAGCAGAGCGGATTTGGCTTTTTGGACGAACTAGATGAGTTTGATGAGCTAGATGCCCTGCCCGATTTAGACTTTTCTGACAACTCCGCTGGATTTAGCCAGCCCTCCCAGATGCAGGCTGCTCCGGATATCAGCGACGAAGGTAGCGAAGTTGGATTTGACTCAGTTGATGACTTACCCGATGTTGGCGCATCTCTATCTCAAGATGATGAGGTGTTCCCGCTATCGTCAACCCCAGGGCAGCTCCCGACCTTTGCGCGGTCAGGAACCTACAGCAGCGAACTAGATGTCACAGTGGAGCAAGGGTGGCTGGCACCCCTAGAAAATGCCTCTCTGGGCGCAAAGCGCTTTATTGTTGCTGGCGTCACTGGGCTTGTCTCGGCGATCGCGGTGGCGGCAGTGAGCTACGCCGCATCAAACGTCGTAGAGAACGATAGCCGCAGCGCCGTAACCAATACAGGGTGGGTCATGACTTTGGCCGCTGGGGTTACTGGCTTTGGCACCTCTCTGGTGTTGGGCCAGATTGCCTATCGTTCGGTTGATAAAACCGTCAACGAGCTGCGTCACCAGTTTGAGGCCGTGTCAACCGGAGACCTCAATGCCCGAGCAAACATCTATTCTGAAGATGAGATGGGCAAGCTAGCCGCCGACTTTAATCAGATGTCGCGGGTCATTTTGACTACAACTAGCGAAGCCCAGCGGAAAGCAGAAGAGCAAGAGCAGGCGAAAGAAGATCTGCAGCGCCAGGTCATTCGTCTGTTGGATGATGTGGAAGGGGCCGCTCGGGGAGATCTGACCGTACAGGCAGAGGTGACGGCCGACGTGCTGGGCGCAGTGGCAGATTCATTCAACCTGACTATTCAGAACCTGCGGGAGATTGTGCAGCAGGTTAAGCAAGCGGCTCGCCAGGTCAGCAAAGGCTCCACCGAGAACGAAATCTTTGCGCGATCGCTCTCATCTGACGCCCTGCGGCAGGCAGAAGAGCTGGCGGTCACCCTCAACTCTGTGCAGGTGATGACCAACTCGATTCAGCGGGTAGCCGAAAGCGCCCGAGAAGCAGAGGAAGTGGCTCGTTCTGCATCGGCAACAGCGCTAAAGGGTGGAGAATCTGTAGAGCGCACCGTCGCCGGTATTCTAGACATTCGGGAAACCGTGGCTGAAACCACCCGCAAAGTAAAGCGGCTGTCGGAATCGTCCCAAGAGATTTCTAAGATTGTGGCTGTCATTTCTCAAATTGCCTCCCGCACAAACCTGCTGGCTCTCAACGCTAGCATTGAAGCCGCTCGGGCCGGCGAGGCCGGACGCGGATTTGCCATTGTGGCGGACGAGGTGCGGCAGCTCGCGGACCGAGCAGCTAAGGCCTCTAAGGAAATTGAGCAAATTGTGCTGCAGATCCAGGGGGAGACGGGGTCAGTGATGACCGCCATGGAAGAAGGCACCCAGCAGGTCATTGCTGGAACCCAGCTGGCAGAGCAGGCGAAGCGATCGCTAGACGATATTATTCAGGTGTCGAACCGTATTGATGCCCTAGTCCGATCGATCACAGCCGATACCGTCGAGCAAACCGAGACGTCGCGCGCGGTGGCCCAAGTCATGCAGTCGGTCGAGCTGACGGCGCAAGAAACGTCTCAAGAGGCGCAGCGCGTGTCAGGATCTCTGCAAAATTTGGTAGGGGTGGCCCGAGACCTACTCAACGGCGTTGAGCGATTCCGGGTAGACTCATCAGAAACGCATCTAGGGTAACGTTTGTATAGCGCTGATCAAACTACAGTAGTGGGTGGGTACGTTAGCCAGACGCGCGCCGCTGGTCTACGCCACTGATGTTAGGTCGCACCACGTAAGGGCTCATCACTACAGGCGCATCACTGGTTCAAGGGGGTATTTCAATGTCGTCAGAACAACAGCAGCGCATCATGGGCTACTTTATTGAGGAGGCAAAAGACCACCTCAATACCATTGAGCAGGGCTTGCTCAACCTCCAGGGTACGATTGAAGACCCAGATTTAATTAGCGAAGTCTTTCGAGCGGCCCACTCCATCAAAGGAGGAGCGGCCATGCTGGGCATTGATAGCGTTCAGCATATGTCCCATCGGCTCGAAGATTGCTTCAAACTCCTTAAAGAGCAGCCAGTCCAAGTCGATCAGCGTCTAGAAACCCTCTTCTTGGAAGTGTTTGACGCCCTCAAGGCGCTGATTGAGCAGCTGCAAAGCCCCTTTGGCCTTACGGATAAAAGCGCAAACCACATCATCGACTCAGTCACACCGGTGGTCAGCCAGCTCCAGCAGCACCTAGACTCAATTTTGCAACGTGGGCAATCGCCAGATAGCGCTGTAGAGGAAGATCCTGTTACCGCCGCCGCCAGTTTAGAGCCTCCCTCATCAGCCGAATTTGTCCCTCAGCCCGCTCAGGCTTTGCAGCAGTTCTTCCAGTCCGAGGTGCCAGACCAGCTTCGGCATATGCTGCAGATCTTCAAGCAGCCCGATAGCAATGAAGGTCGGCTCCGGCTAGATGACTGCTGCCACCAGCTGCTCACCCCCAGCGAGCCTATCGACCTGCCGGCAGAATGGGAGGGTCTCATCGACCAAGTGCGGTGCGCGATCGCCTATCCAGGCAATCATTACCGACAGCTGGCCCCCATCGTCATCAAAAATCTCAAGCTGGCCCAGGATCAGGTGGTAGCGGGGCTAAGTCGTGAAATAGAGAGCAGCCATGACCTTGACGCGCTGCTGCCTGCCGTCTCAGGCAGTGGGTTAGACCTGTTGCTAGCTGATGGTGCTGGTTCATCCAGCAGTGCTGGCGTTGACCCTGGCGATACTGACGCCGATAGTTTAGGGGACTTCGAATCATCCTTCGCTGATGCTGACGAGGCTGCTGGCGACGACTTGGACCAGCTAAACCTCGCCGATATTGAGTCTGATACCCCTGATGATCTAGCTGACCTATTTGGACAAGATTCGTTCGTACTCTCAGAGAGCCAGCCTACCGATCAAGCGCAGCTAGACTTGGTATCGACTCTGTCGGATACGGCGGATGCCGACTTGGACAACCTGTTTGACGATTTGCTTAGCTTTGAGGATAACAGCACTGAAAGCGACAGCACTGGAGGCGACAGCACTGGAGGCGACAGCACTGGAGGCGACAGCACTGGAGGCGACAGCGGCGCAGCCTCAGAAGACAGTAGTGTCCCCTTTGAAGCAGCGGAGGACTTCCAATCTGACTTTGGCGACGACCTGGGGCCAGAAGCCGAAGATAAGAGGCCGTCAAATCGCGATGTATTAGAATCGCAAGCCCCAGAATCGCAAGCCCCAGAATCGCAAGCCCCAGACTTGCAGCCATCAGATCTGTTTGATGACCTGTTTTCGCAAGAGACAGCAGACCCTACACCGCTGGAGTCGAACTTATCGGAGGATCTGGGGCTAGAGAGCTTTGATATGGAGTCTCCTGAAAACGAGGAGGCTATCCCTGAGCCCAGCCCAGATGAGCTTGAGGCCTTATTTACAGACGACGTCACGGATGAGCTGTCGGATGCATCCGCTTCAGATATAGGAGCAGATGATGGAGCAGATGAGGGAGCAGATGAGGGGATGGATGAGCTGGCGTCCCTTTTTGGACAAGAGGCTCAGGTTACCGATGACGTTCAGGCTGACGACGACGTTCAAATCATTGATGATATCCAGGCCATTGGCGGCATAGAGAGTGGGGATGACACAGAGAGTGGGGATGACATAGAAGGTGGCAGTGAGGTTCAGATGACTGGCGACGCCCCGACTACCGAAGAGACTACCGAGGAAACTATAGAAGAGGCTACAGGAGAAACCACTGAAAGTGACGCTAGCGACGAACTAGGGTTTGATGTCTCCGCCGTCAATGTAACGGAAGACATCTGGGCTGAAGAGGACGATGAAAGCTGGCTCAGCGCGATCGCCCTGGATGACGCTGATGCGAATCCCTTTGCAGCGCCAGAAATGGAAGCCCCAGGCGACGATTTGAATCCTGCTCCAGCTTCGGACGACTCCGAACTCGACCAGTTCTTCGAGACCTTAGACGACGATCTATCCGCAGATGCAGAAATCCCGGCCCCGGAGGATAGCGTCACAGAGGATCAAGCGGACGAAACCGAGATCGATCCAGCAGCTGACGATAGCACCATAGAGATGGATCAGCTAGACGACCTGTTCTCTGATACCTACGGCGCAGCAGAGGCAGAGGCAGAGGCAGATACTGACCTCAATGTCACCGACATCGCCATGGAGTCAGACACAGACTTAGATATAGATATAGATATAGATATAGATATAGATGCTGACCCCTTCAATCTAGACGAGCTGATGGCCGCCGCTGAAGCCGAGGGGAGCGATGCCGACAGCTTCGAAGCCAACGCATCAGAGGGCGATCGCTCTAGTTCAGAGCGTCTCAATGACTGGGATACGCCACCAGCCGCATCATTGCCCCCAGAATCAGACGCCCCAGAATCAGATGCCAGCTCTGGCTTAGAAGGACTATCCGAATTTGACGACCTGCTCAGCATCGGGAACCTAGCTCCCATCCAAGAGAGTGAGGGCGAGCAAGAGAGTGAGGGCGAGCAAGAGAGCGATCGCCAGACCGTTGACTTAAGCGGTGAGGGGTTCCGCTCGGACACAATGCTAGATGCTTTCTCAGATTTGGATACACTCCTCGGCAACGCCGACGCCGATGTTCAGGCCGATCTGCTCGATCTGCAGTCAACCTTGCTGAACGCAGAACCTGCGGATGAAGAAAACGATCCGTACGACATTGCCGCAGAGCCAGATTTAGCAAACCTCAGTCGCGGGAGACAGGATAGCGCCGATCCCATCGAAGCCGCAATTCAAGATATTGAGACCGCTGAAGCGGCTTTGCCACCAGATCTCTCGGACAGTGATCAACAGGCTGCTGACGACTTCGCCGATCTTGAAAAACTGCTAGAACAGGCTGACGAAACCTTGGGCGGCACGCCAATTCCATCCACCGCGCTACGGCTCTCTTCCCCTGGCCGTCGGCCAGTGCGCCGGCCCACGTTGGGCAATCAGACTATGCGCGTTGCGGTCAAGAACCTTGACAACTTAAATAACCTGGTGGGAGAGCTGGTAGTCAACCGCAACAGCCTAGAGCAGTCTCAAGATCGGCTGCGGCAGTTCCTAGATAATCTCATGTCCCAAGTTCAGCAGATGGGGGATTTAGGTCAGCGCATGCGAGACCTATACGAGCGATCGCTACTGGAAAGTTCACTCCGGTCTAGCAGGCCCCAGCAGCACAGCAACAGCACCCTAAATGTCGACTCGCAGCATGTTACCGGCGAGCAGTTCGATGCCCTTGAGATGGATCGTTTCACTGGGTTTCATAGTTTATCCCAAGAGATTATTGAGCTGATTGTCCGCGTTCGCGAAGCGGCATCCGACATCGATTTCATTGTGGATGAGAGCGACCAGGGTACTCGCACATTGCGGCAAATTACAACCCAGCTTCAAGAAGGCATTAACCATACGCGCATGGTTCCCTTCGCTCAGGCTGCTGACCGGTTGCCTCGGGCCGTTCGAGATATCTCTATCAAGTTCGACAAACAGGCCGAGCTGGTAGTTGAAGGTCGAGACACGCTGGTGGACAAGATGATTCTTGAGCAGCTCTACGACCCGATGACCCATTTGGTGAACAACGCCATCACCCACGGGATTGAGAAATCAGATGACCGGATTGCAAGGGGCAAGTCTCCGGTTGGGAAAATTACGGTGCGCGCGTTTCACCAGGGCAACCAAACCATCATCTCCGTTACAGATGATGGGGCAGGCATTGACGCAGAGACGGTGAAGCAAAAGGCAGTCCAGCGGGGCATTATTTCGTCTAATGAAGCCGAAGCGCTGTCGCAGCTCGACATTTACGACCTGTTGTTTCGCCATGGGTTTAGCACAAGAGATCAAGCCGATGATTTCGCAGGTCGTGGCGTGGGGATGGATGTGGTCCGCACCAGCCTCAGCGAAGTTCGCGGTGCGGTCAACATCGATTCCACCCTGGGGCAAGGAACAACGTTTACCATCCGGCTTCCCCTCACCCTCAGCATCTCGAAAGCACTGCTGTGCGTCAGCGATCGCTCTCGGATTGCCTTCCCTATGGATGGGGTTGAAGACATGTTTGACGTCAGTCAAGACCGCATTCAGCGGAATGATGCTGGACAATCATGCATTCCCTGGCGCGAGAGGCTGTTGCCGTTTCGCCCTCTCTCTAGCCTATTGAAATTTAACCGGACCATCAGCCGGGGCAGCGTCTATGGGGGAAGCCAAGACAACGATGCGGTCTCCATCGTGATGCTGCGCAGTGCAGGCAACTATCTAGCGCTGCAGGTCGATCAGGTGTTAGAAGAACGAGAAATTGTCATCAAACAGCTTGAGCCCCCTATCCCCAAGCCCGCTGGCATTGCGGGGGCAACAGTCCTGGGGGATGGCCGCGTCATGCCCATTATCGACGTCCTAGAATTGGTGGACTTGGCCTTAGGACGCTGGTCTAAAGCAGGATCTACGGATGACGCCGAACGAGAACCTGTCCCCCCAATAGACCAAAGGGCGGCAGAGGAGCGCGAGCCTACCGTGCTGATTGTGGATGATTCCATCACGGTTAGGGAGCTGCTGTCAATGACGTTTGCCAAAGTGGGGTATCGGGTGGAGCAGGCTAGAGATGGTCAAGAGGCCTGGGAAAAGCTCAAGTCTGGGCTCCCCTGCGATCTAGTCTTTTGCGATATCGAAATGCCGCGCATGGATGGCCTAGAGCTGTTATCTCGGCTGCAGCGAGACCCCGATCTGGGCCAGCTTCCAATCGCAATGCTGACGTCTCGCGGGGCCGATCGGCATCGTCAAATGGCAATTGACCTCGGGGCAAAAGGATACTTCACCAAGCCCTATCTAGAAGAAGCGCTTCTCGAAGCCGCCCAAAAAATTCTCAAGGGAGAAGCATTGGTGCCCCATGAGTGACCGCAATGAGTTTGGCATGGCGTCAATGCCATCAGTCTCCCTCAATCCTGTCCTGCTGATCCACGGCCTTGACGACACGTCAGCCAAATTTCATCGGCTGCAGCCCTATCTACGCGATCGCGGCTGGTCTGTTCACGCAACAGATCTGCGTCCTAACGACGGCTCTGTCGGACTAGAGACCCTGGCTCATCAGGTCTGTACCTACATCGATCGCACCTTCGACGCAGCGCAGCCCGTTGATATCGTCGGCTACAGCATGGGGGGAATCGTTAGCCGATATTACATACAGCAGCTTGGTGGTATCCATCGAGTACAGCGGCTTGTTACCGTTGCCTCCCCCCATTACGGAACCCTAGCGGCCTATCTGCGGCCCAATATTGGGGCACGGCAGATGCGTCAGGGCAGTCCGTTCTTGACAGCGCTCAACCAAAATTTGCTGCAGCTACAGCAGATTCGCCTGACGTCAATTTGGACTCCTCTGGATTTAATCGTTGTTCCAGCAGAGAGCAGCTGCCTTCCGGTGGGCCGTCAGGTTCAAGTTCCCGTGGCAATGCACCATTGGATGGTGGAAGACCCTGCCGCGCTGTGGGCGATCGTCGGCGCGCTGCGGGAGCCCCTCCGGAAACCGGCTCAGGTCTCGCCAACTTGACCATGGTCAACGGCACCAAAAATGGCCTCAGGATTCCGATAGTGCTTGAACTCCATCAGGTTATGGAACGGATCGGACAGAAAAAAAGTCCGGTGCTCTAGCACTGTTCCCTCAAAGCGGCGTTTCGGACTGATGTGAAAGCTGACCCCATTGGTCTCAATGCGCTGCACAAACTCGTCAAACTCTGGCTCTGCCGTGAACACCAGGCCAAAGTGTCGTGGGTATATGCCCGACTGAGGCTCATCTAGCTCTGGCGTGAGATGGGCAACAAGCTGATGACCATAGAGGTTGAAGATAACCGACTTATCATTGCTGCGGCCAACGCTGCAGCCCAGGCGATCGCCGTAAAACTGCTTCGCTTGGTCAATATCGGTAACGGGAAACGCGAGATGAAATAAGACGCTAGACATCATGATCAGGGAATAGCGGTGGTTGACTCTATTGCGGTGGCGCTGTTGCTTAGGGCAAGACAGAAGGCTGCCCATAGGCAGCCTCAAGCCCGCTGGGATTGTTTTATAGGGGCGATCGCAAGTGGGGTTTGGCCTCCCCCCCGATTTCTGACCTAGGCTAAGACCAAGTCGATATCGCTAGCGCCTTCGGTTGTCCCCTGGCCAGATTGCAGCTTCTCGCTGCCCACTTCAACCGCAAAGGGCGTACTGCCCAGGCTGATGTTGTAGTCAGTCTTTGTCGGGGTGTAGCCAACGCTGGCCAGCATCTGACGGCCTTCATCGGTGTAGACAAAGGTCAGCATCTGATTTTTGTCCTTCATGTTGTCCCGCGCCCAAATCACCATATACTGCTTGCCCTGGTATTCAAATACTTTGGGAGGACGGGTTGGCTTATAGCGGCCGACATCTCCAAAGCTGGCATCCAAGAAAGTTTGAACAGATTCGGGCTCGACGACAGCGTAGGCAATTTCGTCGTCAGATGTAGGGTCTTGGTCCCCTTCGCTTTCTGGGGCTGGCTCCTCTTGATCCTTATTTTTGAGATAGTCGACGGCTAGTTTTGTTCCAACTGCTCCAACAGCAGCGATGCCGGCCCCAACTAGAACATTTCGGAGTTTGGTCATGGTTTTTTTGTAGTCGTAGTCGTAACGGAGACGGATTTATTCTATGCCAAGTCTGCGGTTTGAGTTTAAGAGGTTTGGCCATCTGTGAACTTATTCTGTGAACTTATTTTGTCTTATCCTTTGTTTTTCAGTAATGCCGAATCTGCTGCTGTAGCTTTGCCGAAGCAGGCAAGCCCGTTTTTCACCGCCATCTCTCTCCTTTTCCATTGACCACACCTCATGACTTACCACACCCTCGCTTCTGCCACCGATGCTGTTGATCCTACCCAGATCCAGCCCCACCCCCCTGGTTTGATTGACGTTGAGCGGTTTAATACTCTGATTGGCGATGCCGAAGAGCTCAATTGGGTGGGGCACCCCCTTACCGACATAGAAGACCTGTTCGTTAAGTCAGTCATTCTTGATGATGAGACCACTCTGGCTGTGGAGACCATTCGCGTCCCTGGGTTTATTGGGATCTCTGATGCCCCAACGGTCCAGGCCCCAGACGGCAGTGAGGTATCTGGCCATGGAGAGGTGGTGGAGACCCTGGCGCGAGATGGCCTGCTGATCTGCACGTTTCAGTGGCATAAAGAACGCCATGGTATTCCCCTCGATACCCGTCAGCCCATGGGCATCGACCTGTTTCAAGAGGCATTCATTAAAAATGAGGCCCACCATGCAGGAGCCTTAGTACCGGCTCAGCGGCCCAATAAATCTGGAGACTGGGTTGCGTCGTTTGCGGCCCACAATGAGCCAGGCAGCTACCATAACGGCATGTACGGCGATGATGGTTTTGTCGCTGTGGCCCAGCGGCTGGTGTTCCCCGATTTTTTCTCTCGGCGGCAGGCTCGGGGATACACTAACAGCATCATCGCCTGGATGGGATTACTCAATCCTGTTGTCAAGTTCCCTCGAGACTACAACGGGGGCGATCCGACAAGGGTAGGCGATCGCGCCACATTGAAAGCATTTTTACAGATGTCACTGCGGGCCGTTTTGGGCGATCGCGATGCGGTGAGCTTTCTCAACGCCACCCAAAACATGACCTACTGCGCCGAATACATCTACATTGCTCTCAACACAGTGCTGCACCCGTTCAACCAAGCCGGTCTGACAGCTCTTCTCCATGACGAAAGCGCCGCCAGAACTATTCTTGATATTCAAGCCCGGCATAACCAACGCAAACCCACCATTTTGAGCCAAAAAAGCCAAGATGCTGACTTTGAAGCGCTGCTCAACCGAACCCCCAGCAATCCGGAATTTGATGCTTTCCATATCGCCATGCCAACTGTCCCTGAAGACCTTCCCCCCATTGACGTCCTAATGGCAGAGCACAAGGCGGCTCCAGCCCCAGACAGCCTGCCCTTTCCACCGTTTACCATTTCTCAAATCCTTCGCCGCGCCTTCCACACTATGCTGCCCCGGCACCAAAACGGGGACGAAAACAGCCGCGTGGCGGCAGCTCAAGGCCGAATGCTGCTGCACCTAGAAAAAGCGCTAATTCAGCAGCTCGGCCTCGATCGCAAAATTGCCGCAGATGATCCAAGGCGGCAGCTTGCCCATCGGTATACTCAGCTTGTGGCCCAGCGGCTCGCCCAGCCCTTCACGTCTGAGGCTGCGTTCGACCAGGCGATTGACCAGCTCATGGCAAAAGCGGATGCGATGCTCATCGGCGCGGGAGACCGGACTCGCTTTGTGCCACCGCGCATCTATACCGACTTAGGGCAGCAAGACGGCGACGACAACCTGCCCCAAGGCTGGGGCTTCAAGCTTGAAACCGTTGGGGCCTTGACCTCTCGCCGCGTCATTGGAGATGCCACAACCCGCAAGCCCATAGCCTGGCGATCGCTGCGTAACCAAACTCCCACTATGAGGGGAGACGATGTGACCCTGCTGCAGGGCGCGTTGATTCGCCATGGCCTCGCCGTCAAGGCCGATGGCCTATTCGGGGCCCAATCCGAGGCTGCAGTTCGTGAATTTCAGTCTGGTCAAGGGATTGAGGCCACAGGCGTTATTGATGACGAAACGCGACGACTGCTGCTGACCTAGGTCACTTGAGACCATATTTTAGAAAACAAGGCAAAAAAGAAGGGAATGCTTGAAACTGACGTCAAAAACGTTTGTTTTTTGGCAGAATCTCTAATATAATGAAGGTACTTCGAACCAAGTGCTGGCACATCAACCTAGGAAGATGCCGAATAGCTTCGGCGGTCTAGGGTGGGCTGGTTGGGTTTTTGCCTTAAGCTTGCTTAAATTTCGTGAGCAAGTTTGTGACTCTGAGCATCAGTTGGGCAAAAGCCTGTGACTCAGCTTGGTTTGATCCTCCTGAGCATTGCTCGGAAAAGGCGTTGCGGCAGCGTGCCGTTGCTTGAGCCTTTAGGCCACGATTACCGTACTGAGCTGCATTAATCATCGCGACCCAGTCGGTAAGATTGACTATCTATTCTGCATGGCATTTGGGCCGCAGCATAATTGCGCTCGGCACAGGTGAGCAGTTCTAGAACGCTGTTTTAGGCTATTTCCCCTGCGATCGCAGAGGGCCTACGTTTGCCATACTTACGAACTGGCTCTCGGAGCAAAATGTAGGACTCCGCAGGAAGCCCGTTGGATTTCCCAGCGCTATGCCAGGACATATTCAACCATGATTTCCCATTCATTTACGTCGACGAGTTGCCCATGTGGCCAAAATCCATTATTCTCACGCTGTGCCTATCCTTTTTTCTCTTCTCACTCGCGCTTCTAGCAGGCCCAACCCAAATGGTCGTAGCCAACGCCGCAGAACATCAAGTAGCGGAACATCAAACAGCACAACATCAAGCAGCACAACATCAAGCAGCACAACACCAGGCCAATGCTGATGTTGTGGACTTGGCGGCTGCCAGCGCCCCCAGGGCTATGCCTGCTGAACATCACCGCCTTTTGATGCCGCAGCCTACCCTCCGCAATACATCCCCATGGGGCGTCTGGGGCAAAGCGCTTCAGCGCACAAGGCAGCTTCTGTGGATGCTGACCCGCCCAGGGCGAATGCTGCGCGATGGAGCGCTGGCGCTGGTATAAATGGCCCAAGTTCCACTAGAGCAGCTCATCGCTAAACTTCAGGCGGGAGGAGTTTTGGCAAGCTTTCCCACCGATACAGTTCCAGCCCTAGCCTGTCGGCCCGAGGATGCAGCGCTGATCTTTGCGACCAAGCAGCGATCGCAGAACAAACCGCTGATTCTCATGGCGGCGGAGGCGGAAGCCATTTGGCCCTATGTTGACGGTGGCGTAAACGATTTGGCCCATTGGCATCGAGTGGCACCAGCATACTGGCCCGGCATGGTCACCCTTGTGCTGCCCGTCAGCGATCGCGCTCCCCATGCCATGCACCCCAAGGAACCAGAAACCCTAGGATTTCGCATCCCAGACTGCGCGATCGCCCGCGAGATTTTGTCACAGACTGGGCCGCTGGCAACCACCAGCGTCAACGCCTCCGGGCAGCCACCCCTCACTACCGTAGAGGCCATCAACCAGCACTTCCCTGAAGTCTTGACCATGGATGCTGGAACACTCGCTCAGCGGCAAATTGGCTATGCCGGCAATGGTCACCCCTCGACCGTCGTCAAGTGGAACGGCCAGGGGTGGACTGTACTGCGACAGGGCACTGTAGCTTTTACGGACTAGAAGCTTTGCAGAACGAGGGGCTGAGTTAAGGGTTTGGGGACTGAGCTGGTCCAGCATACCCCTCAAAATTGCTCCAAACGCCGTACAGTAACCAAATTGCCATGGCTCTTAGGTAATGGCCAGCGCGAAACGTTTGCGCTGCCGTGATAGCCTCTGGAGTTCGAAACTGCAGCCCATGGGTGTAGATCTGCTGCACCACAGCCTCTGTAAGCTGCAGAGCGCGATCGGGTTGCTCCATTTGGGCTAAGAATGCCGCCAGGCCAAAGTTAATGCCAGTCCACACCTCCAAGGGGTGAGTGTCGTTGGGGTCTGAGGGAGAACCGTCAGGGCGTAGGCCGTTGGCGGCGCCGAGCTGTCCATCGGCAAACCGTAGAAAACAGGTTTGGTAGACCGTATCGAGGGCGGCTGCCGCACAGTCTGCTGGCACAATATCGGGGAGCCCCAGCAGCCTAGCGTAAAACTGGCCGCACAGCTGGTCAGCCATGACTACGTCTGAACCGCTGTCGGTGTCGAGCCGGTAATACTGACCGTTCCATAGCCGC
>JGI12210J13797_10262689_pt1 | contig 30560 bp, 35 predicted proteins | sample ElkSlonscriptome_3_FD_13797 | JGI IMG/M metagenome (IMG submission 13797) | reverse complement strand
GGCAACCAAAGAGATTGATAAACACAAATAAAGAACAATCACAACAGATAACCTCCCTTCAGATTTTAAGGTTAGTTAGCGATAAAATGATGTTGAGTTGCGATCCAATACAACTCTAGCCAAAATTTAGGATTGTCCTTTTTAAGTTTAGACATGGGATCACGAATCAGGCGGGTTGCATTAATAGAAACCACTTCAATCAATCCCATATTTTCAGAAATGTCCTTGAAAGCGTGTTGTTGGGCTTGAAATTCTCGTCTTCTTTCTTGAGGATAGTAAATCCCCAGATAGTAGAATTGTCGGCCTGAACGTTCGAGATAGCATTCAAGGACTTTCACATAACAGAAATCTAAAACCTTTCCGGCTTCAGGATAGTAACTCTCGACAAGATGAACAAACTCTTGAACGAGATAGTCTCGACTAATCATCATAGGCGTTGATAAGTAAGCCAACTTGGTCTTACATAGGGTAAACACCAAACTTTAGTGCAAGGAGTTTTCAGCTTCTTACATTTGTTTTCAAATGTATTAAATAGATGCTGATAATCCTCTTGTTTGGAAGCGTCATCAGGAGTTTTCACCGTACTGACTGGACAAAACTCCTGAATTTCTTTACAATATTGTGGCGGAGAATTAGAGATTTTGATGGTACGATGATTCTTGAGTGCGAGTTCTTCCTCTAACTCTTGATCAACGAGAAACTCACTATAGTCAGCCAAGTTATCAAGGCCTAAGATATTCAGCCAAAGTTCAGTTGTGACCCAAAAGCCAGCCTTGATGAAGAACTTTTTCCATCGAATTTCCATTAGCCCTAACCTTCTCATTACAAGATCCGATCCCCTTCACTCGGCTGACTGATCCCCTGATTCAATTAGCCTTCATGTGATTTCAGAGAAGTTGAAGCTGAATCGACATTCTAGGGTGAAGTGAGAGCGAAATTTACTCAATTTGAACTTCATTTTGAACGTAATCTGAACTAGATTCAGAGACTAGATAACCGTTGGAAGTTATAGTCGTGGGTAATCACTATAACTTACAACTGCTTGTTCGTCTTTTAGTCGCTAATGTTAGAGATAAGCTTCTTGATGAGTCTTGATTGTGCAATTAGAGCGAGGATAAGCAACGCAAAGAAGCACCCATCCATTCTCAATTTGTTCATCATCAAGGAAACTTTGATCTTCTTGATCAATTTCACCTTCTACCATGCGACCTACACAGCTAGAACAAGCACCAGAACGACAAGAGGAGGGTAACTCAATGTCTTGTTCTTCTGCCGCATCTAAGATATAAGTATCTTCTGGAACATCAATGGTGACATCCACTTCTGCGATCTCTTCTTTCTTGCCCGTCTCTTTATTTTTTCTTTTAGCAACTTTCATGAGACGAACTTTGTAAGTAGCAGTCATGTGTGTTCTCCTCCATTTAAGAACGGTGATTAGAAACTTTTGTTAGCTACATGGAGTAGCAGAAGGGGTACATTCACCCGCAGCAAAGGATTTACCACAGCTACAGGTTCCAGTCGCATTGGGGTTTTGAAAAATAAATCCCCCTTGCGTCAAGCTTTCAACAAAGTCGATAACAATCCCATCCAAAAGTGGCGCACTTTTAGGATCGACATAAATATGAACTTTGTCCTGCTCGAACACGAGATCATCTGGTTTGACGGCGCTGGTAATATCCATTGAATATTCGTAACCATTGCAACCGCCATCAATCACACCCAGACGAATACCTTTTTGAGTTTCAGCGCTACTCGCGCTATCTCGAACGAAACTCCGAAGCCGAAAAGCCGCTTTTTCTGTAAATTTAACAGTCATCCCAATCTCCTGAACAATAATGAAGGGTCGTTCGTGGAGGTTAGCTAGCTAGCCTCTCTAAAGAAGGATACAAAAGCTCGCTAGCCTTTGTGACGTGATTTGATTTGCCTTGACCACAAATCTGACAATTGGGATCATGGTAAGCGCGAAGCTTGTTAAATTTAGCGCTCCCTAAATCCATGGTGAGAAGTTGTCCCTTGAGCGTTTCTCCTAACCCGGTAATCAGCTTCACCGCTTCTAGAGCCGTCAAACAAGCCAGGGTTCCAGAAACCGCCCCCAAGACCCCAAATCCCCAACGATCCCAATTGGGTTTTTCCGGAAAGATGCACGACAGACAAGGGGTTTGACGAGGGATAATCGTACTGAGGTAAGCCTCCATTCCACTCATCGCCGCTTCAATCATCGGTTTATCCCACAATACACAAGCAGCGTTGAGTAAATCCCGTTCGTCAAAGTTGTGAGCGCAACTTAGGGCGAGATCAGAGCGTTTAACCAACCCATCGACGTTATCGGAGGTAATAAATTCCGGAATCGCCTCAATTTCGACATCAGGATTGATTTGAGATAGGGTTTCCTTCGCCTTTAGCACCCTCGGTTGACCCACCCAATCATGGGTCATCAAGATTTGACGGTTCATGTCATCGAGGCGCAAGTCTCCTCCTCGGACTAGGATTAATTTACCAATCCCAGCAACCGCGAGGTAAAGTGCGACTGTTCCCCCCAATCCACCCACGCCTGAAACCAGAGCAGTTGAGGCTTTCAGTTTGGCTTGTCCAGATCCTCCGAAATCCGGAAGTTGCATTTGTCGCCGATAACGTTCAAGTTCTGTTGGTGTCAGTTCTAATCCGCCCATGATAATTTATGACTCAGTACCGATATCTTTGGTTAATACCACGTTTTTGGGTGCGTCTTTGAAGACTTTAAAGAGTTTGGTTTCTAGCGGGCTAGAAGTCACAAAGACTTGATAAGCTTCCTCTAAAGCGAGCTTGTATTTGTCTAGTTTTTCCGCTTCGCTGAGATCCGGAAATGCTTTGTCAATTTCTGTAATTAACAGCGAGAACTGTTTTAAAATGTGAAGACGATTGACATTAACAAAGGTCTGATCGTAAGGCAACTCAAAGAAGATAAAAAATTCTTCGGCATCTCTGAGCTTCTTGAATTCAGCAAAGCTTTTACTTGTAGTCGTCATTTAAGTTGAGCCTCCCAGGTTTTGAGTTGTTTTCTGAGTTCTGATAACTCCCGAAAAATTTCGTAAGTTTTAGCTGCTTCTTCTGGCAATTTTTCAAAATCGGTGGGTAAACCTTCTGCCAGATCATGCAAGTCCATTTTGCTTTGACCTGCTTTGCTATTGAGGCGTTTGATTTTGGTTTTCAATTCCTCAACAGCTTCGGGAGTTGGAACTTCTGTGGTTTGAGTCATTCAATCCACTCCTAATGAGTCAGTTACGTCGAGGGTTAAAACAGGAAAGTGTTCGTCGTTTTGATGCTGTTGTTTAGGCTTTTGCCGCATCAGAATAACGTTGAATGTTATCTATCCCTGATTTGACCATTTTTTCTCCTTGAGTGGCTAATTTTTCCAAGGAGTCAAAACCATAGCGTTGAGCGTCCCGTAGCGTGCGGTTAACCACAATCAGGCGACCCGTCCAAACCAGCGCCCAACCAAATCCTTCGTGACTTAAATCAATCACAACTTGGCATAAGCTTCCGGTTTCTGTTTCTACACAAGTCGCAATTGCTCGATAGAAACATAAAATTCGGAGTCGAGTCGCCGGGTCAACTTCTCCTTCAACAGAAATTGCACGTTTTTTGTTTTTGGTGACAATGAAAGGAGAAAGAACCAATTCATCAGACCAACTGCGATAAACACCGTAGTGATCTTGAGCGCGAATTTGTTGAACTAAAGCCTGGAGAAATAGATTAGATTCAACAATATTAGTGCCTGTTTCTAGGCTAGCAGTTTGTGTTGAACTCATGGTTGTTTGTTCGTTGTTACTATATTAGGCGAGAATCAGAGACATCCAATTAGAATGTCGGTTTTGTAAAGACGTGGCATCAACACATCATTACAAACTTTTGGGAAATTGAAGACTGAGATGAAGGGATTTACTCGTCTTCGTCTTCAAATCCAGCATAAGATAATTTTTCTTCTTCTTGCTGGATCACTTTCCGAAGCCAGGGCGGAGGATTCCCATTGAGAGTTTTGACTAATTTATCGAGAATTGCCAAAACTTCTTCTTCTTCAGATTGGGCTTTAAGAGGCGTTATTTTTTTCCGAATTAAACGCGCTGCTGCACTCCCTCCAATTGCCAAGACGTAGACTAGAGTACAATCCGATAAGGCTTCGATTTTGGGAACCAGTTTATCCTCATTCCCATCTTCTTTTAGATTATCATCAAATTCCAGAGTATTTACAAAATTATAACCCTGTTTTGTGACATCATAAACATCAATCATTCGCGCCGAACCAAAATGAGCATTGATGTGAACTTTGTCACTGGTTGTGAAAGCAACTTTCATCGCATAACCTCCTTTAGCTTGCTCTTTTTAAGGGGACAGAAATTCCCTGCACAGGAAAGTCAAAATATTCTCTTGCCCGTTCTAAAGAATTTTGAATCATTCTTTCACCAAAATCTGCTAAGTGTTCTACAGATTCAAAACCGAAACTATCCGCATCTCGTAAGAACTGAGAAATCACCAACAAGCGACCACAAAAAACCAAAATCCAGCCAATATCATCTTGACCCAGATTGAGAAAAACCTCCGCCATTTGACCCGTTTCTTGCTCAAGACGAGACGCAATAGCCCGATAAAAAGCCGAAATCTTTTGTAGGCTTGGGATATCGTTATCTCCCTCTAAAGTCGAATCACCAATTAAAGATTTGAGCAACAATTCATCGGATAAATCTTGATAAGCGACCGTCGTATCTTGAACACGAACTTGTTTAATGATCTCTCTGAGAAAAGAGGAGTTGTGCAGAGAAACATTAGAGTGAGAAATGGCGATCTGGTGAATCATAGTTCTAGGTCTTCCGATTCAGTGTAGGAGGTGAATGATTCGTAATTCTTGTCAGAAACATTGGAGAGAATATAGACTTAATTCAGTCAATACAGTTGGAGATTTAGGATTCAAATTTTATCGAATTAAAAGCTGTATCGTTCAACTTTTAATGATTAATTTGGGATTCTTCTACCTCGATAAAAAGATTACCTAAATCCATGAGAAACTGAACAGTTCCTCGATAACCCGTTAGGCATCTGTGACCATTTCCAAAACGGTCAAAAATTGGATAACCCATGCGATAGAGAGGAATATTTTGTCGTTGAGCGATTGCTCTCCCGTGAGAATTTGCAATCAACAAGTCTGACCCAACCGCCAAATTCTCAAAATCTTCTAAATCGCCAATCGTTACGGTTTCAATGGGTAAATTTTCCAATAGGGGAGACTTCGTTGTGGTCACCGCCGCATGAATTTCAGCACCCATTTCATGCAACAACCAACTGGTTTGATACAACAAATCCGGTTCTAGAGCCAGCGAAATCCGCTTGCGACCAAAATAGAAATGCGTATCCAACATGGCATCCTGCAACTGACGTCGCTGACGATTGAACGTCTCCGGCACCTCATAGGGTTGTACAAAATGAGCATCTTGACGGGAGTGAACAATCTTTGACAATCGCAACACCAGCCGATCCATCGCCTGTAAACCATTTAAGCGAGGAAACACCTCATAATTCGTGCCGAACTTTTGCTTCAACGCCACCGCCGACTTCCGCATACTTTCGCCGATCGCAATCGTGAAAGAAGATTCCCCTAAACGTCGTAAATCATCTAAGGTTGTTCCTCCAGTCGTTACACTGTTGAACCCATCATCGAGATGCCCATCCATCGATCCCGACAAATCCGGTACCATCACCGCCGTTAACCCAAAGGCTTCGACAATCGCCTTCACTTCTTCGACATCACCAGGTCCCAGGAGAGAACCGGCTAAAATGGTAACTCTTGCCTTGCGATCGCTAGACAAACTCGGTATACTGTCCTCAGATTCAGCTAACGTCCCGTAATCGGTAGTTACAATCTGCTCAACAGTTGCGGCATAACCATCTTCCATCGCCCCTTTGTAGTCGGGAGTCGAAACCGAAATAATCGGGAGCCAGTCGAGTTCAGGATGCTGATTGCGGAACGTTTTGAGGATGCGCTGCATATCATCCCCTCGTGTTTCCGTTAACCCCGTTGTTAACAAACCCAGTACATCCGGTTTGGCTTTTTCAGCCAGGGTTAAAATTGCCGTGGAAACATTATCCTCTCCACCCAAGATCGAACTCACTTCAGTCATTGCCGTTGTAGACAAAGGAATCGCTTCTCGGAAGTGACGAACCAAAATCACTTTGGCAAAAGCAGTACAACCTTGAGAACCATGAAAGAGCGGAATCATCCCCTTCAGCCCTAGAAAAGCCAAAGATGCACCCAAAGGAGAACTTAACTTTAAAGGATTAACCGCCGCCGCTTTTTTAGGTTGAGTAATCGTTGTCATCTTAAACACCCCCAATTTCCGCGATTGGCTCTGCCACTGGCACTACCGTGCCAATCAGTTCTTTTTCACTGTTGGCTATCTCTTGGTCACTGTTCCCTGTTCCCTGTTCCCTGTTCCCTGCTATTGGTTCACCAATTCCCACTTCCCAAGGAGCGGAACAACGCACCTGTTGCCAAATGGGAGAATAAAGAGCTTCTTCAAGTTCTTTAGCCATCTCGATCATGCCTTCATAACCCGCATAGGCGTGATGACGTTCTTGGTTGATATCGAGGAAGGGAATGCGAGCCTTTAAAGCCGTATATTGGTTACGACCCCCGGCAATTAACAGATCCGCGCCTGTTTGCTCAATCACTTTTAGCAATTCTTGCGGGCTTCCCTTTTCAATCGTGATCCCATCTTTACCCAGCAACTTCTTGATCCGAGCTTTATCTTCCTCGGTACTTTTCTTGGTGCTGGTGGCAACCACATCAATTCCCAAATCCTTCGCGGCAGAAATAATCGACCAACTCTTAACTCCTCCGGTATACAACACAACCCGTTTACCTCCGAGTCGAGCGCGATAAGGCGCAAGCTTTTGATCGAGGGCTGCATTTTCCGAAGCAATTAGTTTTTCTACCCGTTGTTTCAACTCTGCATCGCCAAATTTCTCGGCAATATTTCTCAGACAGCGGTTCATGTCATCAATGCCGTAGAACGATTCTTCGATGAAAGGAATGTCGTATTGTTCCTCCATCTTCCGCGCCATGTTGATCAACGCTTTCGAGCAGATCATTACATTCAGCTTGGCACGGTGGGCTTGACAGACTTCTTGGTAGCGAGCATCTCCGGTGATTTTAGCCAACACGCGAATGCCCACTTTTTCAAACAACGGGAGAACATTCCACATTTCCCCAGCGATATTGTACTCACCGATGAGATTAATATCAAAAGGTGTGGTATACTCAGGTTCAGCAGTACCCACCACATGATCGAGTAACGCTTCGCCCGCGAGTCGGTTCCCCAGATTTTTGCTTCCGACAAAACCTGCGGCATGAACAGGAATAATAGGAGTACCGTATTTTTTAGCGGCCGCCTGACAGACGGCATCGAGATCATCTCCAATCAAAGCCGTCACACAGGTTGAATACACAAACACTGCGGCGGGTTGATGGTTTTTAACGATTTGAGCGATCGCTTTATAGAGTCGCTTTTCACCGCCAAAAATGATATCGTTTTCCGATAAGTCAGTAGTAAACCCAGTTTTGTAGGTCACGGGACCCGAAGAAAGACTGCCTCGACTTCCCCAGGAATTTCCTGAACAAGCAATAGGGCCATGAACTAGGTGAGCCGCATCAGTAATCGGTACGAGTGCAATAGAAGCTCCGTCAAAAGCGCAACCCCCTTGAGCCGCTCCAGGTTGTGCTTGTTGTTTGCACGCCTTTTTGTTGCTTTGTCCTTCCTTAGAATTATGTTCACAACCTGGCTCGTTAACCAGTTCGGTGATTTTGCCTCGGGTGAGTTTCATAGCTCAGATGTGGAGTCGGTGGTCAGGTGTAGAGACGGTATAGAGTCCGGCGTGCGCGAATCCGTTGCGATCAGCCCCGAGTGTTGATTGTTGATCAACAAATGTATGGGGAGATGTCTTCGCCACACTGATCAGCAAGGTAGCTCAAAGCCCGAAAACGCAAACCAACAAACTCGTTATAGAGAGGATTCAATTCACACAACGGCGGAATATGAAACAGTTTGCGCCCTGCAAGAGTAATATCACGATCAAAGGGACAATCACTAGGAATCAGTCGGCAGATGATGTGAGCAAATCTTGCACTTTTGACTTCAATGTGATCTACCCAACGATGCAAAGGAGCCAAAAGATCAAATTGGAGTTGAATGCCAGTGCAGTGCGTGGAATCGGAATTTTGGTAATGAGTGATTGCCATAGCAACCTCCCGATTTGTGATTGAGAGACCCGCATTGGCGGGCCTCTAACGCTCGCTTAACGAACGAGGTCGAAGGAGATGTCTGTCTTCGAGGGGGTATTGGTGTTGCGATCTAACTCTTCAAACAGAGTATTCACAATCCAGTTGAGCAAGTTGATTGCACCGGAATAACCGATAGTAGAGTAGCGGTGTAGGTGATGACGATCAAAGATCGGGTAACCAATCCGAACTAACGGAGTCTTGGTATCACGCCACAGGTACTTACCGTAGGAATTTCCAATGAAGAAATCAACGGGTTCAGTAAACAGCAAGGAGCGTAAATGCCAGAGGTCTTTACCACCCCAAACAGTCGCTTGCTGACCATGAGGGCTAGAAGCTAGAAGTTCTTTCGCTTCTGCTTCAAATTTATTGTTGCTGTTTGTGACCAGAATGTGAACCGGTTCAATACCCATTTCCAGCATGAACTGCAACATTCCTATCACTAAATCCGGATCACCGTAGATCGCTGCACGCTTGCCGTGTACCCAAGCTTGAGTATCAGTCATGGCGTCAACTGCACGACCCCGCTCGATTTCGAGTTCTTCAGGAATCGCTTTTCCAGTGACTTCAGATAACTTCATCAAGAACTCATCTGTTCCGCGAACACCCCAAGGACGAGCAACAGTTGTGCCTTGCTTCCACTTCTTCTCGATCATCTTACGAGTTTGAACAGTGGGATAGGCTTGCAACGCAAAAGTATGTTCGGCGTTGATCGAATCTGCGCCATCCTCTAAAGTTGTACCGCCTTGGTACATCTTGAATTCACCAGTATTAGGAGAATCCAAATAGAGTTCGTTGTCGGCTAAGATTGTGGCATCAATATCCATCGCTTTGAGGATATGCTTCAGTTCCCGCAGGTTGCCCATGTAGGTTTCAAAGCCAGGGATGATGTTGATTTTGCCGTTAGTCTTTTCGGCTTTCTTGCCTTCGGTGAGGTTTGACAGAATGCTCTTGAGCATATTGTCATAACCAGTCACGTGAGAACCCACAAAGCTCGGAGTATGAGCGAAAGGAACGGGTAGGTCAGCCGGGATAACTTCATCGTTCTTAGCGTTTCCGATGAAGGAACCCAAGTCATCTCCGATTACTTCTGCCATACAAGTTGTACAAACCGCAATCATTTTTGGCTTGTAAAGCGCGTAGGAGTTTTGCAAACCGTCGATCATGTTCTTCAGGCCGCCGAAGACCGCTGCATCTTCAGTCATGGAGCTAGAAACGGCGCTGAACGGTTCTTTGAAGTGACGAGTGAAGTGGGTCCGGAAGTAAGCCACACATCCTTGAGAACCATGAACAAAAGGCAATGTACCTTCAAAACCAACAGCGGCTAAAATTGCACCTAAAGGTTGGCAAGCTTTTGCAGGGTTGATGGTTAAGGACTCACGATTAAAGTTCTTCTCGCGGTATTCCCAGGATTTAGTCCATTCTGCAACTTTTTCAACTTCCTCAGAAGCAGGCATTCCTTCAGCTTCACGCTTGCGATCAAATAGCTCTTGGTACTCAGGCTGATGAAATAACTCAACGTGATCTTTAATATTCTCGACGTTCTGAGACATGATGTTACTCTCCGTATCTGCTGGGGATTACTCGATTTGTCAAGGTCGGGGGTAAATAGTAAGGGTGACAGGTGACAGGAAGCGCGTGAAATTTGTTATGCTTCTCTGTTCCCTGTTCCCTGTGCCGATATTCCTTACTCTTATTTCTTCCAGGGAGCGCCAATTAAGCCCCAGGTCGGACTTTTCAGTGCTAAGTCCATGTCACGGGCGAAGATTGCAAACCCGTCATAACCGTGGTAGGGACCAGAGTAATCCCAAGAGTGCATTTGACGGAAGGGTAAGCCCATCTTCTGGAAGACATACTTCTCTTTAACTCCAGCCGCAACCAAATCAGGCTTGAGACCTTCAGCAAACTTCTCGAACTCATATCCCGTTACGTCATCATAGATAACTGTTGAATCTTTGACGTATTCGGCTGTCCGCTTGTAGTCGTCGTTGTGGCCAAATTCATAGCCAGTACCGACGATTTCCATTCCTAAATCGACAAAAGCGGGAACTACGTGGCGAGGACGCAGACCACCAACCATCAGCATTACTTTTTCACCTTCGAGCTTCGGACGATATTTAGCAATTACATCGTCAGCTTGCTTTTGGTATTTGGCGATGACGCGCTCTGCACCTTCTTTGATTTTGTCATCGAACTGTGCGGCGATCGCCCGTAAAGATTCAGCAATTTTGGTCGGACCGAAGAAGTTGTATTCAAACCAGGGAATACCATACTTCTCTTCCATGTGACGGCTGATGTAGTTCATCGAGCGATAGCAGTGGATGAGGTTCAGTTTGACTTTAGGAGTCATCTTCATCTCATGGAGAGTACCATCTCCGGACCACTGAGCCACAATCCGTAATCCCATTTCTTCGAGCAGGATACGGCTTGCCCAGGCATCTCCACCGATGTTGTAGTCTCCGATGATGGCTACATCATAGTCTGTGGATTCAAAGTCTGAGTCTTTGTTTTCTTCGTCGCCTTGGGGGAATACCCAGTCACGAATGATGTCGTTAGCGATGTGGTGTCCTAAGGACTGGGAAACACCCCGGAAGCCTTCGCAACGAACGGGAGCAACAGTTTTACCTGTTTTTTTGGTTGCTTCACGTGCAACACTTTCAATGTCGTCTCCGATTAGACCAACCGGACATTCTGACTGAATACTGACACCGCCGTTAAGGGGGAACAGTTCTTCGATTTCGTCGATGATTTTAGCGAGTTTCTTGTCACCCCCGAACACGATGTCGCGTTCTTGGAAGTCGGAGGTGAAGTTCATCGTCCCGAAGGTATCAACTCCGGTAGTACCGATGTAGTAGTTGCGACGACCTGACCAGGAATAATAACCGCAACCGACAGGACCATGAGAGATGTGTACCATGTCCTTAATCGGACCCCAAACCACCCCTTTAGAACCTGCATAAGCACAACCACGAGCGGTCATTACACCGGGAAGTGATTTGACGTTGGATTTTACTCCGCAGTCTGTCTTGCCTTCTTCCTGGACGTTAAGATGCTTTTCCCGTTTTTTCTTGGCTTTTTCGGGGTAAGCTTCTAGAACGTCCTGAATTAACTGTTTGTTTTCATCTACAGTTGACATGGTGTTCCTCTGTTGTTGGTGATTAGCGATTGCCCGGCGCCGTGTGCGGGCGAAGAGTGTTAACCGTTAACAAGGCCGGGATTAAATCTGAAATCTTGTTAACGATTAACCCTGATTCTGGCTCGAAGTGAAAACTTAAGCTTTCTTGACGTTAGTTGCTTTGAGAAGCTCTTGCTCTTTTTCGTCAGCTTCTCGTACTTTCGCGTACTCTTCTTCAGAACCCAACAGACCGTAGTTGATTAACAGTTCTTCGAGGGTGTCGTTGTCAATCGGTGTCGGGATGGTCAGCTTGGTGTTTTCTTCGATCTTCTTAGCTAATGTGCGATATTCTGCCGATTGTTCGTGGTCGGGAGAATATTGGATACAAGTCATCCGGCGTAATTCAGCTTCTTGTACCTGCTTGGAGCGAGGAACGAAGTGAATCATTTGAGTGTTTAACCGTTCTGCCAATTCTTCAATCAAGTTAACTTCACGGTTAACGTTACGGCTGTTACAGATTAAGCCACCTAAGCGAACTCCGCCTGTATGAGCATATTTCAGAACGCCTCGGGCAATGTTGTTCGCCGCATACATCGCCATCATTTCCCCGGAAGTTACGATGTAGATTTCTTGTGCTTTTCCTTCACGGATAGGCATGGCGAAACCACCGCAAACAACGTCACCTAGTACGTCATAGGATACGAAGTCTAGATCTTCGTAAGCGCCTTCTTCTTCGAGGAAGTTGATGGAGGTGATAATTCCACGACCTGCACATCCAACTCCAGGCTCAGGACCACCAGATTCTACGCACTTGATGCCTTCAAATCCTTCGAGCAGTACATCTTCGAGTTCTATATCTTCAACAGAACCCCGTTCTGCAGCCAACGCTAGAACTGTAACCTGAGCTTTGGTGTTGAGGATCAAACGAGTGGAGTCAGCTTTCGGGTCACAACCAACAATCATGATGCGATTGCCGTTTTGTGCCATTCCAGCCAGGGTGTTTTGAGAAGTGGTGGATTTACCGATACCGCCTTTACCGTAAAATGCAATTTGTCGCATGGTGTTTCTCGCTTTAACTCGACTTAAGTTTGACAGGATGGAAAACAAATAAACTGGGAAATTCTGTAATCAGTGAAACATTAACCTGACTTGACATCAGTCATGTCCATTGATTCAAAGTTTCAGCCGGGTTTATTTTGTTTTGACAGGTAGACTTCAGAACACAATTCTTTCAGAACCGATCCGAGAGTTCTCGTTCATCTATTAGGAATATTATTCCAATAAAAATTCGGTTTCTGTTAGAAATGAGACAAAATCTTTTTAGAGATGTGTGGGTTTTCACACGCAGTCTTGAGTTGAGTAATCGGTTGAAAACCGATCGAGGGGTTGAAAGGGGGAGTCTGGCTAGGACGTAAGGATTGGGTGGGGAATTTATGAATTTCTATGAACTTCAAGAAACTGCATTCCTTACGAAATCCTTAAGCTTAACCGGGACTCATAATCAACATCAAACCCCTGGCTGAGAAAGCGACGCTTCGGGCGGCGAACGCTCTCGCCTTTCATTTTTAGGAAGTAGATACATTTTGGATAATTTAGGAATGAGAGGTTTTGAGAAAGTCTTAAGTTAAAGTTAAATTTCTTCAACTTAATCCTTCAATTAGAAAATCAAATCAATTGGAGAAAGTCTTAAGTTAAAGTTAAATTTATTCAACTTAACTTCTCAATTAGAAGATCAAACTGCTTCAACAATCAGATCGGGTGACACTGTGGCGCGTAATGTGCCTTCGATCGCAATTTTGAGGGTTTCTGTACTGCTGGCACAACTACTACAAGCACCTTGCAAAATTACCTTAACGCGATCACCTTCAACATCAAACAGTTCAACATTGCCGCCATCTTTGGCTAAAACCGGTTTGATTTGCTCAGTCAACACCTGCTGAATCAGCGTAATCTTTTGCAGATTGGTGAGAACCTTCGGTGGAGCCAAAGTCGCTGTGGCTGTCGCTGAAGCCGTTTGAGGAGCAGGCACCGATGAAATTCCGGTAATTCTCGCTTCGGAAACTTCAATCAAAATATCATCGATATCCGTCAGACAAGACCCACAGCCACCGCCAGCTTTAACGTAGTTGGTCACTTGTTCAGCCGTTTCGAGATCATTTTCTAGAATAATCCGTCGAATCCGAGGCTCACTAATTCCAAAACAAGAACAAACGAGGCGACCGTCATCTTCTTCGTGAACTTCAATCGGAATCCCTTTGTAGGTATGAATAGCCGCTTCTAACGCTTCCTGTCCCATCACAGAACAGTGCATTTTTTCTTCCGGCAAGCCACCCAAGTAGTCCGCGATTTGGCGATTGGTCAACTGCATCGCGTCTTCAACCTTCTTACCGATGAGTAATTCAGTTAAAGCCTCAGAAGAAGCAATCGCACTTGCGCAACCAAACGTTTGAAACCGGGCATCCTTAATCGTTTGTGTTGCTTCATCAATTTTGAGATGAAGACGGAGAGCATCCCCGCAGGCAATACTACCCACTTCTCCGGTAACAACCTTTTCGCCTTCTTCAAGATCAGTAATGGTTCCCTGATTGTGAGGATTTTGGAAATATTCCATTACTTTGTCGGTGTAGTCCCACATGGCAACCTCTTTTACAGTTATCAGTTATGTAGTGATCAGTAACCCGTGTTGACAGTGATCAGTGATGCAGAAAAGCTGTTTTTCCAGTTTCTGAATATTCCAGGTTCCCTGTCCTCTGTTCCCTGTAACAAGTTCTTTAATGAGCGAGTACAGCCTTTTCTTGCTCTTGCAACCATTCAGCATCATCACTATTAAAAGGAGACATCGCTCGCAGACGTTCAACGACTTGTGGCATAACCTCTAACACCCGATCAATTTCAGCATCAGTGGTGTAGCGAGAGAGTGAAAAGCGAATTGATCCGTGGAGGACACTATAAGGAAGTCCTAAGGCTCGCAAAACGTGAGATGGTTCTAGAGAACCCGAAGTGCAGGCCGAACCGGAGGAGGCACAGATGCCAAACTGGTTCAGTGATAAGAGTATCGCTTCTCCCTCGATATACTTGAAGCCAATATTAGTGGTGTTGGGTAGGCGTTTGGTCGAATGACCGTTCACAACCGTATTCGGAATCGCGCTGAGGATACCTTGTTCTAAGCGATCGCGGAGGCGCTTTTCTGTCTCGACTTCTAGTAAGTGCTGTTGAGCCAGTTCAGCCGCCTTGCCTAAAGCCACAATCCCCGCAACATTTTCGGTACCACCACGACGACCCCGTTCTTGATGTCCGCCAATCATAAACGGACGGAATCTGACCCCTCGACGAACATAGAGAGCGCCAATCCCTTTCGGTGCATGGATTTTGTGACCGGATAAGGTCAGCATATCGATCGTGCTAGTCTTCATATCCAGGGGAACTTTGCCCACGGCTTGGACTGCATCGACATGGAATAGGGCGCCTTTTTCTTTAACGATCTGTCCAATTTCCTCGATGGGGAAAATCACGCCAGTTTCGTTGTTGGCATACATGACGCTCACTAGAGCGGTGTTGCCAGTCAGGGCAGCTTCGAGTTCGTGTAAGTCGAGTAAACCTTGATCGTCAACGGAAAGATAAGTGACGGTATAACCTTCTTTCTCTAAGCGCTTGCACAAGTTCAAGACTGCGGGATGCTCAACGACAGTAGTGATGATGTGCCGTTTGTTGGGTTGAGCGGAAAGTGCGGCGCGAATCGCTGCATTATCTCCTTCGGTTCCACAACTGGTAAAGACAATTTCAGAAGCCTCTGCACCCAAAAGGGATGCAATTTGAAGTCTGCCTTGTTTAACCGCTTGTCCGACTTGTCCTCCGAAGCTGTGCATACTAGAGGGATTTCCGAAGTAGGTCGTCAGGTAAGGTAACATGGCCTCGATGACCGCTGGATCGACTTGAGTTGTGGCGTTATTGTCAAGATAAATACAGTCTTTCATTGCCCTCTCCGTGGTGACAGTTAGCCGTAATTTTTCATCTCGTTATCAGTTGCCGTTCGTTATCGGTGAGTCGGGGTCATATCTGTCTCAATGGTGTTTGTTGTGACAGTGACCACATCTGGAGTGAATGGGGTTGAAGTTGATTGAGTAAGTTCAACTTCCTGATAACGAGACGTTGCGGCGTGATTTAGTGAAATGATTGAAGATCGCGATAGAGAGAGTCAACAAGAAAGTTGGGTATTTTTTTCGAGTTCACTTCTCGGGTCCCTTCAGTGATCAGTTATTTTCTGTTTCTGCTTTTTGGATGTACTGCTCGTAGAAATCTAGAGCAACTTTATCGATAGTGTCGTAACCTTCAAAGACTTCAATTCCAGCGGTCTGCAACTCTTTTTTCGGACAATCACCAATTTTGGAAACTAATACACCTTTACAGTCAGTGATAGTTTTAATGATATTGTCTAGCGTTGCCTCTTCGCCGTATCCACCTTGACAAAAATGATCAATTTTGCGGTGTCCAACGAAAGAGACTTCTGAACCATCAACTTCGTAGATTTGGAACTCTTTGGCATGGCCGAAGTGTTGGTTCACTAACCCACTGCCTTTTGTGGCAACTGCAACCAAAATCTTAGGTTGATCTTTAGTCGGTTGCGGCTTGGCGGGTTGTTGCGCTTTAGCGGTGGCGAGTTGTTCACGGAATGTCTCAATTCCGGCGTGAACTTCCTGACGTTGTTCAAAATCATATTCCTGGGGCATTTCCATGAATTTATCTTTTGTAAATTCTTGGCTGCGATCTTCTCCCAAGAGTCCGACTGCATCTGCGCGACATTGACGACAGTGACGCATCAGTTTCAAACCATCTGAACAGTTATCTTGCAGTGATTTGAGTTCTTTAGGTGTGGGTCCGCGTTGTCCGGTTAAGCCGTAGTGAGTTCCATGTTCAGGGGCGGAAATCAAGGGCATAATGTTGTGGAGGAATGCGCCTTTTGAGCGAACCACTTCATGGACTTCTTGTAAGTGTTCGTCATTGACTCCCGGAATCATCACGGAGTTGACTTTACAGAGAATATCTGCTTCTCTGAGGGCATCTAATCCTTCCATCTGACGTTCGTGGAGGATTCTGACTCCTTCAATGCCGCGATAGCGACGACGACGATAGTGAACCCAAGGATAAATCTTTTCACCGATCTCGGGGTCTACCATGTTGATGGTGATGGTGACGTGATCGATATTTAAGGCTTTGATGCGATCAATATAATCGGGAAGCATCAATCCGTTGGTGGACAAGCACAATTTAATATCAGGTGCTTTGTCTGCAATGAGTTCAAAGGTACGGAAGGTTTTTTCGGGGTTAGCTAAGGGATCACCAGGGCCGGCAATTCCCAATACCGTCATTTGAGGTATTTTGCCCGCAACCACTAAGACTTTGTGCGCCGCTTCTTCTGGGGAGAGGAGTTCACTAACAACTCCGGGGCGGCTTTCGTTTGCACAGTCATATTTGCGATTACAGTAGTTGCACTGGATGTTACAAGCGGGCGCAACGGCGACGTGCATCCGGGCGTAGTGATGATGCGCTTGTTCACTGTAACAGGGGTGCTTCTCAATACGTTCTAACAGTTTCTCGTCTGTGACTTTCTGAGTAGAAGAATCACAGCCACAGTTTCCAGATTTTTTGTTGGAAACCGGAGAAGGGTTATCGGTCTGAGTTTCGAGTGTCAGAGTGCCTTTAGGATGTAACATTGAATTCCGTAAATAAGTGAGAAGGTTTTTGAGATAAAAAGGAACAGAGGAATCGAAAATATTATTTAGAGAGGTGAATCTCGAACTGGGTAGAGAAGCCACTGCGAGTCACTCATCTAAGTTTTTTTCGGATTCTGCGTCCGTATTCTGTATCTGTTTCTTTGGAATTCATCATTTTGCATGATGAGGATAAGTCGTTCTTTCCTAAATGGGAAAGAAGTAACGGAACAAGAAACGAGGAAAGAATAAATAACTCTTCAGTTGCAATTTGCTTGTGAAGTGGGTAATTCATTTTTCCTAATGCTCCTCACTTGAGGTTTCCGAACTCATCCCGCGCTGTGGGCAATTCCATTTCCTAACTCCGAATTAGGTTGTACTCGTTTTTCAGCGTTAGCAACTTTATACCATCCCCCTGCAAATGCTCTTGAAGTTAGGCATCCGGTTCAGGTTTATTGGATTAGTTAAAGATGTACTCATCTTCTCAAACCTAGAGAGAGTCAGGGTTAAATTTTTCTTCTCGGGTGGGGTTCTAGTCTTTTTTAGGTTGGGTTCTAGTCTTTTTCACCCTAGTGCAGGGTATTTTTGTACTCACCCTCTATGCTTTGATTCATCAGGACTTGATGCTATTATTTCCTTTAAATATACCCCTGTTTATTTTGTACTCATTCCCCTAAAAAAAACTGGAGTCAGCCTCTCAAGCTCCCCCAGTGCTGTCACGGAATTCAATTCTGTATCTAAGTTAACATTTTTTGAATTAGGGGGTTTGATATATGTGTCTATGCCCTCAAAATTTTACCTCTTAAAACACTGGAAAGCTAGACCGATCAACGGCTTCATCTGTAAGTATATCTTAAATATTTGAGTTCACCTTTGATCGGGTCAAAACTTACCCTCAAAATCTCCTTCAAACACTGATTTAGTATATACTTAAGGGTGAGGCTGAAAATACTCGTTCCCCTACCCAGAAATACCCAAACCCCTCTGCAAAAATATCAGTCCCCCACCCCAAAAAGAATTTTTTAGAGAGTTAAAAGCCCCATGTATTCTGCTTTTCAAGAATCTGAGTACACCTTTAACTAATCAAATAAATCTAACTGGCTTAGTGCATACTGGGAGAGAGTGAGCCACTTGGTATAAGCAGTAGAAACGAGACCTGTTCTAATTGACTCACGGAATCTGATGCTACAGCCCATCACTCTCAGAGAACGTCGAAGACGGGAGACAAACCAGCCAGAGAAGACTTCATCAAGTCCTCCTGTGGGTTTTTGTCCCCCTCCCCCGCCAGTCTCAGAAGTTAAAGGTTCACAATCTTGTACTTCTGTAACTCTAGTTGAGGGATTAAAAGCACTTTGGAATGATTTCCAAATTGTTTTTGAGCGAGATCCGGCGGCTCGCAATTGGTTAGAGGTGCTTTGCTGCTATCCGGGTTTACACGCTTTGGCGATACACCGGATCTCTCACTGGATGTATCATCGTCATCTTCCCTTCCTCCCTCGCTTTATGTCTCACCTCGGACGGTTTTTCACTGGAATTGAAATTCATCCGGGTGCAACGATTGGTAAAGGAGTCTTTATTGATCATGGCATGGGAGTTGTAGTCGGTGAGACAGCAATCATCGGTGATTATTGTTTAATCTATCAAAATGCAACGCTTGGAGGCACCGGAAAAGAAAGCGGTAAGCGCCATCCGACTTTAGGTAATAATGTCGTGGTCGGAGCTGGAGCAAAAGTATTGGGCAATATCACCATTGGTAATCATGTCCGTGTGGGAGCGGGTTCTATCGTTCTCAATGATGTCCCGGATGATTGCACTGTAGTTGGTATCCCTGGTCGTGTTATTTCTCGTTCAGGTCGCGGTTGTCCCCTAGAACATGGCAAACTTCCGGATGTGGAAGCCAAGCTGATTCGGACTTTAGTTGATCGCATTGAGCAATTGGAACAACAAGTCCAACAAATTCGCAACTACGAAGTTGGAATTCACAATTAATTGCTCTTGTCTCCAGAATTTGATCGAATGCGTCCTAAATTTTCTGAATGAGCTTCATACCATGTTTAAACAACTATCTCCTTCTGGTGCTGTCATTAGTCCGGTTACTGTTTTACAAGGCGATCGCTGGATTGTTTATCGTCGCTTACAAGAGTTGATGATTCCCTGTTGGTGTCCGGAAGATGGACTGCTATGGGTTGAAATTCAGCACAGTAATCACGCTATTCTACTACGAAGTGTCATCCAACAGTTTATGGCGTCTCGGCCACAATTAGTAGATTGGTTAGAACGCTGTTGGGAAACGGATATTTCTCCCCAAGGAGTTCAAAATTACGAGTTTCATGGAGAATTGGAACGTTAAGACCGAAACTTGAAAAAGAGGATCAGTTGAATTAACAATGCTTAATTATTCATTATAAATAATTATTCGCTGTTTGAGACTTCAATTTGAACCTAGAGTCCCTAGTCTGATTTCCCTCTTTTTCAATGATCGAATACTGCTTCAGTCTCTAGGAAACTCTATCTTGTCTCGCTCTCAACTCAGCTTGTCAACGTCTAGAGAGTCATGAGTTTAGAGCAACCCGCTACACTTGTAGCCCCGATCACTTCTCAACAGTCTGAATTCAATTCTTCGGATCAATTCTTCTACCCTCATTCCTCAAGGGTTTCACGCTTAGAGGACAAGTCACAAGTATTAGACAGGCTATCTTTATATTCCCGAGTCAAGGAATCAATCACCTACGCAGTGGTTGCTCACGAAATCTCATCGTATCCTTGGGCGAAGGATTGAATATATTGCTCTTGTTCAACTTCTGGGTTTTGATCTTCTCAATCAAAACTAATCTCTGAAGTTAGAAGGTACAGTAGAATTAACTTCTCTACATCTATTCTTAAACAGAATGGTGGGGAAAAGAAAAAATTTAATTCTCAATTCATTTAGTTGCTGGAACATCTATCTCGATCTGATTGACCTTCACCACACCATCCCCAAGAGCAAGTTTCATCTTGATAATCTCAAGCCTTCAGATAGCCTGGTTTTGGTCATAACTGAGTCAGCGTGATTCAGCAGGGAAGAAAAGAAAATTCACCAGAACAAGTTACCTCAAGACTTAATTCTGTAGGATTATTCGATTTTTCTTGATTCCCAAAATCACCACATCAAACCTCACCTGAAGTGCTGTCATGGAATACAATTCTAATTTCACGGAATTCTGTCGATTTTTGCAAGATGAACTGGCAATTTCTCACGATGAGTTAAAAGTCGCCATCCAACGCAGAAAGCATTCAACTGATCCCCTACCGATGTTGCTTTGGCAATATGGATTTATTTCTATCACTCAACTGCAAACGATCTTTGATTGGCTCAAAAACAAGCCCCAGTTTGATTTCTCATGAACAAATCCGCAACAGTAGAAAACCGCAAGGAACGTTCATCAAGAAAGGGACAAGGTAACTCGGAAATAAACAGACAACGAGGCCTTAACTAAACGCTATGCCTAAAACTAACAGATTCGCGCTGACTGTCTATCCTCAATCCCGAACTCCTCTATCCCTGTGTCAATAGTCCCTTATTTTGGAGAGATAGTCAAATTAAACCTGAAATCTACTCCTAAAAGCCAGGGTACTGATTGAAATAGCTGCCGATTGTCACCGTGTATGCGTGTGCATTTTACCAAATCTGTTTCTCAATTGTGGGGAAGTCTAGCCATGAATGAAATTCAAATCAATGATACAACCTTACGAGATGGTGAACAAGCCGCCGGAGTTGCGTTCACTGTCGATGAAAAAGTCGCTTTGGCGTCTTTCATGGATGCCATTGGGATTCATGAATTAGAGGTTGGTATCCCAGCAATGGGCAGTGAAGAAGCCCGAGCTATTTCCGCGATTGCCAATCTTGACTTGCGGACTTCACTCATTGGCTGGAACCGAGCGGTACGTTCTGACATCGAAGCCTCTATCGCTTGTGGTCTTAAACGGGTTCACATTTCTATCCCGGTTTCTGAGATTCAGATTGCAGCTAAATTTCAGGGAAATTATCAGGCGGTTTTACAACGACTTCGAGAGGCTGTGGAATTTGCAGTTGACCAAGGGTTGTATGTCGCGGTTGGGGGAGAAGATTCCTCTCGCGCTGATGAATCGTTTCTCACCGATGTAGCGTTGTCGATTGAAAGCTGGGGAGCAAGTCGTTTTCGCTTTTGCGATACGGTGGGTATTCTTGACCCGATGAAAACTAGCCAAAAAGTTGCCCATTTAGTGAGTCAATTGTCTATTCCGGTGGAGATGCACACTCACAATGATTTTGGGCTAGCGACGGCGAATGCCTTGGCAGGTTTGCAGGCGGGTGCGACTTCGGTGAATACGACGGTTAATGGCTTGGGAGAACGGGCTGGAAATGCGGCTCTCGAAGAAGTCGTGATGGTTCTTAAGCAAATGTATAGCTTGGATCTGGGTATTAATACTCGGCGTTTGCGGGAACTATCTGGCTTTGTTGCTCAAGCGTCGGGCTGTCCGGTTCCGCCTTGGAAGGCGATTGTGGGTGAAAATGCCTTTGCTCACGAAGCGGGGATTCATGCTCACGGGATTTTAAAGAATCCGAACACTTATGAACCGTTTGCCCCCGAGGAGGTGGGCTGGGAACGTCGTTTAGTTGTGGGTAAACATTCGGGACGACATTTGGTTTCGACTGTACTCCAGCAAAATGGCATTACATTAACGACAGAAGAAATCGCGACGGTTTTAGAAGCGGTGCGAAATCTTTCTGTACAGTTTAAGCGCAGTTTGACTGTGGAAGAATTGTTAAATTTAGTACCTCAAAGGAGAATAGCTCATGGGATTAGCTAGAGTTGATGCTGTCGAAATTAATGATCAGCCGAAATACAATCTTGAACAAAAGGTTAGAGTTCGTAAAATGATTCGCAATGATGGCACTTTTCCGGGTAAAGAAATCGGAGAAAATCTAGTCAAAAAAGGCGATGAAGGTTATGTGATTAGTATCGGCACTTATTTGCAAGCTTATTACATCTATGCTGTACATTTTCTTGATAAAAATGTTATAGTTGGATGTCGGGCAAAAGAATTAGATCCTGTCGATTAAAGTTTTGATTGAAGATTGGGTCGGCTCTACGATTTTGATTTCACAATCTTCGATTTCAGTTTGTAGGTTGTCGGTTGAAATGACTAAACTGATCTGAAATTCAGATCAGTTTAGGAAGACTGTCACCTACGATAACACCCTAAAAAAGGAGGTTTTACTGTGAAAGTAATGTTACGCAAAAATGCAGCAGGACAACTATCAGCTTACGTTCCTAAAAAAGATTTAGAAGAAGACGTAGTTGAAGAAAAAATGGGTGAAGAAGGCAAGATTTTTGTCCTGGCTAATGGTTGGGAATTAACATTTCCGAAATTAGAAGAACCCTTTGATTTACCACTCACAGCAGAAGCAAAAAAACTGTAATAGAAGATCAAGAGGCAATTTTGAACTTCTAACTTCTGATTGACTTCTGCCTAAATATTTGAGCGTTTGACAGGCTCCATTTGTGTAATTTAAACGTTGTACAAGTGTTGCTGAAGGTTGATGAAAAACCTCCGGGTTTAGAAGACTTCAGAATCCCTGCTTAGAGAAGATCATTCTTTGGGTATCAGGGAAAAATCCCATAACTGAATTATTCTAAGGATGTTATGCGGGGCTGTCATCAAAAGAAGGCGGGAAACTCATGTAGATTTTAATTTCTGATTGAGTTTTCAACGAGTTGGAGTAATGCCAAAAGTCTCTAACATTATGACAACCGATGTCGCCTTTTCAACAATTCTGTGATTAACCTCCAGAAGTGCTGCACGTTCCTAATAATCAGCTTTTCGCCAGCAATGGCACTGCTGTTTTCGTGAACATCGGCTAAAGAACTTGGGTTTAGGAATGTAGAACCCATAAGGGGGTCAAGACTTTGGCGAGAGAGAGTGAATTAACGGTTTAGTGGGTGCATCAATTCATTTCTTCGTTTATTTGCTTATCACTCTCTTTTTCTATTCTCGATGAGTTCTAAAGCTTCCCTTATGAACTGTCCTTAATATTCCTAAAACTGAGACCCCATGAGTTACTTTAGCGTTGATCTGAATTCTCGACCAACTTCCGACCATTCCAAATCTGAAGGGTTAGCCCATCAGCAATTGGAAAACGCCTGTCGTCAACAGATTTATGCTGCTTCTGTGCGTCAATCAAATTTACGAGAAAACAGCACCGTTCTATCCGAGGAAAATAGTTTAGTGGCAACATTATTCGCTCAATGTGAGTGGAATGTTAACACTGATGCAGACATCAATACATTGGCGATTCAATGTCCGGATTTAAACTCTAACTTAATCGTTTTCGAGAAAGTGATGCGTTATGCCGGGGCGTTGAAAGCGTTTGCAATTGGTAAAGTTCATGTCTGTTCTCCCTCTAACCAGGGAACTCCAAAGGATTTCCGAGTGGATTAACTTTCTGTCAATCGAGATTGATTGTTTGCCCGATGAATTTCTAAGTCTGTTGGGTCGGGGCAATTTAGTCCAAAAACCAATACTGTTAGGAGAATTGTATTATGGCTAAGATTGGTATTTTCTACGGTTCTACATCCGGTGTAACTGAAGAAATCGCAACCGCATTGCAGGAAAAGTTGGGTAAAGATCTTTGCGATCTTTTCAGCATGGAAGACGATTTCGACGAATTTAGTGATTTGCTGGAGTATGATTATTTGCTCCTCGGCTGTTCTACTTGGGGAGCAGGCGAAGTGCAGAATGATTGGCGAGATCCATTGTTTGAAATGGAAGTGGAAAAACCGGACTTTTCCGGTAAAACCATCGCTCTATTTGGCCCCGGAGATTATGTCAGCCACGGAATGCACTTTGTCGGTGCTTTGGGCGTGATGTATGACATCTTTACCAAACTGGGTGCAACGGTTGTTGGGGCGGTTCCGACGGATGACTATACCTTTGAGCATTCAACAGCCATTCGGGATGGTTTATTTGTCGGATTACCTCTCGATGAAATTAACGAAAGCGAAAAGACGGATGAACGTCTTAATCGCTGGATTGAAATACTGCGTCCCCATTTTCCGATTGAAGATCGGGTTTTGGCGGGTGCAAGCGCCTAGAACAAATTGGCAATTGGTTTGCTGAGAACACTTCCTTTAAGGATATCTGACTGACGACCTTTGTTTAGGAGAACACAGATCATGGTTGCAACATTAACGAGCGTAACTAAAAGTGGTAAAACTTGGGAACCCAAATTTGTGGAGTCCCTCGATCAAGAAAATTGTTTGGGTTGTGGTCGATGCTTCAAAGTCTGCGGTTTCAACGTTTTGGGCTTGATTGCTCTTAATGAAGATGGCGAAGTTGTCGATGAAGATGAAGATGAAGTCGAACGCAAAGTAATGAATATTGACAATCCTGAAAATTGCGTAGGCTGTCAGGCTTGCTCACGGATTTGTCCGAAAAAATGTTATACTCACGCTACGGTTGCCGTTTAAGACGTAGCAATACAATTCTCTAACAGTTATTTGTGAACAGTGGGCGGTTGAGTAATAATGGTAAAAATAGAGTTTATCACCGTTCACTGTTTTCTGCATACAATATTGATTTTTATTGTGCAGACTGTTAACTTTTAGCACCTGGAGTTATAACGATGCGTGTCGCTCATAATATCACCGAATTGGTGGGTCGAACTCCCCTCGTTCAACTTAATTCTATTCCCCAATCTCAAGGCTGTGTGGCTCAAATCCTGGTAAAATTAGAAGGGATGAATCCCGCCGCTTCTGTTAAAGATCGGATTGGCGTGAATATGATTAACGCCGCAGAACGAGAAGGTTTGATTATTCCCGGTCACACGATATTAGTTGAACCGACTTCTGGAAATACCGGAATTGCTCTGGCTATGGCGGCGGCTGCGAAAGGATATCGCCTCATTTTAACCATGCCAGATACCATGAGTCTAGAGCGTCGTTCGATGTTGCGGGCTTATGGCGCACAGTTGGAGTTGACTCCCGGTTCACAAGGGATGAAAGGTGCCATTCAAAAGGCGCAGGAGTTGACGGAAACGATTGACAATGCCTATATGCTCCAACAGTTTAGCAACCCTGCAAACCCCGAAATTCACCGCCAAACCACTGCAAAAGAAATTTGGGAAGATACAGACGGACGGATTGATTTTTTAATCGCAGGTGTCGGAACGGGTGGTACGATTACAGGGATTGCTGATGTGATTAAGCAATATAAACCTCAGTTTAAAGTGATCGCGGTTGAACCGACAAATAGCCCGATTTTATCGGGTGGAAATCCTGGCCCTCACAAAATTCAAGGAATTGGCGCTGGTTTTATTCCTGAAGTTTTAAACGTTGATTTAATTGATGAAGTCGTTCAAATTACCGATGACGAAGCGATGAATTATGGTCGCCGTCTAGCCCGTGAAGAAGGGATTTTATCAGGTATTTCGACGGGTGCGGCTTTGGGTGCAGCGATTAAAGTGGCTCAACGTTCTGAAAATGAAGGTAAACTGATTGTGATGATTCAACCGAGTTTCGGCGAACGGTATCTCAGCACGCCGATGTTCCAAGATTTGGAAGAACAAAAAGAACCTGTATTAATTGGTTAAAATCGCCCCCAAACCCCCCGTTCTGGGCATGGCCGTGCGCGTTAAGGCCCTAAAACTTGATTTGTGGGGGGGTGGGGAGGTAGGGAGGTAGGGAGGTAGGGAGGATTTTTATTAATAAAAAGTTATTTTTCATCGGAAAAAAATCCTCTCCCCATCACCCCCGGAACCCCATCAACCCCGGCAATTTTTAACTCGGGAAGCGAGTCATCCGCAAGCGGCAGTGCATTCCGCACCAATTCAGATGCGGTGAACGGATGACTTAGAATGAAACAGCCCTGCCAATTCTGGGGGCTAAGATTAACTTTTTACAACTTAAATGAGGACTTTTGTTTTTAGATGAGGATTTTAATCCTTAGCTGGATGCCTGAATGGAGAAACAAGAACAATTCACACCGCAACACACCGGAGATGGTTCTTACACGTTCTACTCGACAGAATTTGGTGAGTCTTTTCACAGTCAGTTTGGGGCGAAACAAGAAGCAGAATTAAAGTTTGTTGAACCGTTAAACCTTCGTCAACACGCCGAACATTCCCGATTATTTATTCTTGATATTTGCTACGGTTTGGGTTATAATAGTGCTGCGGCATTAACAGCAATTTGGGAAACTAACCCGGATTGTAAAATCGAATTAATTGCTTTAGAACTCGATGAAACGGTGCCGAAAAGTGCGATCGCTCATCAGGTTCTAGAGAGTTATCCGGCGGAAATTGTAGAACTATTAGCGCAATTTTCAACAACTCATTCTTTGAAAAGCGATTGCCTGCAAGCTAAACTGTTACTCGGAGATGCTCGGAACACACTGCAACAGGTTCGATCTTCTGGGTTCAAAGCCGACGCTATTTTTCTCGATCCGTTTTCGCCGACCGTTTGTCCGCAACTGTGGACGGTGGAGTTTTTAAGCCTTGTCGCCCAATGTCTGAAACCGGATGGAAATTTAGCGACTTATTCCTGTTCAGCAACGGTTAGAAGCGCATTAATTGCCGCAGGATTAACCATTGGTTCAACTTCTCCCGTCGGACGACGCACACCGGGAACCATTGCGGGTTTTTCGTCTGCTGCGTTACCGCCTTTATCAACATCCGAACTCGAACACTTACAAACTCGCGCTGCTGTTCCCTATCGAGATCCGAGCTTAAACGATAACGCTGAAAGTATTATACAACGTCGCTACCAAGAACAACAGTCTTCGACTTTAGAACCGACCTCTCAATGGAAAAAGCGCATTACAAATTTCAAACCGGGATTTTAATCTCTGATCAATGCGCTGATCTTATGAAATCATAATTACAGGCTTGAACAATCAAGTCAATCACTTAAACAACTGAAACCGAAATTTTTTTTAATGGTAGCAGTAGCAATTTTAGCGGCCGGACGGGGAACCCGCATGAAATCTGATCTCCCCAAAGTTCTCCACCAACTGGGCGATCGCACACTTGTCCAACGAGTTATCGATAGTTGTGTGCGAGTTCAACCGAACCGACGACTGGTTATTGTGGGTTATCGTGGTGATTTAGTCCAAGAGTCTTTACTCAAAAGTCAAAATAGTGAAGATCAGGCAACAGATTCTCCTCTTGAGTTTATCGAACAAACGGAACAATTGGGAACGGGTCATGCTGTTCAACAATTACTTCCGCATTTAAAAGGGTTTTCGGGTGATTTATTGGTGTTAAATGGGGATGTTCCGTTATTGCGTCCTCATACGTTGGAAGAATTGGTTAAAATTCACCAACAACAGGGTAATGCTGCGACAATTTTAACTGCTCATTTACCCAACCCGAAAGGTTATGGACGAGTATTTTGTGACAGTAAAAATATCGTTAGTCAAATTGTTGAGGAACGAGACTGTACCAATGCTCAACGCCAGAATTCTCGCATTAATGCGGGGATTTATTGTTTTAATTGGCCGCAACTAGAAAAGATTCTTCCCCAACTGAAAGCGGAGAATGATCAACAGGAATATTATCTGACGGATGCTGTTTTTTTCCTGAACCCAGTGATGGCTGTCGATGTAGAAGATTTTCGAGAAATTATCGGAATTAATAACCGCAAACATCTGACAACGGCTTATCAGGTGTTGCAAGAATGGGTGAAAGATGAATGGATGGCGGAGGGGGTAACTTTACTCGATCCGGCGAGTATTACGATTGATGATACTGTACAGTTAGAGCCGGATGTTGTGATTGAACCTCAAACTCATCTGCGGGGAAATACGACGGTTAAAACGGGGAGTAGAATTGGGCCGGGGAGTTTAATTGAAAATAGTCAAATTGGCAAAAATGTGACGGTTTTGTTTTCGGTTGTTTCTGATAGTATTGTGGCAGATGGAACTCGGATCGGCCCTTATGCTCATTTGCGAGGTCATGCAGAAGTTGGGGAAAATTGCCGCATTGGTAATTTTGTGGAACTCAAGAAAACTCAACTCGGCGATCGCACAAATGTCTCTCATTTATCTTACTTGGGAGATGCAACAGTTGGCAATAAAGTTAATATTGGTGCGGGAACAATTACCGCTAATTATGATGGGGTAAACAAGCATAAAACCAATATTGGCGATCGCACAAAAACGGGTTCAAATAGTGTTTTGGTAGCGCCCCTTACTTTGGGGGAAGATGTTACGGTTGCGGCGGGTTCAACGGTAACAGAAGATGTTCCTGATGATAGTTTAGTGATCGCTCGTGAACGTCAAGTTGTCAAACCGGGTTGGCGGATGAACGCTGAGAAAACAGAACAACCGAAAGCTGAATAAAATCTTGTCGGGGTGCAGATTTTGCGCCCCAATAATAATAAATAAAAGTTAACCGCAAATTCCCCAACATTTGCAAACAGCATATTTTCAGTACCAGAAGTTAAAATATAATCAAAGCCGGGTTAATTCTGCACTAACCCAGCTTACAATTAATGATGATTTTTTCAGAAGTCGCTTAAATTAAGCTTTACCCAATTTACCGTTAATTAAACCAGTAATTAAACAAGTGCTAAATTGGGATAATTTGCCAACATATCATCAGTCGAGATTGTGTCTCCTTTGGCTTGCGGAGTCCATAATACTTCTATTGCTAACAGTTGTTCGGCACCAACAGAACCCAAACGACTCACGGCTTGACGTAATTCTTGAGCGCTATTAACTTTCGGTAATTCTAACTTGCCAACCGTTCCCACAACCAACGTAACGACAATATATTCTCCGGGTGCTTGACCTTCTTGGGGAACAATTTCACCGTTACCTGTCTCACCCGATTTGATTGCCGGAGCGCTTGTACCGGAAAGTTGGTTATTATAATTAGAGAGGGTTTCTTCAGTGAACTTACTGCGTTCTGCGATCGCCCACTGATTAAATTGAGCCTCGGCAGATTCCATTCCGGTTTGGGTTGTTTCAGCGGCACCATAGGCCCAATATTCGGGATGACGCAACAGGGCTAAAGTGGCTTCTTGTAACACTTGGGCGCGACCTTCAGCCGAACCTGTATCCGCCGCTTCAGCGATGCGATCTAAGTCGTCTTGTAAACTACGACCCTCAGCCAATAAACCCACCTGAACACGCCCGACAGACACGCCTAAGCGTCCGTAACCGCCTGTTTCTTCGTCTCCTGCTGTAGCGGACTGGAAGCTTCTAACGAGGAAATTGGCGATCGCAATGAAGATGAAAATGCTAAATAATCCACCAAAGCCGCCCCCAAACCCAAAGAAGGGAATCAAGAAGGGAAAGCCAAATCCACCACCAAAGCCTCTACCATAACCACCACCGGGCGCTCTACTTGGGCCAGGAGAATAGGTTCGAGGTGTTGGTGTTCTAAAGGAACCTCCACCAATACGTCCACCACTGCGGGCGGCGAGTGCAAAATCAGCTTGTGAGAAGATGAGTGTAAAAACTATCCCAAAAGCAACTAAGGATTTCAAAATTGATTTAATTCGAGATTGTTGTTTTTCGTTCTTCATAGAGTTTTCAATTTTAACTTCAGGTTAACCGAGAGCGGATAACCGACTTCACCTAATACTGTAACGCTTCTCGGGTACTCTCTTGAACCTACTGATGGGGGGATTTCCGCAATTTTTTTGGTTATACCCGCCTCCGACTAACTGGTGAGGTGGTTTCAGATTTCAGGTTTCAGGTGACAACTAACTCACCGAGTATGATAAACAGATAAGCTGATGTCATCAATTGACTTGAAATTTTATCATTTTGTTAGCTAGAGGATTGGAATTTTGAGAAAAACACAAGATTTTTTTAAGGATCTTAAAATTAGGACAATTCCAAATCTATTTTTTCTGAGTGTTATTATTTTTCCTGTTCTGATTAATCTTGTTAGCCCTGTTCCAGTCAATACTTTAACGGTTGCTAGAACGATTATTCGTCCAAATGCTGTCAATCAACAAACGTGTCCGGTAGAGTTACAAACTTTAGTTGATCAAATGTTACCAGATTTACCCAGTTATACCAATCGTGTGATTGAACGTCGGAGTAACAGTCGGGAATTTGAACGAGATACCTCTGTTTTAATTGCTGGACAATTAGACGAACTTGAACCTTTACCCTTTAATGTAAATCTAGATTCTCCAGATGAAACTTACCTTGTTTATCTCAAAACTTGGGAACGACAATATTATACCAATAAACTCATTCGATTTCAACGATATCATTGGTTATTCTTGCGAAAAAGTGGGTCGGGTTGGGAATTAGAAAAGATGTTTTCTAAGTCGAGTTCTTATCCTCGATATGGGTTTTATTCTCTCCCCGGTGAAACCAGCGAAAGTGCGTTCGCCCAAGCGATTCGGTTATGGTTGCGGGACTGTCAGGCGAAATAATTTTTAAAAAATGTCAC